>Ga0164296_1001901_pt1 | contig 21507 bp, 23 predicted proteins | sample GEODES057metaG_FD_113533 | JGI IMG/M metagenome (GOLD analysis project Ga0164296, IMG submission 113533) | Dystrophic lake water microbial communities from Trout Bog Lake, Wisconsin, USA - GEODES057 metaG | ecosystem: Environmental > Aquatic > Freshwater > Lake | place: USA: Trout Bog Lake...
CGACCCCATCACGATCCCGACCACTGGGGTCTCGCTCATCTGACTCCCTCGCTGAGCTCGTCGGGGACGGGCGTCCCCAGGGCGGCCGCGGCACGCCACGCCACCGCTCGCACCTCTTCACCATTGTGGCCCACCACGTTGACGTGGCCGAGCTTGCGTCCTGGGCGATCGGTCTTGCCATACAGATGGACGTGGGCGCCGCCGACGCTCAAGGCAGCGCTGAGCGCCTCGTGCGCCCCTCGCGGGGAGTCACCGCCGAAGACGTTCACGCTGGCGACTGCGTCGGCGGTCGTGCCGGTGTCGCCGAGCGGGAGATCGAGCACGGCTCGAAGGTGGTTCTCGAACTGGGAGGTGGTCGAGCCGTCTTGCGTCCAGTGGCCCGAGTTGTGAGGCCGCATGGCGAGCTCGTTGATGAGGAGGCCGTCCTCGGTGTCGAAGAGCTCGACGGCCATCACACCCTCGACGCCGGAGAGCTCTGCGATCTCGGTCGCCAGCGCGGCGGCGGCCGCCGCCGTCGTCGGATCGATGGCGCCAGGAACCAGCACCTCTCGGCAGACGCCATCGAGTTGCGCCGTCTCGACGACGGGCCATGACACCACCTCACCGGTGGGCCGGCGCGCGACGAGCGCGGCCAGCTCGGCACGGATCGGGACCATCGACTCGAGAAGAGCAGTGATCCCTTGCTCATGAAGGTCGGCGATGATGGTGCGTGCCGAGGGGAGGTCCTCGGCCACGAAGACGCCCCGGCCGTCGTAGCCACCTCGCGCCGCCTTGATGACAATCGGCCATCCCTGGCTGGTGCCGAAGCCCGCGACGTCGCCCTCATCCTCGGGAGCGATGATCGAGAAGGCGGGGATCGGGAGCCCGGCATCGGCCAGGGCTCGACGCATGGCTGCCTTGTCGACGGCGAGGACGAGGGAGGTGGGTGACGGGCGGATCACTGCTCCTTCCGCCTCGAGACGGGCGAGGAGCGCAAGGTCGACCAGCTCGTGGTCGAAGGTCACCACGTCGCAGGCGCTGACAAGGGATCGCATGGCTGCCTCGTCGCCAGGCGAGCCGAGAATGACGTTGGCGCAGGCCTTCGCTGCCCCATCATCGGGGAACTCTGCCAGCACCACGCAGTCGACACCGAGCGCGCTGGCGTCTTCGAGCAGCATCCGAGCGAGTTGGCCCGCACCGACGATGCCGAGCGTCATCGGTTCTTCCTTGGGGGACTACTAGCCTCTCGAAGAGATCGCACAGCCCCAAGTTACCGGGGCCAGCTACGAGCGGAGGAAGTCATGATCAAGATCGGGACCCTGATTGACGTCGAGCGCCCCGTCGCCGATGCCATCGAGCAGACGAAGCGGATCAAGGATGCGGGCTTCGACAGCGCGTGGGCGAACCAGATCTTCGGTGCCGACGCACTCACCTTGCTAGCGGTGGTGGGCTCTCACGTCGCCGACATCGAGCTCGGGACCGCCGTGATCCCCGTCTACCCCCGGCACCCCCAGATGCTGGCGCAGCAGGCGCTGACCGTGCAGTCGGCGACGGGGGACCGCTTGAGCCTCGGGATCGGCCTGTCGCATCAGATGGTGGTCGAAGGGCTCTGGGGCTATTCCTATGAGCGGCCGGCCAAGTACATGTCGGAGTACCTCGAGGCGCTGCTGCCGATGCTCCGGGGCGAGGCGGCCATGGTCGACGGCGAGATGCTCAAGGCCATCACCGTCGGGCCACTCGACATCCCATCGACCGAACCGCCCTCGGTGCTCGTGGCGGCGCTGGCGCCGCGAATGCTGCAGCTCACCGGTGCGCTGACCGATGGGACGATCACGTGGATGACGGGCATCTCGACCGTGGCGTCCCACATCGGGCCCAAGATCATCGAGGCGGCGGCCGCCGCAGGACGAGGGGCTCCCCGGATCGTCGTCTCACTGCCGGTCTGCGTGACCGACGATCCATCACGGGCGAGGGATGACATCGATGCGGACTTCTCCATCTATCCGACCTTGCCGTCGTACGCCGCCATGCTCGAGATCGAGGGAGCGGCGCGGCCGGCAGACATCGCTCTGGTCGGTTCTCGGGAGCAGGTCCTCGACGGCATCGGTCGCCTGGAGGAGGCCGGAGGCACCGAGCTCGTGGCGGCGCTGTCAGGCAATTTCGCCGAGCGTGAGGAGACCTTCGAGTTCCTTGGGGCCCTTCGCTAGGGCACGGCCTTGCTCAGCGGCTCAAGCGGGTGTGCTTGAACTCGTTGAGGTCGGTGTGGTTCACCAAGAGGTCCAAGAGGCGCTCGACCACCGGGATAGACGCGGCCTGGTCAGTCTCGTCGGGACCCTTCATGAGTCGAACAAAGGTTGCGTCGGCGTCATCGAAGACGAAGGTTGGCACGCCGAAGACGTCGAGATCGTCGTGATAGTGGGTCCATCGCTCGGCGATGATCGCCTTCGGACCGCCGTCGTTCACGATGGCGAACACCGCCTCTGCGTCGAGACCGACGTCGCCGAGGATCGCTGCGAGCTGCTCTGTGGTGGTGAGGGACACGCCCTGCGCATGGCGAGCATCGAAGAGCGCTCGATGGAGTGCAGGGAAGGTTGAGGGGAATGCATCCCGGACCGCCACGGAGACTTCAAGGGCGAGCAGGCTTCCCGCGTGCGCCGGGTCATCCCACGCCGCAGGGGCGCCGGGGGCGACGTGCCCTTGGGAGAGCGTGTACGGCTCGAAGGTGATGTCGAGCGACAGACCCGCGTCCATTGCGGCGAGCACGTGCTCGTGCACGATGCGGGCGAAGGGGCAGCGGTAGTCGTAGAGCAGGGAGAAGGCTGGGTAGGTCACGTGTGGATCAACGCCGCGCCGCGTCGATCCATTCCCGGTCGATACCCGCAAAGGCTCGTCGGAGCACGGTGCCGAGGAGGGCCCCGATGGCAAGGCCTCCAACCACATCCGAGCGATGGTGCGCGCCCAGCCGGACGCGGCTCCAGCCGACGAGCGAGGCGCCGGCGAGGGCGGTGATCTGACCGGCCGGCGCAGCGGGGAGTGCGAGCGCTGCCGTGGCGGCAGCGAGCGTGTGCCCGCTCGGAAAGCTCGACGAGGTCGGCGTTCGCACCAGCGCGGGGCCTGCGCTGGCCCCCTCTGGTCGCGACCGGTTGACGACGAGCTTCACGGTCACGTTGACGATGAGCACCGAGATCCCCACGGTCGCCAGCCGAACCACGTTCCTGCGAAGGTGGCTGCGATGGCGCAGCGTGTCGATCCCGACGAGGACGGCGACGACGAAGCCATGGTCCGCCAGGATCGAGACCGCGCCGGCGATCGCATCAAGGGCCCGGCTCCTCGTCGCTGTGGCGTCGGCGTTCATGGCTCCAGCATGGCAGCCGTACCTTGCTTCCCGCGATAAGAACGATCTGTGACCATAGAACGAGAGGCGAAGGTTCGGCGCAGCCGAACCTGGGCGGGGCTGAGGGCGGGCGATCCCGTCGAGGTCGATGATCCAAGGGCAGCGCGAGGGTCCTTCGAGTTCGTGGCCTTCGTTGAGCACCTCGGAAATGCCAGCACCTGGGTGGAGGTGGTGGGCGGTCGACGGGGTGACCGAAAGCTCTGGAGCTTCCGACCTGACCAGATCTACCGACCCGGTGCCAAGGGTCGCGGCGCATCGCTGCTCGACGAGCCGCAGCTCCCGCTCGACTGATCCACGTGCGAGGTACGACGGTGGGGGTATGGTGGCGCGCTGATAGTTAGGCACTACGAGGGGGAGATCAAATGAGCGCTGACGTTGCAACGTCATCTGGACCGAAGAACCCCGTTCTTCGCTTCCTGTTCCACCACGAGATCGATGAGTACCCCACGGGTGGCAAGCGGATGGGCTATCTGGCCCTCGCCGTGCTGGCCACGATCACGCTCTACTACACCTACTTCACGCAGACGGGTGTGACGCCGAACATCCTCCAGAGCTTCCACATGTCCTTCACGTACTACGTGTGGATCGTGGTCATCTCCAACGCGCTGGGTGCATTTGCATCCCTGGCTGCCTCGGTCACTGACCGGATCGGTCGGACCAACGTCGTGATCTATGGCCTCCTGATCGTCGGAGCGATCATCGCGTTTGGCGTCACGAGCGCCAAGACGCAGTTCATGTTCGCGTTCTGGATCAGCGTCATGGGTCTCGTCGAGGGTGCGATCTTGGTGGCGACGCCTTCGCTCGTCCGAGACTTCAGCCCGCAGATGGGCCGCGCCTCGGCGATGGGCTTCTGGACCATCGGTCCCGTCGCCGGCTCATTGCTGACCTCGATCGTCGCCTCGAACACCCTCAATCACTTCGGCGACTGGCAGAGCCAGTTCTGGATCTCCGGGATCTTCTCGATCGTCGTCTTCGTGATCTGTCTCTTCTTCATGCGGGACCTCTCGCCCAAGGTGCGCGACCAGATCATGGCGTCGGAGCGTGATCGCGCTCTGATCCAGGCTCGGGCCCAGGGCATCACTGAGGCTGAGCTCGAGGCGGGGATGAAGAACCCGTGGCGCCAGATCCTCAAGGGCGACCTCTTGGGGTCGGCGTTCGGTATCTCGCTCTTCTTGCTCTTCTACTTCATCGCCGCGTCGTTCTTCACGATCTACTACGTGGTGACCTTCTACCACCCGAACGGCTTGCCCTTCACGACCGTCGACGCCAACAGCCTCAACGAGTGGTTCTGGGGAGCCGACATCGTCGCCCTGGTCATCGTCGGGTGGGCGTCAGACAAGCTTCGGGTCCGCAAGCCCTTCATGCTGGCCGGAGCGCTCCTCACCATCCCTCTGGTGCTGATCTTCGCCTCGTTCGCCACCAAGCCCCAGACCTCGTTCACGACGCTGGCGCTGCTCGGCGTGCTGATGGCGTTTACGATCTCGATCGCCTATGCACCGTGGATGGCTGGCTACACGGAGTCGGTCGAGGCGCGGAACCCAGCCCTCGTGGCCACGGGCCTCGCGCTCTGGGGCTGGATCCTGCGCATCTGCGTTTCAGTCTCGTTCATCTTCTTCCCGATGGTCGTGTCGACCGCCGGTCCCATCGTGAACAACAACGCCGTGGCGACTGACGCGATCCCGCAGTGCTACCTCGCCCCGAAGCTCGGCCCGCTTCCAGCGGTGCCCGGTCCGACGGTTCCTGCGGGACAGAACGCACGCATCTTCCAGGCGCTGCACCCTGATTCCGTGAAGTTCGCCGAGGAGCACGCAACCCTGCTCAAGCTGGTCGCGAGCCACTACCGGATCGTCGCCGCCGCCAACGTCGCCGCTCCCACGGGTGCTGCGATCACAGCCATCGAGGGAGCGCTTGGAAGCGCCAACGTGAGCAAGCTGCTTGCGCTCAAGGCCGACTTCAACACGCTGGTGGTTCCGTACTCGTGTCAGCTGAACTACTTGTCGGCCAACCAGGCGGCGCTCCTCGAGGGAAGCAATGCGCTGGCGAAGAGCCCGAAGCAGTGGCAGACCTGGTTCTACATTGACGCTGCTGGCATGGTCCTCTTCATCCCGTTCATCTTCTTGACCCGTGGACGTTGGAGCCCGAAGAAGGCCAAGGAGGACTTCGACGCTCGCGAGGCAGCGGTGTCCAAGGAGCTCGAGCAATTGACAGGATCGAAGTCCTAGGAGTTCACTCCTAGGGACCACGTACACCCCTCCAAGAGAAGAGCCATGGCCCACGTCTCCACCAACATCGACAAGTCCCGTTCGCCGATCGCGATTCCGTACCTGATCCTGCTGCTGGTTGCAGTGGTGGGAGGGGCGGCAACGCTGTTCGCACTCGTGAACCATGGCAACGAGGGGGCGAACGGGACCGGAGACGCGGTGCCGGTGGTCCAAAACCTTGGGGCGACGTCGTTCACGCCGAAGGGCCCCTTCGGCGTGGGGCAGACGACCCTGACGCTGCCGTCGAACGGAGCCCGGGTCGTCGTGTGGTACCCGGCCAACCCGAACGACTACCACGGTCAGTCGGCCAGCTACAACGTGGCGGCACTGTTGCCGCCGGCTCTCCAGAAGCTTGAGGCGGGGACTGCGCCGGTGATCTACCCGACCGGCGCCATCAGCAACATCGGCTTCGCTTCAGGTCGATTCCCCCTCGTCGTCTTCAGCCACGGCTTCGCTGGATTTGCCACGCAGTCGACCTTCCTCACGTCACATCTCGCCAGCTGGGGCTTCGTGGTCGCCGCCCCCGAGCACACCGACCGTGACCTCACGGCGGTGCTCAACAACTTCCTGGCAGGGAAGGGACTTGGCGGCGGCACCTCGAACGACGTCACAGACCTGCAGAACACCATCGCCTTGATGGCCAACCAGAACGCCATCCATGGCAATCGCTTCTACCAGCACCTCGACATGAACCGCGTGGGTGCTGTCGGTCACTCCGCCGGTGGAAGCGCAGTCGAGAAGCTGGCAGTCGTCGATCCTCAGGTGAAGGTGTTCGTGGGGCTGGCGGGCGCCTCGGTCGGCGCCTTTGGGCAGACCACCACTGGTGCGGGGGCGTCGGTGCCGAAGGTGCCGGGGCTGATCGAGTCCGGAACGGCTGACCAGGTCGTGCCGACGAAGACCATGGTGGCGGCCTACAACAAGCTGAACCAGCCCAAGCGCTTCATCACGTTGACCAACGCAGGTCACCTCGTGTTCTCGGACATCTGTCAGATCGACCCTGGCCAGGGTGGCTTGATCGGCTTGGCCGAGAAGATCAACCTGCCGATCCCGGCCCAGCTCAAGCCGCTGGGCTCCGACGGGTGCCAGTCGACGGACCTGGCGGTCACCACTGCGTGGCCCGCCATCACGCAGTCGGTTACCGCAGAGCTCCGCTGGGCACTGGGCTTCGACACCTCGCAAGCCGGTCTCCAGGGCCTCAGCCAAGTGTTCCCGGGCGTCGTCGGCGTCAACACGACGGCGAACACCGTCGCAGTTCCGAACTAGCGAATCTGGGCTCTAGCGGGTCGGATCCAGCAGCACCTTCAGCACGCCGTCGGCACGTCGATCGAAGAGGTCGTAGGCAGCAGGCGCCTCAGTGAGGCCCATCCGATGGGTGAAGATGTCGCCGAGATCCAAGACGCCCTCTTGGAGCAGCGGGATGAGGTGTGGCCAGGTCGAAGGGACGGCCGCGAACGTGGCCCGGAAGCTCAGCGCCTTCAAGAAGGCCAGGGCCATCGGGAAGGGGAAGGCCATGTCGACATTCACCCCGACCATCGAGACGCGCCCACGAGCGCAGACACAGTGCAGCGCGTCGGTGATGGTGGACTCGATCCCAACGGCTTCGATGGCAGCATCGACCCCGTGCCCAGAGGTCGCCTCGAGGATGCCGAGTGCGCCAAGGCCACCCGTGGCATCGATGGGGTGCGCACCCATGGCAGCAGCTCGTTCGAGTCGAGCAGGGACGGTATCAACGGCGTAGATCTTGGAAGGCCCGAAGAGCTGGGCACAGGCCAGCGCCATGATCCCGACGGGGCCCATGCCGAAGATCGCCACGGTCTCACCGGGCTGGATGCCTGCCATCTGAGCGCCCAGGAAACCGGTCGGCAAGATGTCGGTCAAGAGGACGGCGTTTTCGGTCGACACGCCTTCGGGGACGGGGATCGTAAAGAGGTCCGCCGCAGGGATGGCGACCAGCTCCGACTGGCCGCCATTGAGGGCGAGGGTGGTCCCAAGCGCCACCGGCCCCGTGGCGGCGCAGGTGATCGGATCGCCTCTTCGGCAGGAGTCGCATCGCCCGCAGCCCACGACGGCGCTCACGAGGACGCGGTCCCCGACACGGCGATGCCGAACGTCATCGCCCACCTCGACGATCGTCCCCACGATCTCATGGCCGGGGTGGACGCCCGACGACGGTAGGTCGCCGTGGAAGAGGTGAAGGTCTGAGCCACAGATCGCAGTCGCCTCCACGGCGACGATCGCTCCGTCCGGACCCGTCAGTCGCGGATCAGCGATGGAGCGGACCTCGATGGATCCCGACTCTGAGATGACGACAGCACGCATGACCCGAACCTCCTTCGACTTCGTGTTGTGACTAGACGCCGCCGGCTTGGTTTGGCGTCGGGATCTGGGGCACGGAGATGGCAGGGCAGAGGCTCTTGACCTTCGAGCCGATCCGCGCGCCCGACGTCGTGGCCTCAAGCCCGATGGGTGTGAGCGAGAGCGCGATGGCGAGGTGCTGCATCGAGTCCGGAGAGCTCTTGCTCAGGGCTGCTCGCTCATAGTCGGCGAGCAGGGTGCTCGAGGTCCGCTGCCATGAGGAGAGCGTCCCGCTCGGGACGACCCCCCGAAGCTCGGTGACGATGGTGGCGATGGCGGAACGTGCCTGGGTAGAGGCGTGTCGGATCTGCTGCGGGGTGGCGATCTGCTGGCCGACCGTCACACCATCCATGCCCGCCGCCACGTGCGCGACATCGCGGGAGTAGGTGTTCTCCGCCTTGGAGAGCGTGGTGCAATCGATGGTCGTGGCTGGGTGCGAGGTTCCGGCGCTGGTGGAGGTGGTGGCGGCGATACCAGCTGAGGAGGAGCAGGCGGCTGCGATCAGGGCGACTCCACTAAGCGAGGCAAGGGGGAGGAGTCGTCGGAACATGCGAGGAGGGAGCGGCTGCGCCGATACCCGTGAGGGCATCGCGCTAGCCCTTCGGGGCGCTCGGACACGCCGTCGCAACGGCGAGCTTGATGGCGACGTTGTTGGCAAGCAGGTCCTTGCCAGTCTGCGAAGCCTGGAAGGTTGCGTTGTAGGCATTGACCTTGGCCGTGCCAGCTGCTTGCGCGGCTGCCGTCGCAAGCCCATCGATGTACGACGCCTGCTCTTGCGCCCAGGCCGTCACCGGAGCCGATGACGGGAGGAGCTTGGTCAGCTCGGTCGACAGGTTCTGTGTCGTCGTCTTGGCGCTCGCCGTTGCCTCCTGGATCGCCGTGGCCTTGTTCTTGCCGTTGCCCGCCGCCTTGAGGGCGACTGCGATGACGTCGTTGTTCTGCTGGGCGAGCGCGGCCTGAATCGACGCGCAGGTGGGCTTGCCCGAGGCATCGGTGGCGATCATGGTGGACGTCGTCGTGGGAGCGCTCGAGGAGCTTGAAGAGCATGCCGCAAGAGTGCAGCCTGCGATCAAGGCAGTGGCGACTAGTGCGATGCGTCTCATGGGTCCTCCAGGACTCGTGGGCTTACCCCTGCTGGGTATCGTACTGACCGGTGGGCGCGAACGTGGTGCTCCCCGTTGATTCCTTCATGAGAGGATTGTCGTCGTCACCCGCTGATCGAGAGGACGTCAATGACCGCTACGGACGATGACGAGTCCAGCGCTTCGCCTGCGCTGACCCTCCGCTCTCGTCGTCAGGTTGCGGCTGCCCGGATCCACGCGCTCATCATTGCCATCCGTGATGGCGACGAAGCGCAGGTCTCGAGTGCGGTGACGCAGCTGAGCCAGACGAGGCGGGGCCTGGCGCCGTTGGCGTTCATGGTCGGTGCCTTTGCCATGCTCTTCGAAGGGCTTCGGCTCTTGGTGACGAACTGGCGGCTCTCGTTGGTCCAAGTGCTCCCGGCCATGTGGATCTGGGCCGCCATGATGGATCTCAAGCTCCACCTGCTCCGAGGGCGTTCGTTCATCGTCATCCGAGGCGACGCGCTGGTGCTCGCCTTCTTCGGCGTCGTGCTCATCACGATGCTCTGCTACTTCCTGAACGCCGTGTTCGCCTTCGCCATCGCTCGGCCCGGGCAGCCTGCGATCAGCCCCGCCTTCTCCGAAGCGCGCCGTCGTTGGCGGGTGATCGCCGCCTGGGGCCTCCTCATGGGATTCGCTTTGGCCATCGCCACAACGTGGATGCCTCGCAACGGCAGAGCATGGTTCACGCTGGTGCTCGGCATCGTCGTGGCCCTGATGATGTACACCTACGTCGAGATCCCGTCCCGGCTCCTCGGAGCGAAGAGCACCGCCTCTCGGCGCGACCAGCTCTCGGCGACGGTGATCGGCGGGGTGGTGGGCGTGCTCGTGTGCACGCCGGCCTACGTGGTGGGACGGCTCGGAATCGTGATGGTCAGCTCGAAGACGTTCTTCGTCATCGGCATCGTCGTGCTCAGCGTGGGCATCGCCCTCCAGGCGGGGATGACGGGAGCGGTCAAGGCCATCAAGATGAGCGCCAAGCTGGTCGCCGGTCATCCCGACAAGGTGGTGGGCGAGGAATCCACCGCCTGAGCGGACTCGGCATCGAGCCCCGACGGGATTCGGAGCTCAGGGGATCGGAGGCGACGCTGCGATCTGCACGATGGCGATGAGCATCATGGCCCCGCCGAGTCCGATCATGGCCAGGCGGATTCGGATGAAGCGGAAGTGTCCGCTGATGCCGATCAAGAACAGCACCGTGGCGAGGTAGATCGTGTCTCGCACGTAGTTGTCCGAGTTGGCACCCGCCTCGACCCCAAGCTTGTAGTACCTCGAGGCACGGGCGTCGAGCATCTGGGCCCTCGCCAGCTCGGGCTGGTGGTACTGCGGCATGTACGTCGGCCCTGGTGGCGCCGAGGTGTTGGTGAAGGGGTCTTGTGCGATCCAGGCGTTGAAGGCGACCTGCATCCGAGGGCTGAAACGTCGCTGCGCGACCGCCTCGGCTGACGGGTTGTTGGCCAAGTACGCCGTAAACCACGCGTCGAAGGCGGTGGAGTCAAACGTGCGCTGGTTCTGCGCCGTGAGCGTGGCTCGGTTCGCCTCGGTGCGAGCAGCGGAGGCGCTCGCGAGCCGGACCGACGACTCGGTGCTCCACTTGGCCGAGGCGTAGCCCGTGTAGGCGGCCAACAGCGCGACGATCGCCAGCATCACTGCCTCGACGATCGAGAGGGTCCGGTCGTGGCTTCGAGGAGCCTTGTGGCCATCGTTACCCTCATGGGCGGCTCCGTGGCCCGATGAGTGCGCCTTGTGGCGCGAGATCTCGCCCGCCAGATCTGCGGATGACAGTCCCTCGGCCATGTGGTCCCCTCTGCCTCTCCTGGTGCTCGTGAAGCCGGTCGGCAAGTGAGATGCGCCGGTCGACGGCCTTGATCCTAGAGGTCTGGACCCTGCCCCTCGAAGGGCGACGGGGGAGGGGTGCCATGGGCTGCAGACGACGGTGGTCGGACGAGATGAACCGGGGTCCGGTCGCCCTAGACCGAACGGTGCAGCTGGTCTACCTGCTCGGTCCGGTTCCTCACCAAGTCGTTGAGCGCCTCCCCGGGCCCGATGTGATCCCAGAGCGACGGGGGATAGTGGGTCACGTACATCGTGCGCCGCAGGCCCGCACCGGTGGGCGGGGGCGAGGCGTGCATGACGTCTTGGATGTGGATGGTCACATCACCGGGCTCGGTGTCGATGCTCACCACCGGTACCTCCTCTCCCCGAGCGTCCCAGCCCAGCTTGAGGGATTGGCCATGGCTCCCAGGGACGACCTTCAAGTTTCCGGTCTCGGCCGACGAACCGGTCAGCTGGATGCCCACCGCAACCGAGGGGCAGAACATGGCATGCCCACCAGTCCCGCAATCTTGATGCCAGGGAATGTTCGAGAGGCCGGTGGTGGTGCCGGGCACCTTCAGGAGCACCGCCGCCCCCTCCATGCGATCTGGGGCGATGGCAAGGGTCGGATCGAGAAGCGTCCCGAGTCGGGCGATCCGAGGGTCGCGCTCAAGGGCCGCCAGCACCGGCGAGCGGAGCGAGGCATACACCAAGCGGCACAGCGCCGAGCTCCCATCCTCTTTGGTGACCCACCACGACTCGTTGTCCCCGCGTTGCGCCATCGAGGCCAACCGGTCGATCTCTCGGTTGGCGGCGGCCATCTCGTCGGGGCTGAAGACCCCGGTGACGTGGAGGTAGCCCATGGTCCTCAGCTGGGCCGCCAGCTCACCATCGTCGGCATCGGCGGGGAAGGAGACGCTCGGATCTCGCCCCCCAAAATCAGCGCGAGTCGGGTCGTAGGGAGGGATGCCAGCGTGGAGGTACCGAAGGATCGGCTCCCAGTCGACGACCTGCTCAAAGCTGCCCACCACGATGTCGAGGTCACCGCCGAGGAGCAGGCCGATGATGGTGCGCATCTGTCCCACGAGATCACCCCACGCGGCCGCGCTCAGCCGCACCACGGTGTCGGCCTGCTCCCCGCCGATCTCGGTTCGGATCCGCCCGTCGTGGCTCCGATAGGTGATCGAGTCACCGTCGACCACGAACGTGAGACCCCCCGTGGTGGTGAGCGCATCAGCCGCTCGAGCGAGCACGTCATCGTCGACGCCATGGGGGATCGGCGGGAGGGCGACCATGGCGGAATGGTAGGCCGGATGCGACAGGACTCGCAGGACGTCAGGTCGCGGTCTCTCGGAGAGCGGGTGACGGGGATCGAACCCGCATAGCCAGCTTGGAAGGCTGGAGCTCTGCCATTGAGCTACACCCGCAGGGGTGGTGGGCGCATGCCGCACGGCGAAGAGTCTACGAGACCTGACGGTGCTCGGGTGACGAGGGAAGACCCGGTACGGTCAACGCCATGGAAGAGACGCTCTATGACCGAGTCGGCGGCCTCGCGTTCTTTCGGACCCTGGTCGACCGCTTCTATGACGGCGTCGAGACTGACGAGCTGCTCCGTCCCATGTACCCCGAGGACCTCACCGAGTCGAAGGAGTATCTCGCCCTGTTCTTGGCGCAGTACTGGGGCGGTCCGCCAACCTATGCCGAGGTGCGGGGGCACCCTCGGCTGCGGATGCGGCACGACCCCTACAAGATCACCAAGCGAGCCCGAGATGCGTGGCTCGAGCACATGAAGGTGGCGGTAGATGAGGCCGACCTCTCTGAGGTCGACCGGACAGACCTGTGGGCCTACCTCGACATGGCTGCCCACCAGCTCCGCAACCGTTGACGCGCCTCAGGCCTCGAACTTCGGTGGGCGCTTGTCGCGTCGAGCCCTGATTGCCTCTTCGAAGTTCTGGGTGGTGAGGCGCAAGAAGAGCTGACCGAGCCCCTCGGCTTCCATGTGGCTCTCCAGGCTGGATGCATCGAGGCTCGACCACAGCGAGCGCTTGGTCATCTCGACGCCGGCATGAGAGAAGCCGGCGATGCGCTCGGCCATGGCGACGGATGCAGCCACGAGATCCCCCGGTTCGACGACGGAAGAGACCAACCCGATTCGGCTGGCCTCCTCGGCATCCACGTCTCGGCCGGTGAGCATGATGTCGGCCGCGCGGCTCTGCCCGATCGCTCGTGGGAGCAGATAGCTCAAGCCCAGCTCCGATGCTGTGAGCCCATTGTTGATGCCCGCCGCCCGGAAGTAGGCCTCGGTCGAGGCAAGTCGGATGTCGGCGCCGAGGGAGAGACAGAAGCCACCTCCGATGGCGGCGCCGTTGACGGCCGCGATCACGGGTTGGTTCATCCGGCGCAAGGCATGGATCACCGCCTCGAGCAGCCCCATCGAGCGTCGGGCGATCGAGGGGAGCCCAAGCCCGTCGATCCCTGGGATGGTGCCGGGATCTTCGAGATCCGCTCCGGAGCAGAAGCCGCTGCCTGCGCCGGTGAGCACAACGGCGCGCACCGTGTTGTCATCGCTGAGCTCTTCGAGCTGCGAGCGAAGCGGGACCATCACGTCGAAGGCCATGGCATTCATCCGCTCGGGCCGGTTCAGCGTGACCAGCGCAGTGTGCTCGGTCGGTCGCTCGACGATGACGAATGCCATGGATCCCCCCTGGGTTGATTGGGCGACAACCTACAAGGTCGGGAACGATCCCACCCTGATCAGGGTGCGGGCGACGACGCCTGGACCTGTGTGGTCTCCTGCTGGCGGGCGAGCCAGCGAAGTCGAGCAGCGCGCGCATCCCAGTCGTAGACCACGCACGTGGAGGCAAAGCGGTCGTGCCAGGCCCGATGGTCGACGCGCAGGATGATCCCGAGCAGCCCCAGACCAAAGACGAGGAAGGAGAGCGGGAAGGTCAAGGTGCGGATGAAGGCCTGGCGACCTTTGATGGCGGCACCCTCGGCCGTCATCACGCGGATCCCAAAGATCGCCATGCCGACCGTCTTGCCGCTCAATGCCCACTGGTAGGCGAAGTAGAGGAAGAACCACAGCGGGATGATGACCGCCGCCACGTACTGGATGTGGCGAAGGTTGACCGCCCGGCCGATCACCAGGCTGATGGCGAAGTCCACCGAGGCAAAGATCAACACCATCACCACCCAGCCGATGACGATGTCGAGCACGAAGGCCACGAGGCGGCTGATCGGACCGGCGTAGTTGCCCTGACGAGAGAGCGAGACGGGGCGCTGGGTCATGCGGGTGGCTCCGCCGTGGCCTCGATGGTGAGCGGACCGGCAGAGAGCGCGCCGGCGGTCCCGGTGAGCAATGGCGGCCCGACGGGGAGCTCACCCTTTCGACGCAAGATCCGATTGACCCAACGGTTCGAGAAGTCATCGAGGCCGACCCCTTGGCTTCGGATGAGGTCGAGGCCCTCCGAGAGCACGCCGGTGGTGGAGCGGGCGATGATCGAGCCCAGCTCGGTCTTTTGGACCAGCTCATCGACGTCGATGCGTTCGGTGAGGGCTTCGACGTCGACTCGATCCATCAGAGCGTTCACGTCGATGCGGGCGACGAGCTCATTGACGTCGATGGCATCGACGATGCGCTGGACGTTCACCCGCTCGATGACACCCTCGACGTCGACGCGAGTGATCACCGCGTCGACGTCGACGCGCTCGACGATCTCGTTCACGTCGACCCTGTCGATGATCTTCGCCACGTCGACGCGACCCACGAGGTCATCAACATCGATCTTGGCGGCCACCTGCTCGACGTCGATCCGCTCGACCAGGGCATTGACGTCCACCTTGGCAACCAGCGCATTGATGTCGATGGCCTCGATCACGCGGCCGACCACCTGCTCGGCGATCGACTGTGCCAGCCGGTCGAAACCGCGAGGGTTGGAGCTCATCTTGAAGCCATCGTGGTGTCGGCGCTCACCTCATGATCATGCCATCGTCACCGGTGTGGTCGCGGTGCGTCGGACGCCGACGCCTCGCGACGATGAGCAGGACAACGCCGAGTCCGACAAGCCCGAGCCCGATCGGGGTTGGCATCGAACCGCCAGTGATGGCCAGCGCGCCGATCTCCGGCAGCGCGATGTTGGTCACCGTTCCGGGAACGCTCGCGGTCAACACGGCGGTGCAGTGAAGGCCTCGGTCGAGCTGGTAGCCCGCAGGGGCGTCCAGCTCCTCGAGGCACCAGCGCGATCCGGCGGGAACCGAGAAGCGCACGTTCCCCGTCGCATCGGTGGTTGCGGTGGCGAACAACGCCATGCCGCTCGGGATGTCCATTCCCGGTGGAGGAGTGGGGCCGACGAACCCGACGGGCATCGGGCCATCGACGAACAAGGCGTACGAGGCTCCGGGGATGCCCTCGCCCGGGTGAGCGCTGTTGAACTTGAAGCCGTCGATCTCGAGGAGTGATGGGGTCTCGGTCACCGCGATCGTCCTCACCGAGTCGGATGACTGCGCATCGATGGTCCCCGTGCAGTGGATCCCTTGATCGAGGACGAAGTCGGCTGGGGCGCTGCGCTCCTTGATGCACCACTGGTAGCCGAGGGGGATGGCGAACGAGAGGTGGCCGGTTGCGCTGGTGAGTCCCGCGGCGTACCACCTCATCCCTGCAAGGACTGGAGCGGAGGGGTCGGGCGTCGCCGGCGTCGAGGTGGGAGCGGGCTCTCGGACGTAGAGGTCGTAGCGAGCGCCTGGGACGCCGGTGCCCGGTTGGGTCGTGTTGGTCTTGGCCACAAAGAGCATCGTCGTGGTCTCGACATCGGCGACGCTGATCGTCACCGTCGTTGGCGGTTGGGTGGTGACGCCCTCGAGGACCTGCGTGCAGACCGGCGTGGCGTTGCGTGCGAAGCCTGGTGGCGCTGCATGCTCGATGATGCAATAGGCGTAGCCCGGGAGCTGGAGCGACGACGGTGCGAGACCATTCGCTGCCGACACCGATCGGGCGACCCAGGTGCCACCGGAGAGCACCACTGCACCAGGTGCGGGCTGTGGGTTGGTGGGCCCGGCGCCTGAGTCCATTCGGTAGAAGTCGAAGACGGCCCCGGGCAGGCCGATCGTCGGGTCGGCTGTCGAGACCTTGCGCGCATCGACCTCGACGTACAGTCCCGGGTCGCGCACGACGATGGGGATCGTGGCGCTTGCCACGGAGGCGGTGAAGCAGCCGCGGGCGCCAGCCGCCAGCCCAGGCGGAGCCTGGGCCTCATCCCAGCAGTAGCGGTTGCCATCGATCAAGACGGCGTCGGTCGAGCACGCCCCGTGGGGGTCGGTGGTGCACGTCGCCACAAGGTGGTCGAGGGTGTCGCGGACGTCGATGACCGCACCCGACAGCAGGACGGTTGAAGGATTGACGTTGCCCGTGGCCTCCTTCTGGAAGCCCTGCGGGACGAGCGGCGGATCTTCGAAGCGGACCAGGCCAGCCTGGCCAGGTCCGAGCATGACGACGACCGGTCCATGTGGATCAAGTGCGTACCCCGGGGGAGGGGCGATCTCGGTGATCCGATAGCGCCCCGGAAGGAGCGCGGCACCGTCGTTGCCCGTCGGAACGCATGCCCCTGCGGCATCAGTGGTGCATGTCCCGAGGTCTTCGGAGAACGAGCCGGTGTTGGTGGGGTCGAAGCGGACGTCGAGCACGGCCCCACCCAGGGGTGCGCCGCTCGTCGCACTGACCTTGTGCAAGGTGAGCGTGGCTGGGATGGCGCGGTCCGCTGCGGCACCGGTGAAGGACGCCACCGTGTTGGCTCCTGCGACGACAGTCACCAGCTGGTCGGGAGCAAGCCCGTAGCCCGGAGGAGCCGAGATCTCCCGGACAACGTACGGACCAGGAGGCAAAGGGCCGGAAGCTGCGGAGGTGCCATCATCTCGGACGACGAGCGAGTCCATCACGGTGGTGCCAGCGATGACATTGAAGACGGCTCCCGAGATCGGCCAGTAGGCGGTGTCATCGCCTGCCTTGACGACGGAGATCGTGCCGGTGGCTGGTGGCGGCGCCAAGGACGTGAAGGTGGCCGAGCGATACGCCGTCGTGGGAGCGGCGCCGGCGACGATGGTCTGGGCGTCAAGGACGTGCTGGGTCGGACGATAGAAGAGGAGGCCTGGTTGACCCACCCGAGCAGCAGCTTCGACGGTGACGGTCACAGGACCTGTGCCGGAGGCCTTGATGCCGACGGAGCCGGCACCGGTGGCGTCGGTGATGAGCGCACCCGTCGTCGATCCAGTGGCGGTGAACGTGGCGTTCGTGAGGCCGAGGATGACGCCGGCGTCGCTCACGCCGCGATTCGACCCGGGGAACCACACTGAGACGTCGATGGTGGCGGTCGAGGTGAAGGTCGATCCACCGCCGGCAAGCGCCACGGTGATGTTCGGGGCACTGGTCGCGCCGATGGCGGTGAGTTCCCAGCCGAACAAGGTGACGTACGCCGCGCTCACGCCTGGGTCCATGCTTGGGACGCTCATGTGCCACGCCACGGCGTCGTAGAGAAGCTTTGCTGCCACGGCGGCTTGGTCGGCCGTGAATCGGCCCGGTGAGCCGTTCCAGAACCCCTCCACATCCGCTCGGGAGAAGGCGTAGCCGAGCGGATCGAGCGCGGCGGTGTCGACGCCAGAGGGAGGGCCGGTGAGGACATAGCCGTAGCCCGGGGCCGGGTACGACCCACCACCTCCGGCTCGAAACGCGCACAGCGCCCAGCCGAGCGGCGTCGGGAAGCCGAGACCATAGGACCCATAGAACGTGTTGTTGCCGTTGTACGAGGCACAGAAGCCCCGATAGGCGAAGGGAGGGGTGCCGGCGGAGCAGGGGGCTGGTCCATCCGCCGCCGCCGGTGAGGCGAGGTGCGGGAGGGTGGTGAGCAAGGTGCTGACGAGCACCAGGGAGATGGCGCAGGCAAGCATGCGGAGAGGACGGCGGATCAGCACAGCGGGCGATTGTATTCACGGTATGCAAATCGGTCGAACTCAGAGATGCTGAAAGGACTGAGGGGTCGCCGGTACCATCGGACGAGGTGGGACTGGCGCGAAAAGACTTCGGTGCCGACGAGCACGTCGTGGTCTCGGTGAGAACATCGGTGACGCCATTGCTCGCCCCGACGGTCCTTGTGCTCGTGGCGATCGGAGCTGCGATCGAGCTGCACACCAACATCCACGTGGGGACCGCGTCGATCCGAACGGTCGTTGCGGCCGTCCTGGTGGCGATTCCGGTGCTGCTCCTCTTGAGGCGATTCGCCGCCTGGCGACGCCGGACGGTGGTGTTGACGACCGAACGGGTGCTGGTGGTCGACGGCGTCTTGGGCCGGAGGACGGATCAGGTCTCGCTCGACCGGATCATCGACGTCCAGGTCACCCGGCGCCTTCGTGATCGCATGGTCGGTCGAGGAGATCTGCTCCTTGAGGTGGTGGGGGGCCCAGGCGTCATCGTCGAGGACATTCCGAAGCCCCAGGCGTTCAGTCGACTGCTCCTCAAGGCCAGAGACGGCAATGCCGGAGGGGGCACACCCATCGAGTCGCCCCTGCCTGCGATGCCGGGTGCCTCGATGCCTCCAGTTCGCATCGTCACCGAGGGTGATCCCACGCCCCCTCGGGGCACGCCGGCGGTGAGCGGGTCGATGGCCGCCGTCCGTCACGGTCGCCTCGAGGAGATCGCCGAGCTCCAGCGCTCGGGTCACCTCTCCGCTGAAGAGGCTGACCGCCGACGAAACGAGATCCTTGGCGCTCCCTGAGCTCGACCGGTGTGCGCCGCGGTACCGTGAGGAGCGTGACTCAGACGCGCTATCGCTGCACATCCTGCGGGAACCTCACTCGCTTCGATGTCGTGACCACCTCCACGACCAAGGCGTTCCACCACTACACCGTGGGGGGAGATCTGGTGATTGAGGAGCCGGAGGTGATCGCCACGAGCGTCGACTCGGTCCTGTGCCGCTGGTGCGGCAACGGACGAGGCGTCGAGGTGGTCGAGGTGACTGAGGCAGCATCCACCGACGAGGTGCCCGCCGAATCTCCGCAGTGACCACCGGGCGACGGCTCAGCGACGAGGAGGCACGGCGGGTGCTGTCGGGCGTCACGCCCATCCCCGTGCGGAGCGGAGCCTCGCCGATTGCCATCTCTGACCTGACCGGGACGAACCTTCACGGTGAGCCAGCGGCCCATGAACTGACCCGCAACACGCACGCGACCCTGCTTCTGTTCGTCTCGTCGACCTGCAATGGATGTCAGGAGCTCTTCGAGGCATCTCACACGCCGGCCATGCTCGGGCTGCAGGGCGAGGACGCTCTCCTTTTCGTGTTCAAGGAGGGCGGCGGTGGCGTGACGGGATTGGCCGAAGAAACCTCCGCCATCGTGTCCGACAAAGCGTGGCGGGACTACGGGGTCGCAGGACCCCCGTTCTTCAGCTTTGTCGACCCGACCAAGGTCACCGTGCTGACCGAAGGCGTGGCATGGGGGGCTTCTGCGGTCCATGACGCCGTGGTGGCGGCTCGAGCGGGTGCTCCGTCGCTCGAGGTGGGACGACTCACCCTGCCCCCCTCTAACGAGTCGTGATGGAGCACCCCCTCGGTTCGCTGTCACAGCCTGAGCGCATGCTGGTCTCGTGCCAGAGGGCATGGCCGAGCAATCGCGCTTTGAGGAAGGTGGCCACATGGACAGGTCGATCACGGTGGACTGCGAAGGGTGTCGCGGGAGAGAGATGGACGCCTGCGGAGACTGCGTCGTCAGCTTCATCTTGGGTCGTGAGCCCGATGATGCCGTCATCATCGATGCAGCTGAGGCACGAGCGGTCAGGATGCTCGGGAAGGCGGGGCTCGTCCCGCCGCTTCGCTTCGAGGCCCGTGCGGCGTCAGGCGACGATCGCTGACCCCAAGGTCGCCCCTTGAGGCATCACCTGCTCGTCACCAATGACTTCCCTCCGAAGGTCGGGGGGATCCAGAACTACCTGTGGGATCTGTGGAGCAGGCTCGACCCCACGACCTTCACCGTGCTCACCGCCTCGTCGGACTCGCACGCTGCGGACTTCGATAGGGACGCAGCCTTGCGAGGGATCCGCATCGTTCGGGTGCCACAGAAGATCTTGTTCTTTCCCACCCCGAAGGTCCGGGCGCGCATCGAGCGAGAGGTTGCGAGCACGAGGGCAGGCCTCGTCATCGTGGACCCCTCGTTCCCTCTCGGGGCTGTCGCCACCGCACTCACGGTGCCCACCGTCCAGCTGCTCCATGGGGCCGAGGTCTCGATCCCTGGTCGCCTGCCGGTGGCGAAGGGCATCTTGGCCAAGAGTCTGCGGGCCTCCGCAGGGATCATCGCTGCCGGTCCGTACCCCGAGGCCGAGGCTCGCCGAGCGACGCGCGGGCCGCTGCCGCCAGTGCTCCAGGTCCCTCCGGGCGTTGACACGACGAGGTTCGTGCCGCTCGACGAGGACGAGCGGCGCCAGGTCCGCTTCTCGCTTGGGCTCCCGCTCGACGCGCCATTGGTGGTCTCGATAAGTCGCCTGGTCCCCCGAAAGGGGATGGACACCTTGATCCGTGCGACGAGCGTGCTGCGAGCATCGTTCCCTGACCTGGTGGTCGCCATCGGTGGGTCCGGTCGTGATGAGGCTCGTCTCCGAAAGCTGGCGGCTCGAGAGCGCGCCCCCATCCGATTCCTTGGGCGAGTCCCGGATGAAGACCTTCCGGGCCTCGTCGCCGCCGCCGACCTGTTCTCGATGGCGTGTCGATCTCGATGGCTTGGCTTGGAGCAGGAGGGGTTTGGCATCGTCTTTGTGGAGGCTGCAGCGGCAGGGACGCCTCAGGTTGCAGGGCGAAGCGGGGGTTCGGCGGACGCGGTCGTCGAGGGCGAGACGGGCCTGATCGTCAGCAATCCAGATGATCCTCGTGCGCTGGCTGCCGCCCTTGGTGCTCTCCTGTCTGATCCCGCTCGCCGTCGAGCCATGGGAGCCGCTGGGCGGCGGCGCGCCGTGGCATCATTCGACTACGACGTTCTCGCCCGTAGGCTGGGGGGAGCGTTGGGCGAGGGCTGGCCGCTCGGCCAATCGCTCGGATAGCTGGACCACGGAGAGGACGCCGGGATGACCGATCAGACGACGGAGACGATTCTCGTCGCAGCATCGCCAGCGCTGACCTACGAGGTCGCCGCTGACATCGAGCGTTACCCCGAATGGGTGGCGGACATCAAAGAGGTGACCATCGACGAGCGCGACGGGCTCGGTCGACCTGCACTCGTCACCTTCCGGACGGCGGCCTTCGGGCGATCGACGACGTACACCCTCGAGTACGACTACACCCATGCGCCGGAGGCGCTTGCGTGGAAGCTGGTGAAGGGCGATCTCACCACCGTCCTCGACGGCAGTTACGCATTCTCGCTCGCCGGCGACGAGACCGAGATCACCTATCACCTCGAGGCCGAGCTGCGGGTGCCGATCCCGGGCTTCGTTAAGACCAGGGCGCAAGGTCGGATCCAGGCGACCGCGCTGCGTGAGCTCAAGAGCCGGGTGGAGTCACTCCGGTGAACCCTGATCCCCCCAGGCTCTCGCTTGGGGTGGATGTCGGCGGAACCA
>Ga0164296_1001902_pt1 | contig 21482 bp, 18 predicted proteins | sample GEODES057metaG_FD_113533 | JGI IMG/M metagenome (GOLD analysis project Ga0164296, IMG submission 113533) | Dystrophic lake water microbial communities from Trout Bog Lake, Wisconsin, USA - GEODES057 metaG | ecosystem: Environmental > Aquatic > Freshwater > Lake | place: USA: Trout Bog Lake...
AAGTACAAAACCTGGCAGGAACCTGGCAGGAATTAAAAAACCACCTACACATTTTATAGTGTAAGTGGTTCATTTTCAATGTGGGCCCACCTGGGCTTGAACCAGGGACCCCCTGATTATGAGTCAGGTTATTAAAGTAGACTGTCCTAATTTTACTCAGAACAGCTTTGAGCACGTAAAAAACCTTTTTTTATAATAATATTTTAATGCAGAAGTATTCGTTTCAAGTCATCAATCAAAAAGTTCGTATTGATGAGTGTTCTGGGCACAAAGCCACCGTAATACGGTGGCTTTGTTATTTTTTAACCCCAACAAGAAATAACAGGAATTTTTTTCAGAAAAATACCCTGTCAATCGAGAGAAGGAAAGTGGTTTTCTTGAAAAATTGCTTACAACAACTATCCGTAAAAAAATACCGAATTGTACTTCTAGTGAATGGTTTTTAAAACTGCAACTGATTTTTAAGTACTTATGACGCTTAATTCGTTCGAAAATCGGAATTTAAGACAAATTACTAGTTAAGGACCGTTACTAAATTTTCGTTTCTGAATATTTTTATGCGTTACTGTAAAAAAATTTATTTGTAACCATGAACCAAGTTTCTGTGGACAGTTCAATGTTTCTGAAAAACTTGACCAATAATCCGAAGTATACCTCAACATAATAAATCAATTCAACTATTTATTTCTCGCTAATGAAGAAGCTACTATTCCTAAGTGTCATTGCTTTACTTGCACAATTATTACAAGCCCAAATTGTTACACAAACTTCTATATTGTCAGTTACGAACTCTGCACTCCCAACAGGTATAGCCATAGATCTTGATGGCAATGTATATACTGCCAATGCGGGAAACAATACTATTAGCAAAATAACGGCCTCCGGTTCTGTTACCAAAATTTGGGCAGCATTGGCAGCTAATGCAAATCCAGCGAGTATCGTAATTGATGGAAATGGTAATGTGTATACAGCTAATTATGGCAACAATACGGTAAGCAAAATCACAGCTTTGGGTATCGTTACACAAGCTTGGGCTACATTAGCTAGTTCTGCAGGGCCTTATAGTTTAGCCATAGATGGCATAGGAAATATATATACTGCCAATGTGAGTAATAGCACAGTAAGTAAAATAGATCCATTAGGTACGGTTACCCAAGCTTGGGCAACATTAACGAGTTCTGCTTCTCCAATTAGTATAGCGATTGATGCAAACAGTAACATTTATACTGCTAACTATAACAATAATACGGTTAGTAAGATCACTCCCACAGGCATAGTTACCGAAGTATGGGCAACATTATCCAGTTATGCTTCTCCAATTAGTATAGCAATTGATGCCAACAACAACGTTTATACAGCTAATTCTGGTAACAATACAGTAAGTAAAATATCATCATTAGCTATTGTAACTAAAACATGGACAACTTTAGCATCCAATGCTTCGCCTAACGCTGTAGGCGTTGATGGAACGGGCAATGTGTATGTTGCCAATGGGCAAAACAATTCGGTATATAAGATTTATACCACAGGGGAAATAATGTACCAAATACCATTAGCAAACAATGCTTCTCCTTCTGGTATTGCTGTTAAATCGAATGGAGTAATTTATACAGCAAATCAACGTAATAATACAATTAGTAAAATATCATTTACGCAATCACCTGCCATAACCCTAATCTGGGCAAGTTTGGAAGGAGCAGCCTATCCAGTATCTATAGCAATTGATGGAAATAACAATGTCTATACCTGCAATGAAGGCAATAGTACAATCAGTAAAATAAGTTCCACTGGTGTTGTTACCAAAGCTTGGGCAACTTTATCTAGATCTGCTACTCTCAATGGAATCGCCATTGATGGAACTGGCAATGTGTATACGATTTACCGTGATAGTAATTGGGTGAGTAAGATAACCCCTGAAGGCATTATCACCGAAGCTTGGGCGGTATTACCTAGTGCTGAAAGAAACACTTGCATAGCGGTTGATGGCACAGGGAATGTATATATTGCCAATGAGAATAGCAATACCATAAGTAAGATAACTCCTGCTGGAACTATTACCCCAGCATGGGTAACTTTGTCTAGTAGGGCTGCTCCATTAAGCATGGTTATGGATGCAGCTAACAATATCTATACTGCGAATTATGACAATAGTACAATTAGTAAGATAACTCCTGCTAAAGTAGTCACTCAAGCATGGGCTACCTTATCTAGTTTTGCCTATCCAAATTCAATAGCTATTGATGCTTCTGGTAATCTTTATACTACAAATATAGGAGACAGTACAGTAAGCAAAATAACGCCCTCAGGTATAGTCACTCCAGCATGGGCTAAATTTTCAAGTTCTGATAGTCCGTCAAGCATTGCTATTGACGCTTCGGGGAATATTTATACAGATAATTCAGGTAATGATACAATAAGTAGGATAACGCCTTCAGGTACTATTACCCCAGCATGGGCTTCGGTAGCGGTTAATAGCAATCCATTATGCATTGCTATTGATGCAAATGGTAATTTATATACCGCTAATCATGATAATAACTCTGTAAGTAAAATTATGACAGGATATATTTGGCAAGGTAATACAAGTGCAGATTGGAATGACCCATCAAATTGGAATCTTAATGCCGTTCCTACTAATAATGCAACTGTTATTATACCACCAACATCTAATCAACCGCTTATTAATTTTGGTATTCCTGCATTTGCTAAAACTATTATTATACAAAATGGCGCCAACTTATTTGTGCCTGTTAATGGTTCAAATATTTTACTAACAGTTAGTAATGGTATTATCGTTAATCCAGGAGGTTCATTAATAGGATGTGGTAGCAATATATCTGCAAATGTTACGCTACAACAAAACATATTAGGCCAAAGAGGATGGAGAGTTTTTGCCAATCCATATAGTTCAACTACCAATATTGCCACAACTTCGAGGAGTAATGGAATTACCATTGGAACCACTCTACCATTAACGGGTATTACAGACTCAAGAATATATGATAATGGATCTGGTAATTGGTTGAATGTAACAGGAACAACATGGGCAGCTAATAATCCTTATGCATTATTTATACGAGGGTTAACATCGGAAGTAACTGGAAATAATTATACCACAGACCCTTCAGCATTTACCTATAACGTAAGTGGCACATTAAATGGAGCAAGTACCATTGTATCACCAATTAGTACTTCCAATTTTATGATTGTTGGTAATCCGTATGCAGCCCCAATTAGCACTAGGGCATTAACAGGACTAGCATCCACCACTTATTATACTTACCAAATTGCAGCTACAGGAACCCCTAGAATAAAGTCGGGCAGCTGGGTTGTTTCAGGCAGCAATTCAAGTATAAACTCAACCATACCTGTGTTAGGAGTGATTGCTTATCAACCTTCTAGTACAAGTGCTTATAACATCTATGCAGCAAGTATTAATACAACACCCATACCTCAAACTAGCCTATTTGAAACAGAATCCCACTTTCAACAAATGGAATTAGTAATGGAAAGTAATGGAAATTATGAAGATAAACTTTTTATTCGGCAAGATCCAACAGCCACTGATAATGGAACTGATAAAAATGAAATACAAAAACTTAAGAATGATGTAACCAATATATATACCATTACGCCAGATAGATTACAGATGGCTATTGATGCAAGAAAAAATTTTGCCACAACAATCCCTTTGGGTGTTAGCACAGATAAGGGTGAGTATAATTTCAGGGTAAACAGCAATAACTTTCCTTCAGAAACTATCGTGTATTTAAAAGACAATCTACTACAAACGCAAACTGAATTACAAACAGGAACCTCTTATAAGTTTAGTGTGACCAATGATACTGCATCACAAGGAGAGCAACGCTTTGCGTTGGCATTTGCTGCAAAGAATACTTTATTTGCTGCAATAGATAGTAGCATTATGAAGTTCACCGCAACAGTAATGGGCAATATAATTCATAACAATACCATATTGATTGAAATAGCGGGGAGTAATAGCCCTATCAATATTTTGGTACGAGATATGAATGGAATGATCTTAAGCAATCAAGCAGGTATAAATGGAAGCAATAAAGTTCAACTAGGAAGAGTTGCCAATGGGATATATATTGTTCAGATTAGTAATTCAAGTTCAAAAATTACTGAAAAAATTATCAAATTATAAGATCAACAAACAATAATTAAATGAGATGGATATTCAAGATACAAACTTTGATGATAGTGACTGTAGTCTTCTTGCCAATACTATTACATGCACAATTAGAACCAGGGGGTGATCCAGATTATGCTCCTATTGATGGCGGGTTATCATTACTGATAGCAGGAGGAATTGGCTATGGTGTTAAGAAAGTAAGGAATAATAGCAACAAGCGTTGAAAGGGTAATATCTAATAATTAATTAAATAAAAAAGTCGTATATCGAGTATAGAATAGCAATAGTAATAATCCTAAAAAAATTTCGAGGCAGAATGCTTTTAGAGTAATTATCGCTATGGTTTCAAGCTAAAATGAGAATCATGTTGATGATATACTTTAATATATTTTACTACATTTTTTTTAATTTATATCAACTTCCTAATATTAATTAGGAAGTGAATAAACGTTTTTTTGAATCTGCCGATATTACAAAGAAAATATTATTAAAGATTTGTAGGTGTAAAATTTCTTCAAGAAAATCAATTAACAGGAAGTAATCATTAAAATCCTTTCATTATTTTCTTTTTACATAAGGTAGTCTTATTTTTTAAACCCATATTTTAAACGAAAATATTTGACAAATGGACTCTAATAGAGAGTTATTTGTTTCCATATCCATAGCATATTCAACCCTTTTGTTTTATGTCTGCTATCATAAAGTTCACCCTTTCAATAGGTATCGGTATAGAAGTATATTTTTGGCGATTCTTAATTGAATCGCTATTTTTATTCTCTGCCATACTTATCAACTGAATGCTTTCCCTACAGTGGGCTAGATAAAGTTTAAAAAGAAAAATAAGCATTTTAGATTGCCTTTACAGATGCAGTTTACAAAAGCTGCTTACTATTTTTTTCTGATAGAAAATCAAGTTCTAGTATTTAATAAATAGATGAAATAAAAAAGTCTATTGCCTCATTTATTGAGCAATGATTCATCTTTACTTCCATATCCTCTCATTTAAATTTGTATTGCCTGTTTAATTTAGATCTATCTTAAATAGGATTATACGAAAAAATATCCATTTCTTCGGCAAAATGGCAACCCTTATCTTTATGCAAATGACCTGAAAAACCAGATAAGACTATTTGAGCTTTCTAAGGCTAAAAACACAAATTTGCAATCGATAAGCCGATTTCCAAACTAGGCATTATAGATAGTATTATTAAAAGCAAGGAAACTATACAAATGCCTATCATTGGGATTAATGTTTCCATAGGTTTACAAGTCCACTATTCTGTTCTATATAAATATTCGCTATTGGTAATCAAAACATATTTTGAGAATAATGATGATAAAAAATATTAAAAATGATAGATTTACTAAAACAATTGAATAAATGAAAAAAATAAAACAAACTCTCGGGCACCTTTTATTAGCCACTTTATTATTTAATTCTACTAAGGTAATGGCCCAAAAAAAAACTATCCAATTAATCAAAGATGAAAAGCATGCGATTGTACAGGTATTTATTCATGAAAAACATTTTACTGATTTTTTCTTCCCAGACACTTTAGAAAAACCGGTCTTATACCCTATTTATGCATCGAATGGTATTGCTGTTACTCGTGGTTTTCCACTCATGCCAAGAGTAGGAGATGCAACCGATCACCCACATCATATTGGGCTTTGGATGAATTATGAAAATGTAAATGGATTGGATTTCTGGAATAATTCTTTTGCTATTCCAGCAGAAAAGAAAAACGGGTATGGCAAAATTAAATTCAAAGCAATCACCAAACTAAATAGTGGTAATAAAGGTGAATTAGCCTACACAGCAGATTGGATAAATAATCAAAAAGAAATATTGATGAACGAAAAAACAGATTTTGTTTTTAGTGAAAAAAATAATTGCTGGATCATTGACAGAACAACAACTTTAACTGCCGAAACCTTAGTTAAATTTACAGACGCAAAAGATGGCCTATTAGGTTTGCGTGTAGCACATGAATTACAGATTCCTTCAAAAGAAACAAAGAAATATACAGATAGCAAAGGGATTGTCACTACCGTGCTAGCAAATAAAGATTCTATTGCCAATGGTAATTATTTAAATAGTAATGGCATTGAAGGAGATTCGGTTTGGAGTAAAAAAGCTACTTGGTGTTTATTGTATGGCAAGATGGGAACAGATACCGTAAGCATTGCGATCATTGACCATCCTAAAAATATTGGCTATCCTACAAACTGGCATGCAAGAGGTTATGGACTATTTGCCGTTAACCCTTTAGGTGAAAAAGTGTTTACCAATGGTAAAAATGAAAGAAATCTTAGTTTACAAAAGGGCGAAACTGTTACTTTTAAATACAGGATTATCATTGCAGCTGATAAAAAGCGATTAGACAAATCGACGATTGAGCTGTTGCAAAAAGATTTTACAAAATAACTCATTTAAAAAAATATTATTACAGGTTGCCCAAATTTTAATATGGCAACCTGTAACAATATTTTATTCTGCCACAAAATTTATCGCCAATTCTATGCATACTAGCCGCTATATGCCAGGAATTGGATTTTATCAAAAAATTTGATAACGCCTCATCACACTTCTTGATAATAAAACAAGGCACTGTCGGGCTTGGAAAGCCTATCATTGGTAACTAAATTCATTATCCACTTGCTTGAATTGAAGAGTTGTATAGCTATTGCCAATATTCAATCATTCTAGATTATATTTAGCAGACAAATGCTACTAGCTATTTCTCGATAATTATTTGAAGTAATTGATAGCTAGTAGCATTTGCTTTTCCAGAGACTTTATAGCTGTTAAATCGGTATTCCAACCTTGGCTTCAATTTTTGACTTTGATTGAATGCAGGAAGCAGGCATTAAAGCAACTAAATAAAAAATTGATATATTCTTCATTGTATAGGGGGCTTAATAAAAAAGCTGGGAAATTAATTTATCTATTTTTTAAAAAATAAGCACCAAAGCAATAAAATTTAAAAATAAATATCCATACGAGTACCCTTTTCAAATTTTATTTAGCTATCCAGGATAGGTGACTAGAGGAATGAAATCGATAACCCATTTGCTACATCGAATAATATGGTTTATAATTAGTAACTTCAATACAAGAACTAAAAAAAACATGGCCATTCTAGAAACTAAAAAGCTAACTCGAAAATTTGGCGATTTCATTGCAGTCGATTCTTTGGATATTAATATTCAAGCAGGAGAAACTTTCGCATTTCTTGGGCCGAATGGCGCAGGGAAAACAACAGTAATTAAAATGCTAACTACACTCCTTCCTGCCAGTTCTGGGGAAGGCTTTATTTGTGGATTTAATATTAAAACTGAACCAAATAAAGTAAGGAGTATGATTGGTTATGTGCCGCAATTAATTTCGGTTGATGGAACGCTTACCGGTATAGAAAATCTTTTATTATTTGCCCAACTTTACGACATTCCCTCAAATGAATGTAAGCCAAGAGTGTTAGACGCACTAGATTTCATGGGTTTAAAGGAGGTAGCGAAAAATCCGGTACATGAATATTCTGGTGGAATGATAAGAAGATTAGAGATTGCACAATCTATGTTACATCATCCTCCTATATTATTTTTAGACGAACCTACAGTTGGCCTTGACCCCATTGCATGCAAAACTGTATGGGATCATATTCAGCAGTTAAAAAAAGAATTTAATACCACCATTATCATGACCACCCATCTTATGGATGAAGCTGACCATTTGTGTAATCGTATTGCTTTTATGTCACGTGGAAAGATAGTTGCTTGTGGAACACCCATCGAATTAAAAGATTCAATAAAAAAAGAAAATGGAACTTTAGAAGACGCATTCATATACTATACCTCCGAAACATTATCGAATGAAACTAGTTACCGTAATATTTCAAGAGATAGAAAAACAGCAAAAAAATTAGGATAACTCAATGAAACAATTTATTAGAAAAACATGGGTAATTGCCGAATTTGAAATTAGAAAAATATTGCATGACCCTACTGAAGTTTTATTAAGAGCAGTACAGCCAGCATTATGGTTATTAATCTTTGGACAAGTCATGGCTCGCACTAGGATGTTGCCAGGAAAAAACTATCTTGACTTTATGTCGCCTGGCATTCTAGCCCAAAGTGTTTTGTTTGTTTCTATTTTTTATGGCATTGCTATTATCTGGGAAAGAGACTTAGGTCTCACGCATAAATTTCTAGCGACTCCTACTCCACGTATTGCATTAGTACTTGGCAAAGCGATATCTGCGGGTGTTCGTTGTGTTCCGCTAATGATTATCATCTATATCCTTGCGGCTATGCTTCAGGTAAATATTGTTTGGAATCTAATAAACATTATTGGGGTAATATTTCTACTGCTATTCGGCGCTATTCTTTTCTCAACATTTTCATTAATTATTGCCTGTTTAGTTAAAACTAGAGAGCGTTTTATGGGAATTGGTCAAATTATGACCATGCCATTGTTTTTTGCAAGTAATGCCATCTATCCAATATCAATCATGCCTGAATGGCTTAAAGTCATTTCTCATTTCAATCCACTTACCTATATGATTGATGGCATGAGATTATTAATGATTGGAACAGCTTCTGATTTTTCATTGCTAACCGATTATATGGTGCTATCCGTAGCATCCATCTTAATGGTTCTAATTGGGGGAACCCTCTACAAACGGGTTATAATTTAGCTTTTCTATTCATATCGCAAGGCATCAATAGGATTGAGACTAGAAGCTTTTTTCGCTGGGTACCAACCAAAAAAAATGCCTACTGCTGCAGAAAATAAGAATGACAAAAGGATCGAAGAAATAGTGATAGAAATAGGCCATCCACCAAATCTAGCAACCAAATTTGAGATTAAGATTCCAAGTGTTATACCAATAATGCCTCCTATTACGCTAATAAATATTGATTCAATCATAAACTGAAGCATCACATCACTTCCTTTTGCACCGATAGCAAGCCGAATACCAATCTCTCGGGTACGTTCTGTTACAGAAACTAACATTATATTCATTATACCAATACCCCCAACAAGTAAAGAAATGCTTGCAATACTTGCGAGAAGAATGGTCATCACCTGAGAAATACTTCCAAATATATTAGCAATATCTTCCTGTGTACGTATCGTAAAATCATCCTCATCTGTTGGAGGTAATTTATGAGATTCCCGCATGATTGGCTTGATTAATTTTGTAGCAGCACTAATATCTTCCTCTGAGATTGCCGATGCATAAATACTATTTAAATTAAGCGTTTGAAGCATTCTCTTTTGAACAGTGGCGAAAGGAGCAATAATAATATCATCCTGATCCTGCCCAAAGCTATTTTGCCCTTTTTTCTCTAAAAGACCAATAATGCGGAATGGGATGGAATTAATTCGAATAGTTTTACCAATAGGGTCTGCACCATCACCCATTAAGTTAGTAACCACTGTTTGACCAACTACACAAACTTTGGCGGCACTTCGTTCATCGGCATCGGTATAGATATTTCCAGCACTTATTTTAAGATCTCGTATAATAAAATAATCAGCATAAGACCCCACTACCGAAGTTCTCCAATTTTGAGCACCATAAATTATTTGCGACATTCTTTGAACCACTGGAACAACATGGTTTACTAAATCGCATCTCTTTAGAATAATGGAAGCATCTTCCTCTTTAAGTGTTGATACAGAACCTGCACCCATTCTTACTCCTGCCTGATTAAATGCGCCCGGAAAAATCATGATTGTATTTGTACCCAATGAAGATATCGATTGCTTGATATTCTCTTTTGACCCTTGGCCAATAGCTAGCATCGCAATAACGGAAGCTACACCAATAATAATACCTAGCATAGTTAGGAAAGCCCTAAACTTATTTTTACTTAGGGATCGATAGGCGACTCTGAATAGATTAATGAGTTTCATTTATTGGGAAACAATTTCTTGCGTATTTTCAATTAATTTCTTCAATTCTTCCGTGGCATTTTTTTTATGTTCCACTAGCTGGTCTGCAATAATTTTACCATCCCTGAAAATAACATTGCTTTGGGCAAACTGTGCAATATCAGGTTCATGGGTTACCATAACAATAGTGCTTCCTTGGCAATTTAAATGCTGAAATATTTCCATAATCTCATAGCTAGTCTTCGAATCTAAATTTCCTGTAGGCTCATCCGCCATAATTACTACAGGATCATTTACAAGCGCCCGCGCAATGGCAACTCTTTGTTGCTGTCCGCCTGACAATTGATTGGGAAGTGAATAAATCCTATTTTCTAACCCTACTGATTTTAAAGCATTAAATGCCTTTTCTCTTCTTTCTTTTGCATTGATAACAGCATTATACAACAAAGGGAGTTCTACATTTTCAATGGCTGAAGTTCTAGGAAGGATATTAAAAGATTGAAAAATAAAGCCTATTTTTTTATTCCTCAGTGCAGCCAACTCATTCTTATTATATGTATTTACATTTACCCCATCTAACATATATTCACCACTAGTAGCAAGATCAAGGCAACCAAGGATATTCATGAATGTAGATTTTCCCGAGCCACTAGCACCCATAATAGCTAGATAGGCGCCTTTATTTATATTGAGCGAAACACCTCTAAGTGCATGTACTTCTACATCACCCATATAATATATTTTCACCAAATCTTTTACTGCAATAAGCGAAGACATTTTATTTTATTTTATTTTTTTATTATCGTCGACTTGGCATACTTGGCATAAATGGATTAGTTGTTGCAGCGTTTGCTAAAGCTTTAGAGCCCGTTACCACTTCATCCCCTTCATGAATTTCTCCAAATACTTCTGTAAATGCACCATCCGTCAGCCCTAATAAAACTTTCTTTGGAAAAATATCATCCCCCGATTTAACCCATATAAAAGCATACTTATTTTGCGCTACATTAATATCAGTTTTATTATGACTATTTTTTGCAAAAATCCTTGTCCAACTCATTTTTAATGAATCAACAACACTCGAAATATATTCTTCAGGAGGGGCAAAATGAAGCGCATTTACAGGCACTTTCAAGATATCTAGATGTTCTTTAACTTTTACTTTTAAATTAGTGGTCATGCCAGGCAAAAGCTTTAAATCTGAATTACGCACATTAATCACTACAATGTAATTGACTACATTTTGAACCATAGTTGGTTGCAAACGAATCTGAAAAATATCACCAGAAAATATTGTATCAGGATATGCATCAACTGTAAAATCAGCCTTTTGACCAAGCCTTATCTGTCCAACATCTGCCTCATCTACCGTAGCCAATACCTGCATTTTTTTAAGATCATTAGCAATCGTGAATAAAGTTGGCGTGTTGAAACTTGCAGCAACTGTTTGCCCTAGTTCCACATTCCTCGAAATGACAACACCACTTACTGGGGCTCTTATAACTGCATATTGAAGATTAACTAATGACTGGTTCAGCGCTGCTTTTGCTGATGTAAGGGATGCACAAGCAGATTCATAGTTGGTTAAATAGGTTTCATAATCTGATTGTGAAACTACCTTTTCATCTACTAATTGTTTATATCGATTAAGATCCCGCTTTGTTTGATTTACCTGCACTTGTGCCTTTTCCAAAGTTGCCTGTGCATTTATTCTTGCAGCAGACAGAAAGGTTGTATCAATTAATGCAATGATCCTTCCTTGTTTAACGGGTGTATTCCAGTCGGCATATAATTTTGCTACCGTGCCGGAAACTTGGGTTCCTACACTTACGGTAGTATCTGCATTAACTGATCCTGTAGCGGTAACTAAAACACTAATATTTCCTCTTGTTATTTTGGCACTCTTCCACTCAAATTTTTTATTCCCTTTATTATAGATGAAATAATAAACACCGCCTCCTATGATTAAAGCAGAAACAATAATAATAAAATATCGCGTTTTCATACTTCCCTATAAAGTTACGATTTAATGAACAAAAGCTACATACTTTATTTAAGCGATAAAATAGAGCCAATGATATTATCCTGCTACTACATTTTAATAAAAATGAATAGGCTCCAATACTATATTTTTTAAACCATATTCTTCTTTACTTAGGCAACCTCCCCCAAAAAAAAGCACCGCAATAAGAAAAATGGGATAATTGTTACCCACTATCTATGAAGCATAATCAATAAAATAATATTTTAAATAAATGCAACTAGGCATATGACAAGTATGGATGAACTATTCGATTACCGGTAAACAAACTACTATCCTTTTGTAGCATTAATTAATAGAAGTCGATAGATGAAGACTTGAATGGGCGTTGGTCCTTATCTTTGGAAGTCAGAACCGAAAAATAATTAGCTATATCAGAAAAATGTTACGATACATATTTAAAAGTTCATCAACCGTCCCATTTCGATCATTTGTTTTGCTAGAAAATGAAGAATCAAAAAAATTAACACTAGACCAAAAAAAAATCAATTTTTTAATACTTACTATTTTATGTAAACTATAGACCTGTCGGTTTACATTGGATTGAAAAAAAATAACGATGCGAAATATAAGTGAAATTGAAGCGGATTATAAATTTGAAACAGATTATAGAAGTATAGTAAAAAAAATAGAGCAGATTGATCCCATCAAATATGGGAAGGACCGAAATTACATCAACGGGTCGGTTACTTATTTATCACCCTACATATCAAGAGGTGTTATCAGTACCAAACAAATACTAGCGCAGGTTTTATCAAAAGGATATCAAATAGCGGAAATAGAGCCCTTCGTAAAAGAATTATGTTGGCGAGACTATTTTCAAAGACTAGCACAGGCAAAAAATATAAATCAAGCAATCAAACAAGAACAACTACCCGTACTGAATAATGAAATTGCGACCAACATCCTAAATGCTAAAACAGGTATTATAGGTATCGATCAAGCAATTAATCGATTATTAGGCACAGGCTATATGCATAATCATTGTAGAATGTATACAGCTTCTATTACCTGCAATATTGCCAAATCGCATTGGTTTCATCCGGCTCAATGGATGTACTATCATTTACTTGATGGCGATTGGGCGAGTAACGCATGCAGCTGGCAATGGATAGTGGGTGCCAATAGATTCAAAAAATACTTTGCCAACCAAGAAAACATCAATAAATACACAAACACAAACCAAACAAATACCTTTTTAGATAAACCCTACGAAGAACTGCAAACAATAGCAACACCTGATGAATTATTAAACACAGAAAGATTTGTTCCTATACTTGACCTCCCTGCATTAGCAGAAATAAAAATAAACAAAGAAATACCAACATTTATTTATAATTATTATAATCTAGATCCATTGTGGCATAATGATGAAAAAGGTAATAGAATTTTACTGATTGAACCTGCTATTTTTCAACAATATCCAATTAGTAGGAAATGCATCAATTTTATGTTAGATTTAAGTAAAAACATACCAGATATACAGCTATACGTTGGCTCATTTAAATCGCTATTAGCTAGTCATCAGCTTAAAAATATCTATTACAAAGAACATCCATTTAACATCTCGTATATTGGCATTCAAGAAGAAAGAGATTGGATTGCAAAAGACGTGATAGGATACCATCCCTCATTTTTTTCATTTTGGAAAAAAGCCAAAAAACAAATAATAACATAAAAAAAATAAAATGATCTTCAAAAAAAACGATATAGAACAGCTAGAACAACGCTATAGGACGGCTTTCATTAATTCATTAGCGGGTTTTAGACAGGCAGTATTGGTGGGAACAAAATCGGTTGATGGTAATACGAACTTGGCGATATTTAATTCGTTAATACATCTTGGTGCTAACCCGGCCCTTTTTGGCCTAATTAGCAGAACAGATAGCGTGCAAAGAGACACATTAGAAAATATATTAGCCACAAATGAATATACACTAAATTATATCGGGGCAGCACATTATACAAAAGCACACCAAACCTCAGCTAGATATGATAAAGGAATTTCCGAATTTGAAAAAACAGGCTTTAAGGAGACCTACGACGAGGCTTATTACCCTCCATTTGTAGAAGAAGCTGAAGTTAAAATTGCTATGAAGTTGGAGCAAACCATCAAGATTCCTTTAAATGGAACCATACTCATTATCGGAAGTATTGAGCAGGTTAATTTGGCAGACACGATGATTGGGCCAGATGGGTATATTGGCTTATCAGAAGCTGAAATTTTGATCAGTCATGGCCTTGATGCATACTTTATTTCTAAAGCTATAGGACGTCTACCTTATGCTAAACCATGATCATACATTTTATATTAACCCCTATTGAGAAATACGAAAAAAAAACATCTGCCACAAAAAATATGCGTTACCTGCAATAGGCCATTTAATTGGAGAAAAAAGTGGGAAAAGATTTGGGAGGAAGTAAAATATTGTAGTGATAGATGCAAGAAGCATAAACCAAAAAACAAACCAACAAATAGCAGGATGGGCACCCATGAATAATATTAGCTGAACGATATTATAACAACTTGTTTTAATATTTACGACCATCCGATTGTCGAATCGTTTTAAATAATAATCCATAGCCCGAAAATTAAAAGACAAAGGGTTAAATAGAGATATTGTCATGACTATAGTGATTACTTTCTTAAGGCATTAATAAGTACCTTTGTGCTAAGAATGAGGAAGTTTATCATCACCCTATTTGCTATTCTTTATCTTGGCTTGTCAACTGAAGCCACAGTTCATTTGCATTTCTGCATGAATAAGTTTGTTGGCTGGAGCTTATTTAGCATAGAAAACAATCACTGCGGCAATTGCAAAATGAAGAAAGCGAGTTGTTGTAAAGAAGAAATCAAACAAGTTAAAATTTTTGGAGAACAACAAAAGTATGACTTTCAACAAAGTTTGAATAATGCTCTCTATGCTTTCGAACTTGTGCTTCCCTATCTATATCAAAAAAACTCAAGTACAACTACTAAGCATATATGTTTCAATGATTATAGTCAGCCGCTTTTGCAAAATAATAAGCGACAAACTTTGCTGTGTACCTTCCGAATATGATGCTAGCATTAATGACAATAAAGGATATTTTACAAGCAGATTATTTATGCTACACTTATTATGCGCTAGCTGCGCTTTCTAAAACACACTCATCAGAATGCCTTTATACTAAAGACTACAAATGAAATAGAATGAAGTATTCAAAAAGTATTTTTCTATGTTTTTTTTTATTATTTACGACCCTCTCCTATACGCAGAATAATCAAGTGAGATCTGGCGAAACAACCATCTCTTTCAAAGTATTTGGAGCCTGTGAACAATGCAAGAACAGGATAGAGCAGGCCGTAAAAGGCCGCGGAGTTAAAAGCGCTATTTGGGACATAGACTCAAAACAATTAATGCTTACCTATAATCCAGCTCAGGTATCATTAGAAAAAATTAAAAATAAGATTCTAGCCGTAGGACATGATCTAGAAAATAAAAAAGCAAAAAATATTATCTATGGTGAACTACCAATTTGTTGCCACTATAGAGAAATGAAAACCATTAGCGGTGACTCTTTATTAGACACGATTGCAACAATCATGAAAAGCCAAAATATAATAAGCAGTGACTCTACTAAGAAAACAGCAACTCATCTCATAAAAGGAATAGTATTAGAAGACGATATAAAAGGAGAATTTAAGCCCTTAGCCAATGCGACTGTCTATTGGCTCGGCGCCAATAAAGGAGTAATAACAGATAGTTTGGGTATTTTTGAAATCAAGCAGGATGGCATGAGCAGTAGATTAATAGTTAGTTATATCGGCTTACAAGCAGATACAATAACGGTTACTGATATTCATGAATTAAAAGTTGTATTAGCATCAAAGAAACAGTTGAGGGAGATTACTGTTTTCTCAAGACAACATACAACCTATTTGTCTACTATGAGTCCTATTAGAACTCAGATTATGACAGGAGGCGAATTATTAAAAGCTGCTTGTTGTAATTTAAGCGAGAGTTTTGAGACAAATCCATCTGTTGATGTTTCCTATAACGACGCAGTTACGGGCTCAAAACAAATTCAATTACTAGGCCTAAGTGGAAATTATACCCAATTAACAATTGAAAATCTTCCTGGTCCTCGGGGCATTGCCACTCCTTTAGGTTTAAATTCAATTACAGGATCATGGATAGAAAGTATTCAATTAACCAAAGGGGTAGGATCTGTAGCCAATGGTTATGAGAGTATAGCAGGGCAAATAAATGTTGAGTTAAAAAAACCCGAATCGGCAGAGCCACTCCTAGCAAATGCATATGTCAATGAATTTGGCAAAACAGATTTAAATGTCAACCTATCTAAAAAAATAAACTCAAAATGGTCATCTGGATTATTATTACATGATGATTTTTTAGCCAATAAACAACTAGATTTTAATCATGATGGTTTTAGGGACCTCCCCACAGGCAATCTATTAGGTTTAATAAACCGTTATAAATACGACAACAATAAAGGTCTGTTGGCGCAATTTGGCCTTAAATTACTAAATGATCAAAGAGTAGGCGGAGAAATTGCCTTTGACCCTAATCTTGATAGAAATACCACCAACCCTTATGGTATAGGCATGCATACAAATCGATCCGAATTATTTGGAAAAATAGGCTATGTATTTCCCGAAAAAAAATATAAGAGTATTGGCTTACAACTAGCAGTAATAGATCATCAGCAAGATTCTTATTTTGGATTAACTACTTATAATGCAAGCCAGCAGAGCCTTTACAGTAACTTAATTTACCAATCGATCATTAATACTACCCAACATAAATTCAGAACGGGGTTTAGTTTTTTATACGACAAGTATAATGAAGATTTTAAAAGCACTAACTACAAAAGAACTGAAATTGTGCCAGGCTCTTTTTTTGAATATACTTTTACACCCAGCGATCAATTTAGTGCCGTAACAGGATTAAGAATAGATCATAATAATTTATTTGGCACATTTATCACTCCACGACTGAATATTAGATATGAGCCGCTTAAAGGAACCATTATCCGATTTAGTGCAGGAAGAGGACAACGTACTGCTACTATTTTTGCAGAAAATAATAGTGTATTTGCAAGTTCTAGACAAGTAAATATCACTTCATCTAATGCTGGCAAAGCATATGGGCTAAACCCTGAAGTAGCATGGAATAAGGGCATGAGTATAGATCAGAAGTTTAAACTATTTCATAACGATGCACTGCTTAATTTAGACTACTTTAGAAACGATTTTATAAATCAAGTAGTTGTTGATCTAGAAAATCCAAGACAAGTAAATTTTTATAATTTAAATGGAAAATCTTACTCGAACAGTTTACAAATAGAGCTGACCGTTGAACCTATCAAGAAACTAGATTTGCATTTAGCCTACCGCTATTTCGATGTAAAAACGACTTATAGCGGACAATTATTAGATAGGCCATTGATAGCAAAAAATAAAGCCTTTTTCAGTTTTGATTATACCAGTCTTACTGGTTGGAAGCTTAATTATACAGTAACCTATAATGGGAAAAAGAGAATACCCAATACGGAGACTAATCCATTACCTTATCAGCTAGGGAAATATTCTACAGCTTATATCACTATGAATGCACAGCTGACAAAAACATTTGGCAACAAGCATCCGATGGAGCTTTATCTTGGTGCAGAGAATATAACAAACTACTATCAACCTAATGCCATTGTTGCGGCTAGCCAACCTTTTAGTCCTTATTTTGACGCATCATTGGTTTGGGGACCAATAACAGGCCGCATGTTTTACCTAGGGTGGAGGCTGAAAATAAAATAAAAAGAATAGCCTAGTTTTGAACCAATCATCAATTACCACACCAACAAACTTTAAAGCATGAAAAAAATAATTACTCTAACAATAACCCTTTTCAGTTTAAAATCGGCTATTCAAGCACAGAACTCAAATAGCAACTTTACAGAAACATTAAATAACTATTTTAACATTAAAGATGCACTGATAAAAACAGATGCTAGATCGGCCTCTATAAAAGCTTTCGAATTTGTAAAAATGATTAAATCTATTGATGTAAAGTCCTTATCAGAAATCGAGAACAGGGCATTTGTTGGGATAAGTGAAAAGCTTGTATCCGATGCAGAACATATCGCGGATAGCAAAGACATCAATGATCAAAGAGATTATTTTAAACCATTATCATCTAATTTAGTTGTATTAGCCAAAGCTATCAAACTATCAGCGCATCCTATATATCAACAGTATTGCCCAATGAAGAAAGCCTATTGGTTAAGCAATGAAAAGCTAATCAAGAACCCTTATTATGGCAATCAGATGCTCACCTGTGGAACAGTGACTGGTATTTTCTAACCCACTAAACTCGTGACTATATATAAAACTAAAAATTTAGTTACTGGCTTAGCACCTAAAAAAACAATTTAGACCCAAAAAAATAGATGTTCGTTTCTAATAAAATGATTTTAGCATCCCTTCATGTATTAGCAAGACCTAAGTGAAAAAAGAACTAATGCCCCTGCAAAAAATCTCTAAACCAATGACCAGAAGCTTTTACAGTCCGTAACTGTGTTTTAAAGTCAACATGAATTAATCCAAACCGAGCATGAAACCCTTCCGACCATTCAAAGTTATCCATCAAGGTCCAAGCAAAATAACCATTTACTGCTATCCCTTCATTTTTTGCTCTTAATAGGGCAGTAAGATATTGATTAAAATAGTCAACACGTTGTTCATCGTTTACTACCCCATTTACTAGCTTATCTTTAAAGAAAGCCCCATTTTCGCTAACAATAATTTCTTTTACATTTTCATAGGCATCAAAACGCTTAATCATTCTGTAAAAGCTGTCTGGGTTTATTTCCCATCCCATACCTGTATGTGGCACTTTACGTGTTACCGCTTTTACTTCAGATGCCTGAATAATGGGTATTACAGAACTATGCTTTACTGTAATAGGAAAATAATTCTGTAATCCTATAAAGTCGAAATCGAACTTTAAACGTTCTGTATATTTCCATGCACGGGTTAGTAAGTGCAATTTTTCCATCAACAAAAACTGATCATCCGGATAGCCTAATCCAAGCGTAGGCTCTAAAAATAAGCGATTCATTAATATATCTAGTCTATTCGCTGCAGCAATATCTTTGGGATGATTGGTGTAGGGCATCACCTCACTGCAAGAAAAGGTAGTGCCGATATAGGAATGTCTAACTATATTTCTAATAATTCGTCCCCCCTCGGCCTGAGCCATCGCTGCATTATGAACCGACAGTAAAAAATTATTTAATCCTGTTTTTCCAGGTGCATGTTTGCCCAACATATAACCCAACGAAGTAAAGGCCATGGGCTCATTTAGTACAATCCAGTTCTTTACTTTATCACCATATTCTTGTGCACAAACCATAACAAACCTACTAAACCATTTTAGCATAAGATGCGAAGTCCAGCCACCTTCTTTTTCAAGCGCAGCAGGAAGGTCCCAATGATATAAGGTAATAAAGGGTACCAATCCTAACTTTAAACATTCGTCAATCAACGCATGATAAAAAGCTATTCCTTGTTTATTTACTTTACCTGTTCCCTCGGGCAAGATTCTACTCCAAGAAATAGAAAAACGAAACACTTTAAACCCTAGTGCTTTTACCAATAATAAATCATCTTTATAACGATGGTAAAAGTCGCAGGAATCAAAGGGTGTGGCACTCCCTTTAATTTTGCCATACCTTTTGGCATATAGATCCCAAACAGACAAACCCCTACCATCGGAAGTATAAGCTCCTTCATTCTGTAATGCAGAAATAGCGACTCCCCACAGAAAATTATTACCAAAACTTTTTGCAGCTAATTTATGATGCGAACTATTCAATTATTGGTAATTAAATGATGGAGAAGTAAACTGAAATCCTTCTTGAATTGCAGCTTTTCGACTAATAGACAATGCTGTTTTAATAACGTTAGCAACAATTTGTTGGGTGGTTTGAGCTAGCTCCAATTTTCTAGGCATGGGCCCCTCTAACCATTTTTCAATAGCAAGCGAAAAACCTTCATCCATGAGTTTAATAATAGGAACATTAAACTTTTCTAAGGCAGCGGCATTACATAATTGCTCATATTGCCCATTAATAGGTAAACACATTAATTTTTTGCCTAAAAACAAAGCTTCAGCAGGTGTTTCAAATCCAGCTCCTGTAATTACGCCATATGAGCTAATCATACTATCGTTAAATGCTTTTGCATTGATAGGTATAAAGGTTATATTTCCCTCAACACGTTTAGTAGTTGCTTGCTTGCTAAATACTTCGAAGCGAACATTTTTTACTTTTCGTAATTGTGTGGCAACTACCTCATCGCTATAATGAGAAAGATATACCGTTATATAGCCATCATTTTTGGGTGTGGCAGTATAAATCTGTTCTTTAATAATAGGAGAGAAAATAAAAGAATCGTAAGACTCAAAATGCAATCCAATATATTTTTTTGCAGTAGCATAATGTTTCAAAACAAATTCGCCTAGCAAATCTTTATGCTTTGGGCGAGGTGTTTTATTACTCATAAAGCTAGCCTGATGACCAAAGTTAACAGAAGGAATATTTTTAAGCCTACATGCCAATGATGTAATACTTTCAAAATCGTTAATTACAATATCATATTTTTCAATAGGCAAAGCCTTAGCCTCTTTATATATTCGAAGAGGCGAGAACTCTTTCAGCATTTTATAATAATCTAATCCACCACGATTGCCGTAAAATAAGCTCATTCCTTTGCTAGTATATTTTACGGGTAACTCGAAATTAAGGTTACTATTATTGCCACTTAAAAAAACATCAACTATGCCATATTGTTGTAAATAAGGCATTAACTCGATGGCTCTAGCTATATGGCCATTACCGGTAGCTTGTATGGCATAAAATATTTTCATGACTGAAGACTTAAAGAGTTAAGGAAAAAGGAAACCTCGTCGGTAAGTACATTTAAAGTTGGTCGCTTTTTTTGCATGGCAATAACTTGAGCAGATTGTTTCAAAAAATCTTTTTCATTGTATTGGTAGATAGACCATGCGTTATCTTGAAATTCGAGAGCAGTAAGATTTTCGATCCAGTCGCCACTATTCAAATACACTACACTACCCTCTTTGGTTTCTACCGTTTTCATTTGAGGCTGGTGTATATGCCCACATATAACATAATCGTATTTCTTAGCGATTGCCAATTCAGCAGCTGTTTGCTCAAAATCGCCTATCCAGGATACGGCCTGGAAAATCCACGCAAATTGACCCCCTAATACCGGCGTAAACTGACCCCTGTTCGCCAGCACAATGTGACCCCATTGTAACGGCTTAAATTGACCCCCTAAATATTGGTAACAGAATTAGTTG
>Ga0164296_1001904_pt1 | contig 21475 bp, 14 predicted proteins | sample GEODES057metaG_FD_113533 | JGI IMG/M metagenome (GOLD analysis project Ga0164296, IMG submission 113533) | Dystrophic lake water microbial communities from Trout Bog Lake, Wisconsin, USA - GEODES057 metaG | ecosystem: Environmental > Aquatic > Freshwater > Lake | place: USA: Trout Bog Lake...
CCTGTAGCACGCTTGAATGAAGCAGCTGAGAATTTTTGTAAGTAATGCCAATACATTTTTTATTCTCAATAACGAAATAAAGAAATTTTTAGTGTGTATCAATTGTCGAAGAGGTCTAATATACTTTTTTGTCAACAGCCTCATCACCTTACACATTCTACCTCCGTTAGTTTCGTTTCTGAACATATTTATCGATGATTAAATGATTGGAATAAAAAAATGATTTCACCTTATTTGTATGCTTATAAATACTTGCTGGATTTACTTTTGCTGGCATCTTCCATCCATTGTTTACCATTATTTCCAGATAATATGCCTTTTGAAAATTATCGTGTCTTCATGTAAAATTATCGCATCTTCAACTAACATTATTGAATCTTGAGGTAACATTATTGCGTCTTTATGTAACATTATTGCATTTCAAATAGAGATTATTGGGGTTTAAAATGAGATTATTGGATTTTGAAGTAAGATTATCGCATCTTGAAGTAGCATTTCGGCGTCTATCAATAGAATATGGAAACTTGATTATCATAATGTATGCTTATTGGTGTATATTATTCAACAAAATATAATAAAAATAATGAAATTATTAAGGGACAAACGGTTAAAGTGAACATGTTTACAGCAATAGTTAAGTGGTTAGTGACAAGGTTGAAAGTTGGAGGTTTAGAGCTTGAAGGCTTTTGACCTTTTTTGTTTGCCCCCTATCCCCCTGAAGGGGAGAAATGGAGGGTGGATTATGGAGGACGAAAAGAGAGGTTGAAAGTTGGAGGTTGAGAGACTGAAGGCTTTTGAACTTTTTTTGTTTGTCATTTTTCAATGCCACTTTATATTATCGGCTTTTAGGATAGGACTTAAATTTTAGTGGACATCGGAAGAAATATCCTTGCAGCCAAATTTTCAATATGTAGTAGTTGGCGTTAATGAACCTACACAATACAACTGCTTTAAATACAAAACAAAAATTCCCCACACACGTTTTGGCTACAACATAAATCGTTTTGGATATATCCCCCTGTTTGTTGATGCCGAGTTTTGCATCAACAAATAAATATTAAAAAAATGAAAATTATCGTAACAGGTTCTTTAGGGAACATCAGTAAGCCACTAACGATGGAGTTGGTGCAAAGGGGGCATCAAGTAACAGTTATTAGTAGTAATCCTGCAAAGCAAAAAGAGATTGAAGCATTGGGGGCTAAGGCAGCCATCGGCTCCATAGATGATGTTGCTTTTCTAACCAAAACACTTGAAGGGGCAGATGTAGTTTACACGATGATGCCTCCATTTAACGCAAGGCTTGCCGGCAATCCTAATTTTAAATCTAGGGATGAGGCAGCAAGAATCTGTACAAATTATGTTAGCGCAATCAAAGCATCTGGTGTAAAAAGAGTTATTCATTTGAGCAGCATTGGGGCTCATCTAGAAAAAGGAAACGGTGTTCTTGGGTTTCATTTTTATGCAGAAAAGACCTTGAAACAACTGCCTGCCGATGTTGCCATCACTTTTATGAGGCCTGTAGGTTTCTATTATAACCTATATGATTTTATGGATATAATAAAGGGACAGGGCTTTCTGAAAGGTTTTGTCGGTAAAATAATGACACTGCGGTTTTATGGTTTAGCAGGGTTACTTCAAGGTAAAAATGGCTTGATACTATCTAATTACGGCGGAGAGGATAAAATGCCTTGGGTTTCCCCTAAAGATATTGCCGCTGCTATCAGTGAAGAAATGGCAATGGATGCAAAGGGAATAAAGGTGCGTTATGTGGCAAGCGAAGAACTTACTTGTAATGAAATAGCAAGTATAATAGGCGAGGCAGTTGGGAAGCCTTATTTAAAATGGGGAAGTATTACCGATAAACAAATGATGGATGGGTTGAAACAATTTAAGGTACCTGAAGAGGCTGCAAGGGATATTACTGAAATGAATGCGAGTATGCGCAATGGTGGTATTTTATTTAACGATTATTACAAAAACAAGCCAACTTTGGGCAAAGTAAAAATGAAAGATTTTGCCAAAGAATTTGCTGCGGTTTATAATCAAAAATAATTAAAATGTGCTATGACAAATAAACAACCATACAGGATTAAGACTATTAGCAATTATCACCAGATTCTTGGTCTTCCAAAGCCAGAGCATCCTTTGATAAGCGTAATCAATTTGGAATCCTTTACACAGGCTTCCATTAATGAGCCGATGAATTTGATGTATGATTTCTATTGTATTTCACTTAAAAGGAATCTTAACTTCAAGCATAAATATGGGCAACAGGAATATGATTTTGATGAGGGGGTTATGTCATTTATGTCCCCCAGTCAGGTTTTTGGAATAGAGATTGATGAAAATTCGAGGTTGAAACCATCGGGGTGGATGCTACTTATCCACCCCGATTTTCTTTGGAATACTTCTTTGGCAAAATCAATCAAGAAATACGAATACTTTGGTTATTCTGCAAATGAAGCATTGCATCTCTCTGAAAAAGAAGAAGCAACCGTTACTAGCATTGTAAAAAATATAGAACAAGAATATCATTCTAATATTGATAAATTCAGTCAAGATATTATCATATCACAATTAGAAGTATTACTCAATTATTCTGATCGGTTTTATCAGCGTCAATTCATCACCAGAAAAATAAGCAATCACAAAATTCTTGATAGTCTGGAAACCATACTTGAAAGATATTTTAATTCCGATGATTTGCTAAAGAAAGGATTGCCGACAGTTAATTACATTTCAGAAAAGTTGAATGTCTCACCTAATTATTTGCGGGGGTTACTCAGAACATTAACAGGCTTGAACACACAGCAGCACATCCACGAAAAACTAATTGAAAAAGCAAAAGAGAAACTATCAACAACAGATTCATCCATCAGTGAAATTGCTTATGAACTTGGTTTTGAACAATCCCAATCATTCAGCAAGTTATTCAAAATGAAAACTAAACTTTCACCTCTGGAGTTTAGACAGTCATTTAACTAAAAGACGAGAAACAACGGTTCTGTAAGTGTCAAACCAGTTTATAACTGAAATATGCTCAGATAATAAAAAGTGCAGCTACCACCTGTAGGTGGTGGCTGCACTTTTTGTTTTAATAAGGTTCTGCTACAGAAAAGGTATCTTTGTAGAAATAGATGATAATGACAGACAATGAATTGAAGGAATTGGTGGCGGGGTTGGCGGTATCGCAGGCAAAAACGGATGAACAAATGGCAAGGACAGATGCAAAATTTGCTGAAACCGAAGCTCAAATGGCAAGGACTGAAGCGCAAATGGCAAGAACTGATGCGCAAATGGCGAGAACTGATGCAAGTTTAGAAAGAATGGGCATCTCACTTGGGAGTATTACAAATAATACTGGTAGCATCACCGAGGAGTATTTTTTTAATTCGCTGAAAACAAAACCCATCTTAGGAGGAGTGACGTACGATTTTGTTGACAGAAACATAAAAGGGAATGTTATTAAAACCAGGGATGAATTTGATATAGTGATGTACAACGGCGATTCGATTGCTTTGATTGAATGCAAATCGAAGGCGCACGAAAATGATCTGAGAAAACTGATTGATAATAAAGCAACAAATTTTAGGACCTTGTTTCCTGATTTTAAGGACTATAAAATTTATTTGGGTCTAGCAAGCTTCTCTTTTTATGATGAGTTGACAGAGATGGCAAAAGAAAATGGGGTTGCTATCCTAAAGCATACAGGGGATTTGGCGGAAATAGAAGCGGATAATTTGAAGGCGTATTGAATTGATAATGGATAATTGATAAAGTGCAGCTACAATCTTCGGATAGTGGCTGCACTTCTTTAATTTAAAAATCGCCTTAACTCTTCCCCTTAATGTTTATCAAATAATCGTATAGGGTTGTTTCGGTAGGTATTCCAAGTTTCTTTCGCAGGCGATAGCGGCTTATCTCTACCCCTCTCACAGAAATATTCATTAACTGCGCCATCTCTTTGGTGGATAGGTTCATCCGTAGATAGGCACAAAGCTTCAATTCGTTTGGTGTGATGGTGGAATGTATTTCCCTGAGTTCACTCAAGAAATCGCTGTGTACCTGATCGAAATGGTTTGTGAAGTTTTCCCATTCATCATCTAGGTGCTCGTCTTCATTCAGTGTTCTTATAAGTTTCTTAATTTCACCAATTGAGTGGGCATTATCCAATTCCTTCATTATTCTCGACAACTCACTCTTTATTTTGGTAAGTAATTCACCCTTTTTCAGTAAGTGCATTGCCGATGATGCCAACTCGGAGTTTTTGAAGTTGATGTCGGATTCTAATTTTTCATTGCGCAGGGCTATGATTTCACTTTCGGCTTTGTTTCGTTCCAAATCGTGAATGTATAGTAGTCTCTTTTGTTCTGCCAAATATTTTGCGCGTTGCAACCTGAACTTATTTTTCAACCAAAGGAATGCTATATAGTTGGCAATAACAAAGACTATGAAGTAAAATAAATATGCCCACCATGTCTGGTACCACGGAGGCAATATTGTAAAAGAATAACTTGCAACGGGGGACTCTTTGCCGAGGTTGTTCCTTACTTTTATTTCGAGTGTATAGTTGCCAGCAGGCAAATTGGTATATTCCTTTTCAGTACGCTTTGTCCATTGTGACCAGTTATTGTCGAACCCTTTCAATCTGTAACTATATTCCAAGTTTGCTTGATAGCCATATAGCGTGGAAGAATATTCGAAACGAACAGTTTTCCAGTCGTTTCCTATCTCTGGCATGTTACTTTTCTCTTGTATCTGCGGTTCATTGATATCCTTGAGGTACCCACCAAATAAAAGGCTGTCATTCTTGTTTATTATACGCACTTCCCTTACCTGCACCCTAAGGTTGGGCATTGTCATTTTATATTTTTCATAGTTAACATGAAAGAATCCTTTTTCGCCACCGATGAAGATGTTGTTTTTATTTACTGGATAAATGAACTCAAAACCACTTAATAGCTTGTCTCGCAACTCAGGTATATAAATTATCGTTGGCTCTTTGCCAGAAAAGTCGATAACCCCCAATGTTTTTTCGTGAACAAACCAAATGTTGCCTTCTACATCCTCTTTTAGGTACCTGATGCTTTGGTTGCCTAATAATTTATTGTAGAACGGGGATAATTCAAAAGAATCGGTTTGTTGATTATATATATATATCCCTCTTTCAGTAGCAAATACTACTTCGTTCTTTATTTTAAATACGTGGTTGTTCAACGAGCAAGGCAATCCTTTTTTATCCGTGTATGCGTAAGTAACATAGCCACCATTCTCTTTCTTTATCTTATAAAGTCCGTGATATGGATGCGACACCCAAATGTTATCATATTTATCCTTTGCAACAAAACGTGATGATTCGGTGAACCCAGGAATTGATGATGCCTTCGTAAACTGTCCATTTTGATAATTGAAAATAGAAAGCCCTCTATAATTGCCCGCAATCATCTGAGTAGTGGGATAGGTACCAGAAAGAGTTAAGAAATTCCAGTAGCCGGGATAATCCGTAATGGGAACGGCTGTATTGTCTTTTATAGTAAACGCCCCCTCGTGATTGCCCAAAAGCAATTGATTATTGATGGTTGAAAGCCCCCAAGTTTGCCCTTTGGCATTCCTTACAGGAGTAAAATTGCCTTTACTAAAACTTAGGTCATTGGTAGTTTGTAGAGATACATTAAATAGTCCACTTGATGTACCGACATACAAATGATTGTTGAAAATAGTGGCTGTGTAACCAGAAGCATCTTGCCAAAAGGGGTTGACTTGCTTAATGGCACTGTTGTAAGTAATCAAATCGATGCCATTATCAAGGCCAAGCCAAAGATTTCCTTGGCTATCCCGAAAAATGCTAAGGACATTGTTATTCTGCAAACCCTCTGCTTTTGAAAAGCTTTGAATGATGTTGCCTTTTAAATCGGTGATATAAACACCATTGTTATTGGTTGCAAATGCCACCCAATCTTCGTTTACTTTTGTAGTAGCATAGATTCTTTCATTTTCAAATAGGGTATTGCTAGAGGATTCTAATTTGGAAATGCCCCCTTTTGAAAGTGTAAACAACCCGTGTTTCAGTGTAGTCACCAATATGCTATCACGACTTATAGGTACAAGAGAAGTTACCGGGTCATTGGTCGGCAACTGATTTTGGTTAGTAATCAAAGCCCAAGTATCATTCTCAAACATTAATAACCCTGTTTTTAAATCATGTGCATACAAATGATTATTGCAGACAGATAGGCGTGTCCATTCGGAAGTGGCGTTGTAAGTGGCAACTGATTCATTGGAAAACTTGAATATTTTATTATTAGAACGGAAGAGTATGTCCTTATTAAGAGAAACAATATCCCAAACATCTCCAAAAGATTTGTCTTTTGGAAGTAAAAATTGGGTTAAAGAATGATATGCAAGCCTTCCGTTTTTTGACGGTGAGAAATAGCCGAGTTCATCTTGTCCACCTACATATACTTTGTTGTCAAGACCTACTTCTACAGACCTTACGATTGTTTTGTTTGGCAATGGATAAAGATTCCAGTTTTTGCCATCAAATGACAATAGCCCCTCGTTGTTAGCAACATAAATAATCCCATTCTTATCCTGTTTTACATCCCAGTTCTGTAAGCCTCCGCCATAAGATTGTTTGGAGTAATTAATAACATCTGGGAACCCAATTGTGTTTTGACTGAAAGCCCAATAAGGCAAGCAAATAAGTAAAAATAGTTTTTTCATTAAGCAAGTATGTAGACCGTAAAAATATTGAAAAATTAATTGATGTAGTGTTTCTTGTTTTTTGAAGTAAGAAAGATGTACTCAGAAAGAATAATTATAGTATTAAATTATGTTAGTTGTAGTAATGAAGTGAGGTTGAAAAGAAAAGGTGAATAAATGTGGGTAGTTTTACATTTCGATTGCTTTAAGGTATTTTAATCTTGCTTGCATTCCTCAGAGGACAAAATGTTTTCTGAAAAGACTTACTTTTCTAATTAATTATTATGAATGAATTTAAATGGTTGCCTAACCTTTTGGCTATAAGGTTGAAGTTTGCGATAGTCATTGCTATTGCTTTGTTTTTGGGATTAGCAAATATTCTAAACGCACAAACGCTTGTTTGGCAAGACAATTTCGACTCGGCCACCCTTAACAACAACAATTGGACTTATGACTTTGGCAATGGTTCGGATAGGTCTGCTGGCTGGGGATGGGGAAATTCTGAATTGGAATATTATACGAGTCGTCCCCAGAACGTAAGAATTGAGAATGGCAATCTAGTTATTGAGGCTCGTCAGGAAAATTTTGGAGGTAATTCCTACACATCTGGAAGAATCAAGACAGAAGGCCGTATTCATTTCCAGTATGGAACAATTGAAGCCAGGATTAAAATGCCTAATGTAGCAAATGGCTTGTGGCCTGCACTATGGACACTGGGTACAATTGGGGAAGTATGGCCACAAGTTGGCGAAATAGATATATTAGAAATGGGAGCTGCGGCGGCTTTGGCTGCCAACAAGGCTAATGAACATATTACTGGTGCAATGCATTGGGATAATGGAGGTCCACAAGGTGATACTGTATCTAGCTATGACAATCCCACAGATTTATCTGCCGATTATCACATTTATAAAATGGTTTGGACGAGTACCAATGTATCAATGTACATAGATAATACGTTGTATTTTTCATTTGACATCAGCAATCCAACAGCAGATAACAGGACAGCTTTTCATACACCACATTATTTATTGTTGAATCTTGCTGTGGGTGGGAATTATCCATCCATTTTTGCACAGAGTGGAATTACAGCTCCGATGCCCGCTGATATGTTAGTTGATTACGTGAAACTATACCAAAACCCTGGAGACTCATTGTATGTTGGAACCCAACATGCTAGTACAGGCAATTTCGGTATTTATACAGAAACAACACATTGTACCGATTCAATAAGTTATGCAAAGGATGCAAGTATAGCCTATTGGAACAACCTTACAAATATCCCTAATGCAGTTCCTTATGAAGGTAAGAATGTGTTGGCAGTAGAAGCTTCTGCTAATAATTGGTTTGGACTAGGCATATCCAACCGATATATCAATCTAAGCAATTATGATACTGGCTCTTTAAAATTTCAGTTCAAATCGACTTATAAGGGTCAATTTAAGTTTGGGGTTACAACTGCTTTCTGGCAAAGCTGGGTAAACTTTGCCTCAGGAGTAGAACAGTATGGATTGATAAGAGACGGTAATTGGCATCAAGTTTCTATACCATTATCTGCATTCAATAATCCAGATTCTGGTAGAAATATTGATATGATGTCTGTGCATGATGCTTTTATGTTTGCTGGCGACCCAACAACAAGTATTGCAGATTTTTATATTGACAATGTCTATTTTGCTGGAGGCAAAACACCTATCCCGCCGATGAGTGTTGCAATTACTTCACCCACAAATGATTCTGTAATTACATTGCCTGAATCACTTACTATCAACGCTTCAACCAGTAGCAACGTGAAAAGTGTTAGTTTTTACAGTGGGAGTACTTTGTTGGATTCTACCTCTACATCCCCTTATACTTTCACTTGGAGCAATCCAACTGTAGGTATAGATACCCTAACAGCGGTAGCAAAAGACAGTTTGGGTAATACTTTATCATCTGCTCCGGTTATAGTCTTTGTTTCATCCGCAATAAATAATTATCCAACAGACTCTATCACATCTCCTTTAAATAATTCTACATTCCTGACTCCAGATACTGTAGTTATTAACGCAACAGCAAATGTTGTCGGTGGTTCCATTTACAAAGTAGATTTCTACCAAGACAGCATTTTGTTGGGTACTTCTACTGCAAGTCCTTACTCTTTTACTTGGGTTGGTGCTCCAGTTGGTAATTATACCTTAACTGTAAAAGCTACTAGTATTGGGGGATTGGTTACTACCTCTTCTCCAATAAAAATTACTGTTTCCAACCCGATAGTGCCAGTTGTTAGTATCATATCACCAGTTAATAACAGCAGTTTTACTCCTAAATCAACTATCACAATCACTGCAAGCGCAACAGACGCAAACAGTAACATTGCCAAGGTAGATTTTTACAGTAACAATACTTTGCTAGGCTCTTCAACTGCTAGTCCTTTTAGTTTTAGCTGGGCAAACGTGGCTTATGGAACTTATTCACTCACCGCAAAAGCCACTGCCACCGACGGATATTCTACAACCTCTAGTACAGTCGCCATCAATGTTGCACCAGTTGCTTGTACTGGCATTGCAACCAATGCGGACTTTAGCTATTTTGTTTACACGTATGCAGGAACCGTTTATTTTAGGTTTCATCCATTAGCCCCAATTGCAGGTAGTTCCTCTGCTATTATCTATTTGTCTACAACTGGGTCGGGTACCTATCCAGGATATAATATGACTGCATCTGGTGGTGATTTTATCTACAGTCAATCCATTTCCGATGGTACTGTAACAAGTTTCTATTTTTCTTATGCAGTTCCTTCTGGTGGGCAACGTAACTCTAGTACCAATCCGGCATCGTATGTCGTAGGAAGTGTTTGCGTGCAAGGTGCGCCTACTGTTTCTATTACTTCTCCAGTAAACGCTGCGAGTTTTACTGCTCCTGCCACTGTTGCTATATCCGCCACAGCCACAGACGTAACTGATTCAATTGCTAAGGTTGATTTTTACAATGGATCTACACTTATTGGCACTGATACAGCTTCACCATACAACGTCAATTGGACTAATGTTGCTGCTGGTTCTTATTCAATTACTGCTGTGGCAACGGCAAGTAATGGCCTGTCTACCACGTCTGTTCCTGTTAGTATTATTGTTAATGCTCCAAATACTGATGGTTTCTGTGGTACATCTTTCAATAAAGATTATGAGTACAAAGCAACTACTGTAAATGGTATTGTTACTTTTACCTTCCATCCATTAACGCCTATTACTGGTTGCAACATGGCGCTTATTTATGTGAGACTAGGTTCCACAGGCGGCTATCCGGGCAATGGCATGACTCAGGTTGGTACGGATTTTATCTACACCCAAACTATTGCAAATGGCACTGATGTAAGTTTTTATTTTACTTATAATGTACCCACAGGTGGTCAACGTAACTCTAGTGCTAATCCTCAAAGCTATGTTGTAGGCACAAATTGCACAGGAATCACAACTGGTCCTCCAGTTGTAAATATTGTTTCTCCTCTTAATAAAGCAAGTTTTGTTGAACCCGCCACCATTCCTATTAACATAAGTGCTATCGATACAAACGCAACTGGTAATATTTCAGAGGTGGATATCTATAATGGAGCTACACTACTAAGTAAAATAACAGACAGTCCTTACGTTTACAGTTGGACAAATGTTCCTGCTGGCAACTATACCCTTTCTGCAAAAGCTATTGATAATAAGGGGCTTTACTCTATTTCGTCAGTTGTAAATGTTGTGGTGGATATTGACAATAGCGTTGGATTCTGTGGCACGCTAAACAGTGGAGACTTTAGCTATAGGGCACAAAGTAGCAAAGGAAATGTTACTTTCATCTTCCATCCTTTAGCTCCTATTGCTGGTTGTTCTTACGTATTTATTTATGTTAGACTGGGGCTTTCAGGTGGTTATCCTGGCTATGCAATGACTGCCGTAGGACAGGATTTTACCTATACCCAAACAATTGCAGATGGCACGCCTGTTAGTGTTTACTTTACGTATCAGGTGCCAGCAGGGGGAGAGAACAACTCAAGCGCCACACCAATTAGCTACACTGCTGGTTCGGTTTGTAGTGCATTGCCAATTACTATTTCTGGTTATATAGCCGCTCTTCAATCGGATAATACAGTCGCCATCAAATGGACGACTGCTACGGAAGTGAATAGCAATCACTTTTTAGTAGAAAAAAGTACCGATGGCATTGCATTTACTAAACTAGCCACAGTTGTTTCAAACAATATTCACTCAGGAAGCCCTTATAAAGTGATTGATGCGAATCCTGTTGAAGGTGTCAATTACTACAGGCTTACACAGGTAGATAATGATGGCAAATATGAAGTGTTTGGTGTAAAAACAGTAACGCTCAATAAAGTCGATAAGGATATTACTATCTATCCTAATCCACTAAACGGAAAGCAATTGAGCATACATTTCAACAATTTAACCCTTCAATCAAAAGAAGTGGAGTTAAGAAACGTGGCGGGTAGTTTGATATTTAGGGGTTCTTATCAACAATCAGGGAATGTTTTACAATTAGATCTTCCAAACAAACCTTCAACAGGCATTTATATCCTCGAAGTGAAGGGATATGCACCAGTTAAATTGATAGTGAACTAAATAATGTTATCATCCATCACAGAATAGGTTGCCCCAAAAGGCAGCCTATTTTTTTGAATAATTTAAGCCGATAACTACCTCGTTACAAGAGTCAACGAGGTAGTTGTAGCCTGTAACGAGGTAGTTACAACTTTAAACGAGGTAGTTGTAATAGAGAGTGAGGTAGTTGTAGCTTGTAACGAGGTAGTTATAACTGCAAACGAGGTAGTTGTAAGAGGGAACGAGTTAGTTACAGCTTGCAACGACCTAGTTACAAGTGCCAACGAGGTCGTTACAAAGCACAAAACAGGTTAAAAATGCTAAAAAGAGATGAAACAGAACTTCCTACAAGTCATTTTATGGGTATTTTCCAATGAAACTAAAACTAAAGTTTCAATTCAACTTGATAGTTCAGATAAATGTGGTTCTCGTAAAAAAGTTTTATGATAGAAATCAGATACTTTTTAGACAAGAATAATGACATAAAACCTGTTGTAGTGATACTGTAGTACCCCTTTTAAACTGTAAACACCCTTTTTGGCAGTTAAATGATGTGCTATTGATGTATCAAGTTTCTTTTTTGTATGATTTTATGGAGACACTTTTACAGCGTCAAAAGATGCACTACCTTCTTTTGGCAAAAACGATAAAAATGCTTGCTATTTTCCTCACGGTGATTGGCAGTAATTGAAACACTTTTTACTCATTTAAAACAAAGAAAAAGATGAAGAAAATCTTTCTGCTTGCTTTCCTTGCCCTAAGTATGGTCAGGGCACTTGCGCAGCCTTCAACGGCTGCAACTGCACCGATAGCAGACCCTGCTACGGTTCTTTCACTTTTTGGGAACACCTACACACAGGTTTCCCAAGCAACAGGTACGGGTACTTGGTATCCCAACTGGGGTCAAAGTACCCAAGTTACTTATACCAATATTGGTGGCGACACCACTATTGAGTATTCGAACCTTAATTATCAAGGGGTTCAGTTTCCAAGTTCTGTGAATGCTGGTTCTATGGATTCTGTACACTTTGATGTATGGACAAATAACTGTAGCTCATTACAGTTTAATCTAATTAATACTTCACCTTCTACTGTGCAAGTAGGTTACACTGTTCACCCTACACAAGGTGGCTGGACAAGTGTAAGCATTCCTCTGTCTGCGTTCTCACCAGTTGCGCTAGACAATATTGGGCAATTAATGTTTGTAGGTAGTGGAACTATCTATTTGCAAAACATTTACTTCTTTCAGGCTATTGGCAAACCTACAATTACTGGATTCTCAATCCCTGCACAAACATTAGGAGCTTCTCCTTACACAATTACAGACCCAACAAGTAACAGCTTGGGGGCTTTTTCTTACACAAGTAGCAACCCATTGGTTGCGACTATTAGTGGAAATGTAATTACAATTATTGGGGTTGGTACATCCATTATTACTGCCAACCAAGCTGCAGATTCAGTTGATGGTTACTCGGCAGCAAGTGTTGTTGCAAGCTTAGTTGTTTCTTATGCTGGTCCAACAACTGCCGCACCTGTTCCAACAACCGCATCCCCTTACGTAATTTCTCTTTGGGGAGATGCTTACACCAACGTTTCTGGTATAAATTGGTACCCAGGTTGGGGACAATCAACGTCTTACAGTACACCAACAGTTGGTGGAAAAAGTACAATTGAATACCAAAACTTAAACTATGAAGGTGTTCAGTTCTCAAGTGATTTAGATGCATCAAATATGGACTCACTTGTTTTTAATGTCTGGACTCCTAACGTTACTACACTTCAAGTAAACCTTATTAAAACAACAGGAGGTACTGTTCAACAAGGATACAACGTTACACTCACCCAAAATGGTTGGAATCGTGTAAGCATTCCTTTGGCCTCTGCTTTTAATTTAATTGATTTGGCCAAGATTGGTCAAATGATGTTTGTTGGTGAAAACCCTGGTTCAGGTGGGGTTATTTATCTGCAAAATATTTATTTCGTAAATGCAGTAGGCAAACCAACACTTACTGGGTTTACTATCCCCGCACAAACACTAGGCGTAAATAGTACATATACATTAAATCCCACTTCTAATAGTACAGGTGCAATAACATACACAAGTAGTAATACTGCTGTTGCAACGGTTAGTGGAAATGTACTTACCATCGTTGGTGCTGGCACATCTACAATAACAGCAACCGAAGCGGCAGATTCTAATTACACGGCTGCCACTTTCACAACAGTATTGACTGTAAACTATGCAGATCCTACCACTGGTGCCCCAACACCTACCGCTGCTGCTGGTGATGTTATTTCTTTGTTTGGCAATCACTACACTCAAAATTCAAATGCTGCTGGAAATGCAAACGGTTCCAATGTTTGGTATCAAAACTGGGGTCAAGCAACTGCTGTTACTTACACAAAAATTGGTGGAGATACCACTTTGAAATATTCTAATTTGAATTACCAAGGTGTTCAATTCCAAAATACAATTGATGCTGCTGGAATGGATTCACTTCACTTGGATATTTGGACACCCAATTTAACTCAACTGAATATTGATATAATTGGAGGTACTGGAGAAGTAGATTTGACAAGGAGCTTAACCGAAGGCACTTGGAATAGTGTAAACATTCCATTGTCTGCATACACTGCTGCTGGGTTAGGTGCTGTTCTTCAATTCAAATTTGACATAACACCACTTTCTCCAAGTTCGGGAGGCTTGATCTATTTGCAAAATGTTTATTTCTTCAAGACACCTGGTAAACCTACTATCTCAGGATTTACACTTCCTTCAAATATAACAACTGCGTCTTCTCCATTTACCATTACTGCACCTACAAGCAATAGTGCAGGCTCATTCTCTTATACAAGTAGCAACACAAGTGTGGCTACAATAAGCGGAAGTACAGTAACAGTACATAGTGTAGGTTCAACAGTTATTACTGCTACTCAAGCTGCTGACCCAACAGATGGATATATTTCTGGAAGCATAGTAGCTACATTAAATGTTGGTTACCCTGGCCCTACAACAGCCGCGGCTGTTCCTACGGCTTCTTCTGCTAACGTATTATCTCTTTATGGTAATACTTATACCAATGTAAGTGGTACAAATTGGGAACCAGGTTGGGGCGGTCCTGTACAATATACTGCACTTACTGTGGGCGGAAAGAGTACACTAGAATATTCAGCTTTGGGTTATGAAGGTGTACAATTGGCAACTGGTATCAATGTTTCATCAAAAAACATATTGCATTTTGATGTTTGGACACCAAACTGTACTGCATTTGAATTGTATTTAATCAGTACTGATAATGGTGGTGTAAATCAATTGGTAGATGTCACACCTACTACTAATGGCTGGAACAGTATCAATATTCCTTTGGCTAGTAACTTCTCAAGTACAGTTTTGAGCGATATCAATCAGATTAAAATTAATGCAGTTACTCCTGCATCCGGAGCAGTTTTGTATCTACAAAACATTTATTTTGTGAATGCTACTCCTACTTGGACTGGTACAACATCTACCGATTTCTCTCTAGCTTCAAACTGGCAATATGGGTTAACGCCTGTAAGCACAAACAGTGTATCTATTCCTGCTTCATTGACACATGAGCCTGTATTAAGTACCAACACTACACTTGCAGGGATTGCATTGAATGGTACTCTAGGTCTTGGCGGCAATACACTTACACTTACGGGTGCCGTTACTGGTTCTGGCAGTTTGAGTGGTTCTGCTACATCATCTTTGGTTGTTGCGGGTACAGTTGGCACATTGAACTTCAGCTCAAATGCAAACAGCTTAGAAAACCTTACAATTACAAGTGGTTCAGCAACTTTGGGTAACGCACTGAATATTTATGGAACATTTACGCCAACAGCAGGTACTTTCAATACAGGTGGTAATCTAACATTGAAATCTACTTCTATAACAAATACAGCAGTTGTAGGTGTAGTTGGAGGTACAATAAATGGCACAGTGACTGTAGAAAGATATATTCCTTCAGGTAAAAGAACCTACAGGGATTTGGGTGCAGAGGTTGCTAATGCAGGTTCTGTATTCAACAACTGGCAAGAAGGTGGTGTAAACAACAATGGTTATGGTATTCAAATTACTGGTAAACAAGGTACTTCTGCAGGAACAGATGCTACTACTGGCTTTGATTATTCATTGACTGGCAACTACTCAATGTTTACTTACCCAAACAACACTTGGACACCTGTTAGCACCACAAAAGGTACTAACCTGAATCCTTATCAAGGTTACAGAGTTTTGGTAAGAGGGGACAGGACAGGTAGCCTACAAACCCAATTGAATGGATATATGTGGAGTCCTGCAACCATCCGTTCAAAAGGTAATTTAATAACAGGCACTGTTACTTTTAGCAATCTTACCAGTGGTGTAGGTAGCTGTAGTTTTGTTGCCAATCCTTATGTTAGCCCTGTAGATTGGGATGCAGTTGTTTCAGCAAGTACAGGCATAAACGGAACATTCTGGTACTGCGATCCTACATTCCTTACTGATAGTGGCTACACAACTTTCGTAGCTTATAACAATTCAACAGGTGTAAGCAACCCACTTGGCTTGTCTAATGTAAACAGGTATCTGCAACCTGGTCAAGCTTTCTTTGTTGAGAATGCTACTACTACTCCTTCTTTGGTATTTACCGAAGCTTGTAAAGCGACAGCACAAAGTAAAACTGCCATCTTCGGCACTACCACTACATTAAATAGAATTGCGGTTGGATTGTATAAAAACAATACCAATATTGATGGGGCAGCTACGGTATTCAATAGCGACTTCTCAAATACAATTGGAAAAGAAGATGCTATTAAATTCGCTAACGGTGGCGAAAACCTTGCACTTACTGTTGCAGGTAAAGACTTATGTATAAATGGTTATTCTTTGCCAACTTCATCAGATGTGTTGCCAATTCATCTTTACAATTTGCAAGCTAACACAGCTTACACTATCCGTTTAGATGCTTCACAATACACAAGCAATGGTGTTAGTGCATTCATCAAAGACAATGTTTCAAATACCCAAACATTGTTAGCAGGTGATAACACAGCATTGACTTTCACAACAAAAGCATCAGATGCCAATAGCTACTCAAATCGTTATAGCATTGTATTTGGCGCAAATCCATTGCCTGTGAAAGAAATGAATGTGACTGCTGCCGTTCAATCAAATGCAGTTTTGGTTAAATGGTCAACTACAGGCGAAAATAATGTAGCCAATTACTATGTTGAGCATTCAACAAATGGTGTTGATTTCACAGAACTTACTTCTTTGAAAGCAGACAATACAGCTACTGCAAATTACAGCTATGTAGATGCTTCTGCCAAAGAAGGCAACAACTACTACCGTATTAAGGCAGTGGATAATACTGGTTCAATTTCTTACAGCACCGTTGTTATAGCTTCAATTGGCAAATCAAAGGGAACAATCAGTACTTATCCGAACCCTGTTGTTGGTAACACTTTCAACTTGCAATTGAGCAACGTGGAAGGAGGCAATTATACCATCCGTATCATCAGCAAACTTGGTCAAGAAGTATATGTGAAGAGCATTAACCACATTTCTGGTTCATCTTCAGAGCAAGTTTCTATGCACAGCGTTGCAGCAGGAACTTATATGGTGAGTGTTGCGAATGGCAATGGCGTATCTTATCAAACGCAAATAGAAGTGAAATAAGGGCAGTATAAACAACAAGATGTGAGAGGGCTCTCCCCCTCTCACACTTTTAAAAAACATAAAAAATAAAGTAATGAAAAAAATATTGAAATCAGGGATTATAGCAGTAGCTGTCTTCTTGCTTACTGTATCACTGACAACCGTTTTGCACGCACAACCCAATCCAGGGCCTGGTCAACAAGGTGGTGGTTCAGGACCTACACAAGATGGACCAACTGTTCCATTTGATGGAGGAATGAGTTTGATGTTAGCAGCATCAGGTATTAGCTATGCTGCCAAAAAACTTAGGAAGAAATAAGTAGATAGCATTTGTTTACAACATCTCAAAGCCATGTAGTGCCTCACTATTTGGTTTTGAGATGTTGTATTTTCTATAATTCACTGATTTTACGAGCATGAACAACGGTAAAACATTCTTCGAAAAGTACTATTTGTTACTCATTTATTTGTGCTTTCTCTTTGCCGACTGTTATCTTCTTTTCACAGGCACTTATGGGTACAGGATATATGCAAAACCTGCATTAGTTCCATTATTGCTTTTATGGTTCATGAGTAATACTGCTTTTAACCTACGTAGTTCCCCACAAACGTTAACATCCAGATTGCTGATATACTTCATCCTGTTGTGTACTCTATCGGCAGATATTTTTGGATTGTTTGCAGACAAATTCGTTTGGACAGCCTGTTTGTTTCTTTATAGTTTCACCTATCTACTTTACTTTTTTCTTGCCTTCTCGATACAGATTAATACTCCCGAAGAAAAATACTTTTTTATATACGTAAAGAAAGCCTTACCCATATTTTTAATAGTGCTGTCAATAGCAATTGGGTTTATAATCGGAGTACTCGATTTAAATTTTTCGTTCGCTAACTTTTGGTTCTATTTAAACGCATTTTTTATCGCAATACTCGGTGCTATGGTTGCAAACCTTTGGGGTGTGAACCAACTAAAAAACATTAGGATACTATTAACCCTTGGAGTTGTTTTCATAATCATCACCAATTTTGTATATAGTGTAGATGAACTTATTTATCATCGCAGGCATCGGATTCTTGATGTGGTTGTGGCATGTAGCAATGGTCTTTCTCAAATATTTATACTTCTTGGTGTCATCAAATTTATAAGGTATAAAAGAGGGTAAAATATGCTTGTCTAGTTAAGGCTAATAAAATTAGAATAATAATTATGACTATCTAACGGAAGTTTAAATATCCAATCGATTAGTTTTTTATAAACATACTACCTAAGGCATTATTTGAAAATACCATACCCGTTATATGCCTCTTTAGGAATCTCTAATGCATACAATAGGACAATCCCAAAGCCAAAAAGGGATACTCTTATTGTAATAATTGCAGCAGTAGGGCTTTGTTTCGGTAAAGCAGATGCCGTTATTGCTGGCACGACTACTACCCCACAAACCATACACCTGACTTTTAGAGGTCAATCTAATAACGAAATGGAAGGAATGGAAGCCATCCCAACCATTGCTGATAGCTTGCATATCTTACCCATCGAGTGGCTATTACTGCCATGCTGCGCAAGGGCATCCATAGCCAACGAAGGGTGTCGGATGCAAGGGAAACATTTGGCAACCTGAAGGTTGATGGCTGTTAAGGGATGCTTTCTTGTGTGTCCGCCCTTTGTTTTAGCCATTAGTGCGTTACTCCCTTAAAAAGTACGCTTTCATATTTCTTCGCTAGTTGGTGTCCGCCCAAAAATCGGATAGGACACGACGTGTAACCCGTAGGTAATTATATTTTTTTGGTAAAAAAACAGGGGTGAACCCTCCCTAAACATTGAAAAAATGCCAAAAAAAGTTATAGTAAAATTCTAAAGATAATTGCTTACTTATTGGAATAAATTCCGTATCTTTAAAGAAATAAAAGAGGAGACACCTCGCAAAAAACTGTCTGTCGAAAATGGATAAAAATAAGAAAGTTGCCCCAGTAACAAAAGTGGATGTTGCCAACCCAATTGGAGAAACAAAGAAACCCGAACTTTCAAATGTGATGATTTCTGCGTCAATTGAAAAGCCCCAAGAGATTCAAGAAGCAAAAAAAGTTGATGTTCCTACCATTGAAAAGAGGATACAGAAACTAAAGGAACTGAACCAACTTCAAGAAAAAAGGGAGAAGGTCATAACTTCCCTGAAGAATGTAGAGAACTTTTCAATTGACACCACTTCCGAAGACTGCTACTTAAAATTGAATGACGGCAATGGTGTAGGCTTCAAAATCTCAAACACGGAGGTAATCGATGAGCTTGTTATCGGTATCAAGTCAAGACTGAAACTTGAACTTGAAAAAATTGAGGCTCAATTCAATTTTGCTATCTAACCAAATTAAGCCCCTCATATTCTTTGAGGGGTTCTTTTCAATCTTTTAAATTATTTACAATGATTATTGCAAATGCAAGCGGTAACATTACCGCAGATGCCAAAGTTCGCACAGTAGGAAACAATAAAGTAACTTCTTTTATGCTTGCAAGCAATTCAAGATTTAAAACCGCTAACGGTGAAACCAAAGACGAGACTACTTATATCCGTTGCAGTTTATGGAACAATAAAGAAGCGGCGAAGCTTCTTTACAGAGGAAGGAGTTTAAATGTAGTTGGTTCTTTCAAGATGAATATTTGGGAAAACTCAGACGGAGAAAAAATACCCTCACTTGATTTGCGTGTTTCTTTCTTTCAAGTATTTGGCAAAAATGAAAAGAAAGAAATTGTTACTGAAACGCACACAGCACCAGCACAACCACTCACAGAGGAAGAAGCCAAACAAACAGAGGACGATTTACCATTTTAATTAACAAGGGGGAGAAATCCCCCATTTTAAAACATTCAAAATTTATATCAATGGCACACAATATCAACAGGAACATTTTAACGGGTGAAGATGCTTTTTTTAGTGTAAAGGAAAAAGCCTGGCACGGATTGGGAAAAATTGTTGAGGAATACCCAACAAGCGAAGAAGCTATAATATTTGCAGGGCTAGATTACGAGGTAATAAAAAAGCCAATACAGACAATGGACTTAGAAGAAATCAAAAGCTATTTTGCAACAGTAAGAACCGACACAGCCCAAACTTTGGGAGTAGTGGGTAGCAAATATGAAGTAGTACAAAACCGAACAGCCTTTTCTTTTTTTGATGCTTTAGTAAATAATGGTGAGGGTATCAAATACGAAACCGCAGAAGCATTGGGAGACGGTGAAAGAATATTTATAACTGCTAAATTGCCTGAATTGATTAAGGTAGGAAGAAACGACCTAATAGAGCAGTATATATTTTTAACTACTTCTCACGATGGCAGCGGCTCAATAATGGCAGCTTTCACACCCATTCGCATAGTATGTAACAATACTTTGAACATGGCATTAAACAATAATAGCAACGCAGTTTATATAAAGCATACTGCTAACGCTGAAATGAAGTTGAATGAAGCCGCCCACATCATACAAATTTCAGAGACCACAAGCGAACTGATGAAAACCGTCTTTAATAAATGGGCTAAGGTCAGGGTAACAGATAAGGAACTAAAGAAACTTATTTCTTTGGCAATGTCACCAAATAAAGAAGTTTTTAAAGCTATTGCCACAGATGACAAAGCTTTTGAGTTTAGTCAACAGTTCCAAAATGTTTGTAGTGATGTGTTTAGTTATGCAATGAACAGCCCCACCCAACAAATGGAAACTACCGAAGGGACTTTATTTGGGGCTTATAATTCTATCACAGGCTACTATCAAAACGTGAACAATTATAAGGATAGTAACAGCAAACTTAATAGTATCATGTTTGGAACTGGGCTTGAAAGGACTAAACGGGCTTTTGAGATATTTACAGAGGTTGATAGTTTCCTAAACTAAATACTTTTTATAATTTCCCTCTCTTGCTGATTGTCAGCAGGAGAGGGCTTTTTTTTGTCGCCTGCGGCGGGCTTTCTTCAATGGTAATTATTAGTCTGTTGTATCCTATGGAATCTTTTACAGTATCCTAAAGTTAACATCCCCCACCTCAATGAAATAGGCACCAAGCTTTCTATTGTACCTATCTGTTACCACACTGGATGAGTGCCTGTTTTGCATCTGTTGCCATTTAAGGTTAGTATTGCCTTTGTTTTTCAATAGGTATTCTATGTTGCCGGTATGCTTCAGTGCATACATATCTTTCTTTACGCCCAATTCCTTCTTTACGGATAATCTCCAATGCTTTGATGGTAATGACTTATTGAGCATACGCAACCCCGGTTTGTAGTCATCACTGAACAAGTAATAATCAGGCGGATATGTGTGCAGCTTCATTTCTTCGAATATAATCTTCAATGGTTCGACTATTTGAACATAAGCTGCATTGGCATTCTTGGTCTCATTTTTTTTGAAGCTAATTAATACCAATTTACTTAATAAAAGTCTTATTAATAGCTGTTCCATAAGTTGTAGTATGAGTTATTGATTTTATCGTGTCTGCGTCTAAATACTTTTGAATGATGCTGTCCATGAATTTCTGCA
>Ga0164296_1001906_pt1 | contig 21455 bp, 29 predicted proteins | sample GEODES057metaG_FD_113533 | JGI IMG/M metagenome (GOLD analysis project Ga0164296, IMG submission 113533) | Dystrophic lake water microbial communities from Trout Bog Lake, Wisconsin, USA - GEODES057 metaG | ecosystem: Environmental > Aquatic > Freshwater > Lake | place: USA: Trout Bog Lake...
GCCGCATGCGCGTTCTGCGGAGGAACCTCAAGCTGTGCTGCCATGGGCGTCGCGAAATCTGCCTCTACATCTTCGCCCGCGCCTGGAGCTGCCAACTCTGCCCGAGTTGGGAACAGCGCATACGGGCTGTGTGTGTGTGGAGCAATAGCCCCGGCAGTCAGCGAGAAAGAGAAACACCAAATTTCCGACAGTGGACGCACTCTGCCTCGTCCAGACACCTGGCAGCTCTTGCGTCCTCGCCTAAGTTGCACAGCTCCTCATATGCGCACCTGCGACAGAGTTGCGCTCAGCGCTCGTTCGTCGCGAGCAATCTGTCGGTCTTGTCTGGGACGCACCAGCACAAAGGATCTGCTCGCAGCGCGCTGCAGAAGTGGTCCGCTGCGACGTTGCGTCTGTTGCTCTTGACACAGATGGAGCCCAACAAGAAGTGGCCTGCGGTGCCTCCTGGGACCTGCGGAGGCCATCAGTACATGCCATGTCGTGCAGCTTGTCAGGGGCAACGCGACGCACTTCGCCGTCGGCCGAGGGCTTCAGTGCGAGCTCAGCGTCTTGCAGTTTCAGCAGCTCAACGCAGGCAATAGCGAAGAGGTAGCGACACTGTGGGGAGCTTTTGCCTGCAGCGCCAGTCGCGTGGTGATGCCCAACTGTGAGAAGACGGAGCGAGTGGTGGAGGCGTGAAGGAGAGCGAGCAGCGCACCCTTGAGGACGCTGTACGCCCGGTATGTCTGCTGCGACCGCATATAGCAAGTCGCCAGAAGCAGCGCATTCGGCTGCACGTGGAGCGGCGAGAAGGCTAAGACTTTCGACTACGGAAACGCGCACTGCTGGCGCAAGCGGCAGGTGGCAAGGCTCCGCACCTCAGACGGGAATGAGGCGTGCAAGCGCTCTGCAAGGAACACGGCGTTGCGGTACATGAATGCGTTGAGCGCCTCATGCACGCATTCTGTCAAGTGCGCCTCCATGGCTCCAGTCACTCGAAGGGTGGTCCCCGATGCTCACATGGCACGTGGACAATTTCACGTGGGCGACACACGTTGATTTGGCGATGGGTGTGTCTTATAGAATGCAGCAGTTCAACGAGCCAGCGGGGCGCCAGCTGCTCCCTCAAAAACTACATGCCTCTGAAGATAGCACCTCCTGCAGACAGGTTCATAGATCTCCGCGCCTCCAACGAGTACGGGCCTCGTGTCTGCGCAATTAATTGAGGTCACGTGACCAAGATATATTCGCTGAGGAAGGACACGCACCTGACACTGTCCGAAGCGAAAAGAGCGACGCATGGCCGCAGTGCCTGCACAGGCCAGCCTTCTTGGTGACGCGGTCCGCGAGCGGCACAAGATCCACCACCTTTGAAGTGCCACACTCAGCGTGAGCGACACAGGCAGCCGGCTCGTGTGCCCAACTCGGACTCACCTTTCCAAAGGGCTGCCGCATGAAATCGCCGTCAAGACCGGCGACGTGCACCCGCTTATGATCTTGGTCCACTGCTATTCTGCAAAACTCGACCAGGTCGGGGAAGAATTGGGCCTGCGTGGCGGTATGGCGTCTGAGGGCCGCCGCAGTAGGTGAGTTGCTACCTCACAAGCTTTGTCTCACCTCATCGATGGCAACAACCTGCGCCAGCTGGTAGTCGGAACTTGCGACAAGTGACATCAATGTCTTGACGGCGCGGCACGGCTGCGTGGCGGCGCACGAGAGAGAGGTGTCACAGCCAGGGACGTCAACGCAGCAGTTGTGCCTCGCGTACCCTGCGCAGGCCGTCGTGACTGACCACCTCATCCGCTGCGTATCTTCCGTCTCTGTCTGACTTAGCTACCAAGATGGTGTTCCCCGACTCCTGTCAGGGAAAGGGGAGCAAGCGAGCACTTTTGTCACCAACTGCCCTCGCAACTGCCAGAAAGTGTGCCCACCTCCTCGGCCTGCAGTTCAGACAGCAGTGTCGTCGTCTTCCCCGCAAACATAGGTCCCATAATGATGTGCAAATAACCTGACTTGTGGTGCAACTCCGCCACGGACAGCTCTGCCCCTGAGAGGTACTAAGAGTCAGCGACTTCCTTTGCTAACGTGCGCAGCAGGCGACAGTGCACAGCCCACGCACCAGCAAAAGAAGTCGTCTTGAACGCGTGACGAGCAACGCTGTGTCTCGCAGGTGCATGCGCCAATTGGCTGGCACAGGCGGCAGCAGCACAGCGCCTTGACGCACGCTGCTTTGGCGACTGCGCGCGGCTCTGAGGCACTAATGCCTTTGACCAGGATAAGAACAGCAGCGGCAGCCTGCGACGCGTCGCGCTTGTTGGCAACGAGCACAACCAAGCCATTTGTCTCTGCATGAACGGCAACTGTGTGGATGACGATAAAACGAAGGACAGGATGGATAACGATAACAGCAACTGCGGGTGCGAATCGGGTGTTGCAGAGATGGAAGCTACCCCTTCGAAGTGCATTTGAAGACTCTGAGTCGGACGGGCTGTGCTTCGCTACAGTGCTAGCTCGCCCATGAAGATGGTGGTATCGCTGGAGCAGGACGCCACGATGGGTTCTTGCGGGTGCATCACCGTCTCGTTCACACTGCCCTTGTGACCCGGAAGCTTGTACTGCAGCGTGCCATCTGATCCCCAGACATACACCATGCGGTCGGCTGACCCACACGTGACCTTTGTCCCGTCATGTGACCATGCGCATCGCAGCAAATTCTTCTCGAAGTTGTGGGCATGGCCTTTGATCACCCGTGTGCATCTTTCCTGCGGTGCATATGGACGAACATCCCACACCCGCAGCGTCTGGTCCATGGCATTGGAGAGCAAAAAGTTGCCGTCGGGTGACATCGCAACACCAGTGACAGTGTCCGTGTGGCCACACAGCGTCATGGAGGCTTCGCAGGTGCGCAGGTCGATGCAGCGCACTTCATTGTCGATTCCGCCGCAAAAGACACCATCGCCGCCCTCGCTGAACGCCACCGCAGTGACTGCAAACCGGCCGTCGAAACGCTGCACGCACTTGCGGACGCGCAGATCCCAGATTCGCGCCGTGCCATCGTCGCTGCCACTCACCAGCAGTGGCACCCCACCGCGGGCAGAGCAGACGGAGTTGACGATCGCGCTGTGCTCCGACATCTTCTTCACTTGTAATCCTGTTGCAGCATCCCACGCACGCACGGTCTTGTCCGCGCTGCAGCTCAGCAGCCGCTCCCCGTCACCACTCCACTGCACCTCGAGCACAGCGTTGTTATGACCTCGCAGCGCCATGTAGTTCTGCAACGACAGCCCCTCATGTCAGAATCGGTCGCACGCGGTGCTCGGCCGCCCGGGCCACGCACCTTGCAGTCGCCTTGCACGCTCCATAAGTACACGCTCTTGTCTCTCGACCCGCTGGCCAGGGACAGGCCGTTCGGCGCAAATTTGACCGACAAGACGGCGTCTCCGTGGCCTGTGAGCAGCATGGTCGGCGCAGCTAGCGAGCTGGTGCGAGGAACTTCGCCTACGACCGTTGTTGACAGCGTCCCGGGTCCGTCGTCGACGCGTGGACGCTGGGTCGCCACAAGAGCGCCTGCATCTTCTGACGCATGTCGCTTGCCCTCCATCTCTCAAGAGCGCTAAGCGGAGGAGGACCCAACCGGCAAGTCTGCCAGCGTGGCGTAGACTTGTAAACGTTTCCCCTCGGAGGACGCCATGAGTGGCCCCGGATGGATTGCTGGCGTTATCAAGGCCGTCAACAGCGGCGACTGCATCGTGATCGCGGGCAAAGCGCCGGCCAGCGGTGGCCTACCGCCAGAGAGGCAGGTGTTCCTGTCAGGGGTCGTGGCTCCCCGCAGAGAGGAGCCACACCACGTAAAATCGCGGGACTTCCTGCGACAGCTGTCCATCGGCAAGCCATGTGTCTTCCACATAGACGCAGTCCTCAACGGCCGCGAGCAGGCGACCATCTTCGTTGAAAACACCAACTTGGCTTTAGCCTCGCTCAAAGCTGGGTGCTGTCGCCTGCGTGGAGAGGCTCCGCCAGAGTCGCCGCTAGCACTCGCGCAAGCAGCTGCGAGTGCTGCAAGCCTCGGTGTTTGGGGCTCGCCTACAGTTGATCCGCCGAGCACTGCGGCCGATCCAGCGTCTCTGGCGCCACACGTGCCGCTCACAGTGGTGGTGGAGGCTGCGCTGAATGGCAGCACGCTTCGTTGCACGATCACCTCCTCGAATAAGTTTTTGACCGCGACTCTGGCTGGCGTGCAGTGCCCCAGCATGGCCAGGAAGGCTTCTCCTGAAGCACAGCCGCAGCCAGAGCCGTTCGCGCGAGAGGCGAAGTGCTTCACTGAGCAGCGTGTCCTCCATCGAGCAGTTCAGTTGACGCCTCTATCCATCGATAAGTACGGCAATCTGCTTTGCACAGTGCGCCTGGAGACACTGGATCTCTCAGAGGAGTTGCTGACGGCGGGGCTAGGCCGTGTCGCTGATTGGTCCATCGCACTCTCCAACTCTGCCGCGCGACTTCGCCTCGCCGAGAGTCAAGCGATGCAGGCGCGGCGTGGTGTTTGGCAAGACTACGTCCCACCCTCTAAGCCGGCGGCCATCGGGCACTTTGCTGGCCGTGTCGTCGAGGTCGTTTCTGGAGATATAATTGTTATTGCCAATGCATCGACTGGCGTGGAGCGACGACTAGGACTGGCCTCTATCCGAGCGCCGCGGCTTGGAAGCGTGCGCAAGGGGGACGCGCCTAGCGGTTTGGGATTGGCAGCCAAGGAGTTTCTGCGCTCCAGTTTCGTTGGCCGTCAAGTCGCGGTGGAAATTGAGTACGTGCGCACGATGGGAGGCGGTGGGGAGGACGGCCTGCCAGCGGAAGAGCCGCAGCGCACTATTGAGATGGCGAGCGTCTACGAAGAGAAGTTGGACGCACGCGGCCAGGTTTTGGCACGAAGGAGTATTGCAGAGCTGTTAGTTGCCAGCGGACTGGCGTCTGTATCACGACACAAACCTGGGGAGACCCGGGCTGCTCGCTATGACGCCCTGCTGGCTGCGGAGGAACAGGCACGAGTTGCCAAGCGAGGAATGCACAGCGGGAACGAGCCTCCAGTGCCTGTGGTTCACGACCTGTCCCGCGACCCGGGACGCGCAAGGTCGTATCAGTCGACTTTTCTCCGAGCCGGTCGACTTGTGGCAATCGTGGACCACATCGTCAGTCCTGGGCGCCTCAAGCTGCTGTTACCAAAACAGAACGTGCAGATCATGTTTGCCATCGCTGGCATTCGTTCCTGCATGAGCTCAGATCCTGGGGCGTCAGAAGTGACCGCTTTTCTTCGCCAGAACGTTCTCCAGCGCGAGGTGAGCATCACTGTCGAGACGGTTAACATGAAGGGCGTCTGCATGGGTTCTCTAGCGTATTCATCAACACCGGGAGGCTCACCCAGTGTAAATCTGGCACTGGCAATGGTGCAGTTGGGCCTTGCCTTTGTGCACAGCACGAGTGACGGACGGGCTGAAACCCACGATCTGCGAGCAGCGGAGGCAGGTGCGCGGGACAAGCGCATTGGCCTCTGGGCGCACCAAGTGGAGACCAACCATGATGGCCAGGGCGAGGATGAAACGACAGGAACGGAGTGCGTTGCAGTTGTAGTCAGTGATGTGCGCAGCGCGCAGCTTTTCTACATCCAGCGCCGCGGCGACCTTGCAGATATCACAGAGCGGATTGAACGCAGCACGCCAGTGGGTGGCTTTACGCCGTCAGTCGGGACTTTGTGTCTCGCTCAGTTCAGCGCTGACAACAAGTGGTACCGTGGGCGCGTGGTGCGAAAGCTCAGTGGGATGTTCCTCGTGCTCTTTGTCGACTACGGTAACGAGGAAGAGCTGCCGCCATCGCGAATTGCAGCATCGGATGTCGGCTTGGCAGCTGTACCAAGCGCAGCACAGGCTTCTCGTCTCGCATTCTTAGCAGTCCCGGGCCTCGAGAAGGACTTCGGGCTAGAGGCCGCGCAGCTCTTGGGTTCCTTGACTGGCGGCGGCCGCGCGTTGACTGCCCGCATCGAATCCCGTGACAAAGCCTCTGGAGTGGTGGAGGTGACGCTGACGCCTGCAGATGGCAACAGCTTGGACACGGAAGAGTCCGTAAATGCGACAATGCTGATGGAGGGACTTGCTCGTGTCTCCCGGCGTGCCCTGCACACAGCCCGTGGGCGGATCGTCGCAGACGAACTGCGTGCGCTCCAAGAGCAAGCAAGGCGGGCTCATAAAGGCATGTTCGTCTATGGCGATGTTGACACAGACGAAGACGATTGAAGAAAAGCGCGATTTCATGGATCCATCCACTTGAGCTCGAGTCACTGTGCGCACTCGAGTGTCTATCTGCGCAGGCCTGGCGGCAGACCCGGCGGCGGTGCTGGAGGCGGAATAGGTGGTGGAACACCACCGATGCCGGGGATAGCACGACCCATGCCCGCGGTCAGTAGCAGTGGAGGAGGCGGCTGTGCAGAAGGCGGTGCAGGGAGAGCCAGTGTCTTGGTGCTCGCCTCTGCAAATGCGCCGAACGCTGTCCGCATTGTATCACGAGGCAGCTCGCCGGGTCTGTTGCGGCACCAGAATTTGGTGGTGTTGTCGTTGCTGCCGCTGCACAGGATGTGCCCCATCGGATGCCATGCCAAGCTCCACACCGCCCCCTCGTGACCACCTCGCACCTCGGCCTGCGGTCCTTCCTGACCAAAGACCCAGTACAAGATGCCACCGTCGTAGCCGCCGCTGCAGAACAAGCCCTCGTGAAAAGGATGCCATGCGATGGCAGTCACGTCTCTGTTGTGGCCGTGGAAGGTGGCCATCTCGCGCAGCATGCGCAGGTCAAACAGCTTGCACGTCTGGTCCTTGCTCGCAGTCAGCAGCCAGTTGCCGTTGGCATTCCATCGGGCGGATGTCACCCAGTTCTTGTGGCCATGCAGAGAGGCCACACACACGCCATTCTTTGCATCCCACAGCTTCACCAGAGTATCTTTGCTGGCGCTGGCAAGCAGCGCTTTTTGTGGGTGCCAGTCCACGGCCTTGACATCCCCTCCATGGCCGGTGAGGACGTGCTCCTGTGCACACCTTGCAAAGTCCCACACGCGCACGGTAGTGTCGTCGCTGCAGGAGCAGAACTTGAGGTCTGTGCACGCGAATGAGAGGCCCCGCACAGACTCCTTGTGGCCTTGCGTCACCTTGACGTTATTCATGTTTGGCTGCCAGTATTTGATGGACCCGCCGTCGTCGCCCGAGATCAGCCAGTTCTCGTTGTGGCTCCAGCACAGCGCACGCACGGCCATGTCATGCGCCTGCAGAATGGTCTCGAAGTTGAATGACGTGCCGTTCCATAGAGTGAACTCCCCGATCTGGCTGCCTGCGAGCAGGCGCCGCCCGTCCGGCGTCCAGGCCACCACATCAACGGCGGCGCGCACTTTGTTGGTGCTCAGGTGCACAAACTTGGTGGCAAAGCTCGTGGCTGAAGTGTTCGTATAGGCAGATGTCGGGCGCAGCTGTGAGGAATCGACGTCAGTACAGCCCAGGACAAGGCGTTTGCGGCGTGCACGCACGTCTAGCGCTGCCCCGAGAACAGGCTGCAACATCTGGTCGTTCCAGCCGTCGCCCTGCTCAAGGCGCAGCTGTGTGTAGCATGCAGACTGAAGTGAGAGGTCTGCAGCTGGGAGTGCGCCACGCAGCTGCTTGTGCGAAGTCCAGTTGTATGCGTTTAAAGCGTACAAGTTTGGCGCACCTGCAGGTTGCGCGCGACCGTGGACGTGAAGTCCACAACACGGCGCTGCACCGGCTTGCGAGAGGTACGGCCGTCATACCCCTGAGGCAGGACACCGCCGTGCTGCGCTCGGTTGGGGTCCACATACACGAACGTCGACATGCTTCACTGCGAGTCAGGCGTGCCACAACCAGGCGGCCTATCCGGCAGGGCTGTGCAAGCTTGTTGTTCGCTCCATGGAGTGGCCACCTCAAAAATTGGGAACACACAGCCAGCGGGGACGCCAGAGTCAGCGTGGAAATGGTGAATAGCCTTTGCGAGGGCGGAGAGTGTGAAAAGTGATGTGAAAGTCATGTGTCAATCATCATCAGTCATCTCGCTTATGCAGCTTTCGCGTAGTCTGGGTTGCGCTGCATGTAAAAGGCCCGCGCATCCTCCAGGGAGCCGACGTCGGTGTCTGGCAGCTGCATAGCTGCCCCCATGACCTTGCGCACATTGGCTGCGAACAAGGTGGGGTCCGCCTGCTCTGCGGGAGAGGGCGCGTAGGGCGGCAGCACGGTGACGTGCACCTCCTTGCCCGGCTGGAGGATCATGCGGACGAGGTGCAGGATGTCCATCGGCCACACTGACATGGGCCACACCCGCGTCGGACGCTCACGCCACACCCACCCCGCGTTGATGCTGCCCATGCGGTAGCGGATGCATACCGGCATCACCGGCACGCCTGCCACGAAGCCGCCCGGCTTGAAGCGAAGCAGGGGGGCCTCTCCTGTGGTGCACGTTCCCTCTGGAAAGACCAGCAGCGGCGGATGGCGCGCCCAGCGGTCAGTGCGGCGTGCCCGGTCGGCGATGATCTGCGACACGCTGGCCCTGGCCGCTCCGGTGGCTGGCCGTGTCTTGTTGCGGTCCACTCCCTGGGCGCCCCACAGGCGAAGCAGCGGCCCGAAGACAGGCCAGCGATCCATGTCGGCGCGCATGATGGGGAAGTACGGACCCACGGTGGCTCCCACGACGAAGATGTCGAGATAGGACACGTGGTTGGCAACCACCACTGTTGCAGTCTTCCCTGCGTATGCCCCCGCCACGTGCTCCTCGCCGTCCACGCGCACGCGTATACCCAGTGCAATCAGGAAAAGGCGCCCCGTCGCGCGGCTGGCGCGAAGGAGGAAGGGGTAGGCGCGGAACTTGGGGACGTCCGGATCGGCGCCAGGGGCTGGTCTTCGCTGCAGGACCAGCAGAAGCAGCGTGTACGCAAACACCATCAAGAAGCCGAACGCGAGTCTGGAGAGGGCATAGGGCGTGAGCAGCAGCAGCAGGTACGCGTCCCGTGGCCGCAAGGCAGGGGTGGCCAGGTCAACCCACGGCAAAGATGACGACATTGATGAGGAAGGAGGAGATTCAGCAGGCGCAGCCGCAGCCGCAGACGACGCTCCGCGAGTTGTACGCGGTGGCATGGGGCAATCGACCGTGCGGCGGCGCCGTGGGGTGCAGCCTGCAGTGCTGCTCACTGTTTAGGGGCTACCCTGTCCCAAGGCGTGCCTTTTTTGAGAGTGAGCTCTTAGAATATGCATGTGGTGAGGATGACTTCGGCTCGCTGACGGATTGCGATTCCAGGGGCCTACAATTAGCCACGCCCCCAGCATTTTTGGGTGCATTTTTTGAAGTTTGCGGTTGATATTGCATGCATCCAGACAGCAGCGTATCCGAACGGAGCGCAGTTAGTCTAGTGAAGTGGCATGCATAGTTTACCTGCGTGTACCAAAAGCCCTCTAGAAGTAAGAGTAGCACGATGCTATTCCCGAATTGATAGTACCCTGCCACGGTACAGGCCCGGGTCCGATTCCCGGACTGCGCAACGACTTTTTCCTGCCCGCAACGACATTTTGCGTTATTTTCTGCGTCGAGGAGCCATTCCTGCCAGTGAAACGCGAAATGACGTGCGCCATCGGATAGCTCGGCGGAGGAAAACGCACACATTTCGCCGCATCGCCGATCGAGTCTTCAGGTCATCTAGCAAGCGCATCTGCGCTTGTCGTCCTCTTATTGAAGAGTATTGACTACGGTTCGACAAGCTAGACAGAAGCATGTGGTGCTCCGCAGCAGCCACAGTGCTCGCCTCAGGCGCGAGCGGCGGGGCGGGCAACATCACGCCGGGGCAGAAGGTGAAGGTCAAGGCGCCTGTGACCGTGTACCACGTGCCCAAGACCAAGGGCGCAGCCACGCCGCTGCAGGGCCTGCACGGCGTCGTCACTGCTATTGCAGACAAGCACACCGACGGCTCGCAGCTGTCCTGCACTATGCCCCTGAAGGCGCGCTCACTGGTTCTCGTCTGCGGGACTGGAGGGCCCTCCTGTCCAGACCCCTGTCGTGTCTATGTGTTGGTGCCACTCACACGCCTCGTCCGTCCAAAGGTTGAGCTGTCAGTGAACGCTCCCGACGGAAAGCCTGTAACCTTCACCACACACCTGACGGCTGACGAAGTGGAGCTTGTGTGATTGCCAGAGCCAAGGCGACACTGCAGGCGCAGCGCGACTCCCACTGATAGCCGAGGTTGGTCTTGAGCTTGAGTTGGGCGCGATCCATTCTTTGTGTTGCAATTATTACGTGCACACTACTTCTTGCTACCGCTGGTGTTCTTCACGCGCTTCTTTTTGAGGTGCTTGGGCATCTTCTCCTTGCGTTGCTCGCGCTTAGCCAGCTTCACGCTCTCCTTGTTCGCTTTGCGCGCCGCGCGGACCGCGTCACGAGTCGGCGCCGACGGCCTGTCCTCCCAGCCCTCTGCGGATCCTTCGCCCGTGTCCTCGTCGCCGCTATCCTCGTCCTCCTCTTCCCCCTCGGATTCGGCTGCATCAGAGCCACTGTCAGCCGCGGACGCAGCTCCACCATTACCAGCCTCCTCCCCAGCCATGCCGTCGCCGCCGCGCTGAAGGACGACGGGCACCGTGCGCACGCCAGACAGGTCAACCTCCAGGCCAGTGACGGTCTGATAGTAGATGCCCTCTGTGTTTCCTCCCGACGCGATGCGCGCTGCATCACGCTCAAAGTAAGCAACCTCATCCAGTCGGCGCGGGATAAAAGCTTGGTGGAACACACGCTCCGCAGCGCTTTCCTCTGCCGTCGGCGCCAACCTAGGGAAAATGAAACGAGTGAGCTGCATCCCTCCATGGCACTCTCACAGTGCAACGTACCCATCCCCGCCTGCAGCTCGCGCATCCGCGACGGCGATGAGCCGATCTAAGCAGGCGTCCACGTTCGCGTCGCTGACTGTAGGATCTGTGACAAACTCGAACAGCTCACGCTCAGTGGCCGTAGCGACGCCCTTTTTGCTGAAGAAATCGTTCACGTGGAGCAGGTCCTCACGCAGAAAATCAAAGCATCGCGGGTGATCTAGGTCCACAGACTGCGAGACGTCAATGATGGCAAGCCGTCCTTCGTGGTACAGAATGTTGTATTCGCTCAGGTCGGCGTGCACGAGGCGACAGCGCTGGAACATGGTGCGCACATCCCTTACAAGCTGTGTATATAAGGCACGCATGCGCGACGCCGGAATGTCCGCGTCCTGTGGGCGCACAAAGTGCTGGGTCAGACCCCAGTGCACACCACCATATCATCCAGCCGCACCTTCAGCCTGGGCGCCGGGTATCCAGCTTCACCCAAGAAGTCCATCACCAGCACATGGGCACGCAGCATTCTCGGCTCCGGGGCGAAAATGCCAGCCTCGCGCAGGCGAGCCAGGTTGCGCATCTCCTTCTCGGCCCAGGTGCGCACCATCTTGCGCGGATTGTGTTTGCAGTAGCCGTTCCTAAAGCGCCAGTCGCCTGTGACGTAGCGGTCTCGGTCTTTGAACACGAGGATGGAGGTCTTATACACCTTCACCGCCAGGGCGTGGCCATCTGTCGTGCTGGCGTGGTACACGTTCGCCTCCTTGCCAGTGGAGATGCAGCCATTGATCTCGCTGAAAATGCCCTGGTTGAGCATCTTGAACAACACCAGCCGTGTGCGCGGATCCAGAGCCTGCTCTACAGTCGCGCGATCAGCCTTCTCCGTTATGCGCACCCTGCCCGCTGCCTCGCGGCGCGCATTCTCGCGAACGGAGGTGGCCACGGCACTAGGAAGATGGTCGCATTCGTCCATCTGAGCAGCGTGTGGTGTCTAGCCAGTTAGAGGCTCCAGGAAAATCCACAATGCGGACGAACGAAGCCGCAGGGAGAACGCACCCGTAGTGGCCCTGTCATAATGCGGCCTTCGAGAGACTGCAGCCTTTTTACCTGCGGCTGCAAAGCACTCGCTGTGCGCCGAGCGGAGAAAAACTGAGTGAGCTGCCACGAGCACTGCCTGCTGTCGGCTGGTGCAATGCGCACCTGTCCCTTGACGCGCCGCAGTGCCTCCGTTGGCGTTTGGGCGCCACGTGCTAAAAGCCACGTTCCCGCTGGCGCCACGGGCCTGCATGTCTGTGGCATGAGCAGCCGTCAGAACCAAGCCAGAGGCCAGCGCGGTACGCGTCCTCGAAAACGCACCTTCTCGGAAGTCGACCCACGCCATGGCGCCGACAATGTCCTCGTCCTCATCAGACCACTCCTCCTCGTCAAAGTCGCCGTCTTCCAGAGCAAGAGATGTCTCTCCTCCCGCCCCCGCCTCTTCCCCAGCGTCGCTGAAGCGGCCGCTATCACATGCCGCGACGTCATCTGCACCGGGCACGTCTTGACCCGCAGCCGCGGACATAGAGAGAGACAGCTCGCGCGCGAGAGACTAGTCACACCTGGCACAGCTCGACAGCAGTCACCGCTCGAATCATATGGCTGTGCAGCCTACGGTTCCATGAGAAAGTGATGCACGATTTTCATTTCAATCAGCGCGCGAAGGGGCGGCCATTTCGACCCCGGGTGGGCGACTATTTGCCCGCACTGAGTGCGGGAGTTTTTGGACGCGCACTGCGATTCGAATGCATCAGGTTTGTTTAAAGTTCCGATGACGTCCTAATCTATGCCTCTCGGTGACCCCTGAGACACATCCACGGAGTTAGAAAAACATGCCTTGCAAGTCAAAAGCGCGCGGCAGCTGAGCAGCGTGCATGCATCGCACCTGAACATGGGGCCGTTTGTGGACATCTGCACTTTCATGCGCAACCAAGCCTGCGACCGCTGCTCACGGCGTTGATCCATGGCTTGTTGTTTGGGCACCTTTATCTTTGCGGCTGGCGCATTTGCGCCACCGCGGAGTACCATGCCGCGCTCTCGTGCATTATTAGCTACCAGCGCAACCTCCCGCCGGTCAGCGGGGCGATGCCGCTGGCGGTAGAACTGGGCAAACTCTCTGGCTCCCAAAATGCGCTGCCCTACGCGCAGCTCGAACCCGTTTTGCGCCAGCGAGATGTGTGATTGAGCTGCCAAAGCAAGCAGCTCTGAGTCATCATCAGCCTCATCGCTCTCCTCCTCCATTTCCTCGTCCTTGGCGACAGCGCTGTCAGCTGCTGCCCGCTGCGCGCGACTGCCCGCCATCCGGGCGTCCAACTCCATCATCAGGGCGCTCGCCTCATCGCCCTCGACTTCCTCCCAGTCACTGCACGGCACGTGGGCGTCAGAAACAGGGAGATGGGATTGGGTGTCGCCGCACTCACCTGTCTCCTCCTGCTTGCTGGCCCTCCTCTTCGTGGTCAAAGTCGCTCCCGAGCTCACTGTCGTCAAGTTCCAACCTGCAGTGGAGCGGAGGCGGCTGTTAGCGTCCAGGGAGAGCGGCACGTTGGCAGCGCAACGGAGCCGTCGTCAATTAAGAGCGCACCGTGCTCGCCGCGTCGATGGTCTGCGCCGCTCCTTGTCCGCTTTGAGGTGCGCTTTACTAGCTGGTCGCTCCGCGCTCTCTTGCAGCGCGGTGGCGTGGTTCACGACGCGCTCAAAGAGGTCAAGACTAACCATGGGCAAACCAGCCACCTTACGCTTCAGGTTATAGCGGTGCCAGTCGGTCTTGTAGTGCTGCTTCAGGTCGTCATACGAGGAGAATTCGACGCCCGGAGCTGTTGCGCATGTCAAGCCCGACATAATGAGGGCACCGGTGTGTGCGAGGAGCTTCAAGCTGCAAAACGATTAGCGGGCGTAGATTACGGGTATTAGACTCCTCATGCTCGTGAACGCTCATTTGCCGATGCAGAAGCGACTGAAGATTGACCCCAGCACGTCGTCGCTGATGTTTGTTCCCGTCACAAGGCCCAGAGCCAATGCTGCCTCCCGGAGCTCCACTACCCAGCAGTCGATGGGCAGCTCTGCGGCAACAGCCTCTTGCATGCGGTCCAAGGCGGCGACGGCCTGCTCCAGAGCTTCTGCTTGCCGATGGTTGGCAACCCAGGCGGCACCCTCCACCGGTGTGGCATCCAGGCCAAGCAGGGCCGACAGTGCATCCTCCAGAGCCAGGATGCCCTCGCCGCGCAGCGCGCTGGTGCCAATGACGCGATGAAAGCGTGCTGTGACCTCTGCAGGAAGTGCATCCACCGCTGTCGGCGCCTCGTCCACCTTGTTGACCACGAGCAATGCCGGGCGCCGTCTGTCCCCGTGCACGATGCCTTGCAGGATACCATCATCATCCGCAACCCAGCCATCCTGGGCGTTGACCACCTGTGAATAAAGGGGGCAGCAGTTTGTGAAAACGGAGAAAGCAGTCAGCAATTCATTGCACTCACCATCAGAAGGACGTCCGCGCCCGCAGCTGCTGCGCGGGAGCGCTCAATACCAATCTGCTCAACCTCGTCCGTTGGCGAAGCGCGAATGCCGGCTGTATCGAGGAGCGTGACGGGCACGCCATGAACCGCCACTGAGGCTTCGACCACATCTCGTGTGGTGCCAGGCACCGAGGTCACGATAGCGCGCTCACTGCGACTCCACGTGTTCAGCAGACTGGATTTCCCTACATTAGGACGCCCCACGATAGCCACCTAGGAAAGGTGATCTCATTGTTAGTCCTCGAGAGAATGCACACGGTGAAAATTCACTACTGCCCACCTGAATGCCCACGCTCATGAGTAGCCCACGCCGTGCAGCCAGCAAGACAGCACTCACGTCCTCACGCAGGTGGTGCACGCGCTGCGCCAGGTTCTTCAAGTCCAGCGGAGGCATCTCATCATCAAAATCAATGCGCGCCTCAAGCTCCGCAATGAGAGACACGCACGCATGCTGCGCAGAATCAACAGTTGGGCTCAAGCCGCCGTGTAGGATGGCAAGCGCGCTGTCTGCCGCCTCCACAGTGCGGGCTCTGATAATTGCATTCACAGCTTCCGCCTGGAGGAGGTCCAAGCGGCCGTTCAGGAAAGCGCGCATCGTGAACTCGCCCGGCTCAGCAAGGCGGGCACCCGAGCGCAAGCAGAGCTGCAGGACGCGCTGCACGCAGACACTGCCTCCGTGACAGTGCACTTCCACCACGTCCTCCGCCGTGTATGAGCGCGGCTTGAGCATGGGCAGCACGAGCACCTCATCCACGACGGTATCATCTATGTCGTATACGTGGCCATACACGGCTCTGTGCGACTCCACAGCCCACTCCACAAGGCGGAGGCCTGAGCCAGCGCGACCGGGCCTGAAAATGCGCTGCACCACGTCCACCGCACTACCGCCGGACACGCGCACGATGGCCACACCGCCAGACTGGGGCACAACAGGCGTTATGATAGCGGCAGCTGTATCGTCCGTGCCTACTGGACTGGGCTCTACTGGAGGCTTGACGTCCGACACAAGGTGTCCACGGCAGCAGCAGTGTCGTCGTGAGTCACGGCGCCGCCGGCGAAGAGCACCGGCAGGTATACTCTCTGCGTTGCCAGTGCGTTGGGCGTCCGGCAGAGCAGCCGTGAAAGACAGTGCAAGCATCCCCACACTCTCAGCTCGCTCCTACCTACTATATGCACTGCATTGTGACAATGGAAGACGCGTGGTTCTTGCGACGGCGCTTTCTTATATGGTTTTCCAGATGATGACGCAAGCAGGAGGATGACGCACACAACCAAGCTCATCGCGCGAGACGCATAGCTCTCCTAGGCAAGCATCAGGCTGCATCAGTGAGTCAAGTGCACAGCATCGTAGAGCTCCAGCAGTTTCGCGTTCACTCAAAGGGAGGACGCTCTGCGCAGCTTGAAGGTCATTGAAGAGACATGGGAGACAGCGACACCGCCGCTGCGGAGAAGAGTATCGAAATATGGAAGATAAAGAAGGCGCGTTGCTGCAGTTCGTGTGTAAATTTGCTGGGAGAACTCTCCGCCGGTGGCAGCAGCGCGGCGGCTGGCCTGCAGAGGGCTAAGTCTTGACTCCCGCGCTGCCGGCTAGCGCCGGCATTGTCTCGTTCCACCTGGAGCAACGAATAGCGCTTGCTGGCGGCTCACTCTCGCTTGCTTTCGCGCCGTCTGCGTGTCGTTAAGCGGCCTCCGTGTTGACGCAACTGGTGCTTGTTTCCTCCAGCTGATCCGAGGTCTGGAGGCTGCGCGAGGCAACGGCACGTCCATGATTTCACTCATCATGCACCCGCGAGACCAGGTGCGTAACCCGCACGCTGTTTCTGGCCCTGTGTCTGCACAAGGTGCTAGGAAGCGCTCACGCATGTCACTCGCGTTGTAGATATCCAAAGTGGCGGCTATGCTCGCAAACGAGTTCGGCACTGCGTCAAACATCAAGAACAGGGTTAACAGACAGGTGAGCTATCAAAACGTAGCGCATGCATGTTGATGCTGTTGGTGCTGCACCACGCTGACGCGGAACACATCTTTGCACGCTCCAGTCTGTGCTGGGAGCCATCACCTCCGCGCAGCAGCGATTGAAGCTGTACAGCAAGGTGCGGGCCATGCGGGAGAGTAGCCGGGGAGTGCACTCCAGGGTGCTCGCCAGGTCTTAGTCATGGATGGCCTTGTGCCTACGTCGTCCAGGTGCCTCCCAACGGGCTTGTGCTGTACACGGGGACCATTTTGACAGACGAGGGCAAGGAAAAGAAAGTCAACATCGACTTCGAGCCATTCAAGACCATCAACACGTCGCTGTACTTGTGCGACAACAAATTTCACACAGAGGCGCTCAGTGAGCTGCTTGAGAGTGAAAATAAGTACGGGTTCATTGTGATGGACGGCAACGGCTCGCTCTTCGGCACCCTTAGCGGCAATACGCGCGAGGTGTGCGTTGCTGTTTAGTGGTGTTGCATATCGCAAGTTGTGGACCTCACGCCTTCACGGCTGTCAGATTTTGCACAAGTTCACGGTGGACTTGCCTAAAAAGCACGGCCGCGGTGGCCAATCCGCGCTTCGCTTCGCTCGCCTGCGCATGGAGAAGCGGCACAACTACGTCCGCAAGGTGAGTCGAATCACTTACCGCAGCACTCCGGCGTCCGCTCACTGATGAGCCGCCCGTGAACCATCCAGGTCGCGGAGTTAGCCGTGCAGTTCTTCATTTCAAATGACAAGGCACGTGTTACTTTCTACACCTTCCTTTCACTTGCTGACCCCAACACCTAATCCACAGCCTAACGTCGCTGGCATCATCCTTGCCGGTTCCGCTGACTTCAAGACTGAGCTGAGCCAATCTGATTTGCTGGACATCAGGTGAGAGGCGGCAGAATATGCATGCGCGCCTCACCTCTGTCCCTCACCCCACAGTGCGCTTTGTGCATAGATTACAAGCCGTCATTGTGAACATCTGCGATGTGTCATACGGCGGCGAGAACGGGTTCAACCAAGCCATCGAGCTGTCCACGGACATCCTGGCGAACGTGAAGTTCATTCAGGAGAAGAAGCTCATCGCCAAGTATTTCGACGAGATTAGTCAGGATACTGGCAAGTTTTGCTTTGGGGTGGAGGACACGCTGCAGTGTCTGGACATGGGCGCAGTGGAGACGCTGATTGTGTGGGAGAACCTGGAGATGAATCGCCACGTGCTCCTCAACACAGCCAGCAACGAGACGCTGATCAAGTACCTCAACCCGGAGCAGGAGAAGGACACGTCGCACTTTGTGGACAAGGACACAGGCATGGATTTGGAGGCGCAGGAGAAGGTGTCGCTGCTGGAATGGTTTGCCAATGAATACAAGCGCTTCGGCTGCCAGCTCGAGTTTGTGACAAACAAGTCACAAGAAGGCTCCCAGTTTTGCAGAGGCTTTGGGGGGATCGGCGGCATCTTGCGCTACCAGGTGGACCTGCGCCAGTTCGAGGCTGACGACGACGTGGACGGCGGCTCGCTGTACGGATCGGAGGACGACTGAAGTGCTGGACCAATGTGCATTCACCTTCCACGCAGTCACTCAGCGTCTTCTCAACAAGCGATGAGAAAATCTATCTGTGGCGTCACCCAGGGAGAAGACCCCCCCAACTATCGCGCTTGCGCGCACCAGCAGCTGCAAGAACGGTCCCCGGCTCTCGTTCACTGTGATACGGACCGGGCTGAAGTCGTACGCGATGCTCACAGCCGGCGCCATCATTGCCTCGAGCAGAGATTTTGACCGCGTGAAGTACTCGCCGCAGCTATATTGATGCGTCTGTGCAACCACTCTACCGCGTCTCTTAACAGTGGTTGGGACGAGCTTGATGAAATGCTTAAACGCGCCACCCAGCTCGGCGTCACCAGCGCTGCGCTCGGCGCCATCCAGAGCGTTCAGGAATCCAGGAACGCTCGGTCCAAACGACAGCCGGTGGACAACATAGCTTGTGTTCAGACGTAGCTGCCCCCGCCCAAGGAACTGCTCAGCTAGCGTGTGCGTGGACACGTGAAATTCACCAGCAACCCGAGGGAGCGAGAACGAGGCTCGGAGCCTGCAGCCCTCTCTGTCGCGCAGCGCCTGCTGCAGCTCCCCCGTGTCGACGTTGGTGAGCAGCTGCAGCAGGCTCCCCAGAAGCACTACTTGCGGCTGGCCCATCGCCCCTGTCGCCAGCCCCTGAGCAGGAGAGTAGATGCCGAGCGAGCGACCGTGAGCGTCAAGGCGACTCCGCGACAGCTCCACGCGCTGCTGCAGGAGTGCCTCCTCCTGTGTACCGGCCACATCTCCAGCGTCTAGCGTCAGGACGACGCACGGCACAAAAGGAAACGTCATATCCAGAGAGACAGGCACATCTAGCTGTCCACGCTCTCCATCCACCCCGAGCTCTGTCGTTCGCCTGAGTGACACAAAGTCCAGAAGCTCCGACACCAGAAGCAAAACAGCCAGTAGCGCCGAGCATAGCGTGATGGCACCTCCCAGAACTGTGCTCTCGTGGTGCTCTGGCCGCGGAAACGCACTCAGCCCAGACAGGCGCCTGCGAGCACCCATAATCAAGCTACCAGAGCAGCATCCTTTTGCGACGAGGCGTTCACGTCCAGAGAGTCCTGAGAAGAGGTGCACAATCGGGTATAAGCCCGCAGCATCCTGGCTCCTAGCCTCGTCGGGGTAAGTTAAGCGCTGGAGAATGGAAGCTTCCCTGCGCAAAGGCGAGCGTCGCACTGGGCTCGTCACATGCTCACAATCGGTTGTGACAGCTTGAGACCCTCGGCCGCCTGAAGGAGACGGAGTCACTCGAAAGTTTTGCCCTCTTCGTGTTGGATTCCTGGACTTCGCGGCGGCATGGACGATGTCGGCACCGGCAGCTTTGCGCACGAGTCATTGGCGCGGCTGGTCGCGCCGCACGTGGACTCGTTCAACTCATTTCTGTTGGAGGGCCTCCAGCGTGTGCAGGAGTCGCTTCCGCCCTTGGAGGTGGAGCACCCGGAGGACGGCTCGACGCTGTCGCTCTGGTTTGAGGGCCTGCGCATAAGCAAGCCACTGCTAGAGGAGAGTCGGGCAACAGAAACGCGGCGAGAGCTGCGCGTGTTCCCCAGGGAGTGCCGACAAGCAGGCTCCTCATACACAGCCCCTCTTGTGTCGCGTGTCTGCTGGCGCGTCGGCGACGGCGACGTGCAGAGCAAGGACACGCGGCTGAGTCATTTCCCAGTCATGGTATGCGTTGCACGCCGGCCGCATTTGCGAGGTCGCTTGTGTGCGCTGACCGCGGCGGCTTCGTTTCTCCTGCAGGTGAACTCCCTTGCATGCAACCTTCACGGCCTGGACCGCGCCCAGCTGCTGGACAGGGGTGAGGAGGCCAACGAGGTGGGCGGCTATTTCATCGTCAACGGCAACGAGAAGCTCCTCCGACTGCTGGTGAACCAGCGGCGGCACTACATCATGGGCATGGTCCGCAGCGCCTATGCCCGCCGCGGCAAGTCCTATACCGAATTCGCAACTGCCATTCGCTGCGTGGCGCCGGATGAGACGTCGATGACTGTGCGCGTGCACTACCTCACCACCGGCAGTGCGCGCCTGGCCTTTGTACTGCGCAAGCAGGAGTTCTTCGTTCCGGTGCGCCATTGTGCAACGCGGAGTGGTTGACAATTGAATTTTGACGCTCGTCTCGCTCGATGCGCAGGTGGTCATTGTTCTGCGAGCGCTGGTCGACTGCAGTGAGAAGGAGATTTTTGACAAGGCGAGTCGCGTGCCGGTCTCTTCCCTGCTATCTCGCTCATATGCTGACTCTCTCTGCACCCAGATAACGGCCGGGGCTGAGAGCGCCTCCTTCGCTGCCGAGCGCGTGGAAATCATGCTGCAGGAAGCGTCAAGGCTGGGCCTCCGCACCCGGGCACAGTGCTTGGCACACTTGGGCAAGCATTTCCGGCCGGTGCGTTCACACACAACTAGCGCATACTCTGCGCATTACTTGTGAGACTGGCTAGTCCTTGGAGCTCATTTAAGCTGTCGTTCCTCAGGTCCTGGACGCACCCCACTCTCGGTCAGACGAGGCTGTAGGAGAGCAGCTGCTGGGCGACATCGTGTTCGTGCATCTGCAATCGCGTCACGATAAGCTGAACCTGTTGGTGCTCATGCTGCGGAAGCTCTACGCGCTGGTGCGTCTCTGCTCTCCTCCGTTCCGAGTGATTCAGTCACTGAAGGTGCAATTGAAGCTGGAAGAAAGCGCTCACTCGCCCTGCCTTCACTCTGCCTTGCGATACAGGCAAGCGGCGCCTGCCAGGGCGACAACCCCGACTCCATGCTGCATCAGGAACTATTGCTGCCTGGTCTTTTGATGCAGCAATTCCTGAAGGAGAGGCTGCAAGACCTGCAGTCTAGACTGAAAGACATCGTTTTGAAGGAGGTCTCGGAAAAGCCAAGCGTCAGGTTCGATGACCCGAGTTTTGTTGAGCGCAACATCACAAAGGCATGTGCCATGGCAGATATTGGCCGACGCGCAGAGTATTTGCTCGCCACCGGCAATCTCATCAGCCGCACCGCCATGGGCTTGAGTCAGACCACCGGATTCAGCATTGTTGCAGAGAGGCTGAATTTTTTACGATTCCTGTCACATTTCCGGTCTGTACATCGCGGCGCCTACTTCCAGGAGCTGCGCACAACCACTGTGCGCAAGCTGCTCCCAGACTCCTGGGGTTTCATGTGCCCGGTGCACACACCAGATGGGGCACCATGCGGTCTGCTCAACCACCTCGCTGCTGCATGCGAAGTTGTAGTGGAGGGACCTGAGGATGTCGAGGATGTACGCTCCAAAATAGCGGCTATTTTAGCAGCCTCGGGAATGGTGCCCGCATCTCCAGGCCTAGTGCTTCCACCGCCACCGCATCATTTGCCGGTATTGTTGGACGGCAGTCTAGTGGGCAGTGTCCGCTCTGCCGCCGCATCTAAGCTTGTTGCTGCTCTGCGGCAATTCAAGGTGCGCGCGGACATGTTAAATTTAATCGGGAGACGCGCTAAAACTCGTTCACAGGTCCGCGGACAGACCGACATCCCGGCAAGCC
>Ga0164296_1001907_pt1 | contig 21443 bp, 18 predicted proteins | sample GEODES057metaG_FD_113533 | JGI IMG/M metagenome (GOLD analysis project Ga0164296, IMG submission 113533) | Dystrophic lake water microbial communities from Trout Bog Lake, Wisconsin, USA - GEODES057 metaG | ecosystem: Environmental > Aquatic > Freshwater > Lake | place: USA: Trout Bog Lake...
CAGACTGTCATGCGTGCCGGTATCGAGCCAGGCGTAGCCTCGGCCCATGATCTCGACACTGAGCGCGTTTTGCTCGAGATACACGCGATTGACGTCGGTGATCTCCAGTTCGCCGCGCGCCGAGGGCTTAATGGCGGCAGCGATGTCACACACCTGGTTGTCGTAGAAGTAAAGGCCGGTGACGGCGTAGTTGCTCTTCGGCGCCTTGGGTTTTTCTTCGATGCTGATGGCCCGTTGCATGGCATCGAATTCAACCACACCGTAACGTTCCGGATCCTGCACGTGATAGGCGAAGATGCTGGCACCGCTCGCACGGCGGTTGGCATTTTGCAGTTCGCGTACCAGATCGTGACCGTAGAAGATGTTGTCGCCAAGCACCAAGGTGCACGGGTCGTTGCCGATGAACTCTCGGCCGATGAGGAACGCCTGTGCAAGTCCGTCCGGCGAGGGTTGTACGGCATAACGGATGTTCATGCCCCACTGACTGCCATCGCCCAACAGGTCGGTGAAGCGGGGCGTGTCCTGTGGGGTCGAGATCACGAGGACGTCACGGATCCCCGCAAGCATCAGGGTGCTCAGGGGGTAATAGACCATCGGCTTGTCATACACCGGCATCAGCTGTTTCGAGACCGCCTGGGTGACGGGATACAGCCGGGTGCCGGAGCCGCCCGCCAAAATGATGCCTTTACGCATGGGAAGTCCTTGGGGTCATGTCATCCGCCGAGCGGGGGTTAGAGGATCTGTCGCAGGATCGCACGCACGCCATCCTGCCAGGGCGGTAGCTGCCCGAAGGTTTCGATGAACTTGCGGGTCGAGAGTCGCGAGTTGGCGGGGCGCTTTGCAGGCGTTGGGTACTCGGGCGTCGTGATCGGCAGGATGCTGTCCGGGGTCGCCTTCATGGGTTTGCCGGCGGCGATGGCCTCGGCGATCACAAAACGGGCGTAGTCACACCAATGGGTCTCGCCGCGTGCCGCGAGGTGATAGGTGCCCTTCGGCAGGGCGTTGCCCCACGCCTGGTACTTGGCGACGATCAGGGCGGTCTGCTCGGCCAGAAGCCTGGCCGAGGTGGGCGCCCCCCACTGATCGGCCACCACCTTGAGGGACTCGCGCTCCGCGGCGAGTCGCAGCATGGTCTTGGCGAAATTATTGCCGTGTCGGCCCACCACCCAGCTGGTGCGGAAGATCAGGTGCTGATCGGTGGCAAGCGCGAGGGCGCGCTCACCCGCGCACTTGCTCTCGCCATAGACGCTTTGTGGATGCGTAGGGTCTGACTCGGTGTACGGCGAGGATTTCGTGCCATCGAACACATAGTCGGTCGAAAAATGCACCACCAGGGCCGAGAGGCGCTTCGCCTCCTCGCCGATCACCCCGGGGGCGATGGCATTGATCGCAAACGCGCTGTCCCGATCGGACTCCGCCTTGTCGACCGCTGTGTAGGCCGCCGGGTTCACGATGACCGCAGGTTTGAAGTCCCGGATCACCGTCCGGATCGCGTCGGGGTCGGCAAGGTTCATCCGAGCACGATCGACCCCGAGGAGATCCCCCGCGGCCAACTGTGGGGCGAGCGTCTCCATGAGCTCAAAACCCACCTGACCTGTCGTGCCGGTGACGAGGATTCTCATCAGGTCCCGTAGTGCTTGCCGACCCAGTCGCGATAGGCGCCACTGGTGACGTTTCGGACCCAGTCCTGATGCGCCAGGTACCAGGCGACGGTCTTGCGGATTCCGGACTCGAAGGTTTCGGCGGGCTTCCAGCCGAGCTCACGCTCGAGTTTCGAAGCATCGATCGCATAACGCCGATCGTGTCCCGGTCGGTCGGTCACGAAGGTGATCTGGGTCTTGTAGGAGGCGCCATCGGCACGTGGGGACAGGTCATCGAGGATGTCGCACAAGGTGTGCACCACCTCGAGATTGGCCTTCTCGTTCCAGCCACCAATGTTGTAAACCTCACCCAGCGTGCCGGCCTCGAGGACTCGACGGATCGCGCTGCAGTGATCCTGCACATACAACCAGTCGCGGATCTGCTGGCCGTCACCGTAGATCGGCAATGGCTTGCCGGCGAGTGCATTGTGGATGCAAAGCGGAATCAGCTTCTCGGGGAAGTGATACGGCCCGTAGTTGTTCGAGCAGTTGGTGGTGAGTACCGGCAGTCCGTAGGTGTGGTGATACGCCCGCACCAGGTGATCGGAGGCCGCCTTGCTCGCCGAGTAGGGGCTATTCGGCTCGTAGCGGTGGCGTTCGTTAAAGGGCGGGTCGGACTTCGACAGCGATCCATAGACTTCGTCGGTCGAGACGTGCAGGAAGCGAAAGTCTCGCTTTGCCGATCCATCGAGGCCATTCCAGTAGGCCCGCACGGCCTCGAGCAACCGGAAGGTGCCGACGATGTTGGTTTGGATGAAATCCTCCGGGCCATGGATCGAGCGGTCGACGTGCGACTCGGCGGCGAAGTTCACGACGGCCCGAATCGAGTGTTCCTTCAAAAGCGTGGCGAGCAGGGCGCCATCGGCGATGTCGCCTTGCACAAACTGATGGTGATCCCGGTCTGCCAGGACCTCCGAGAGGTTTTGCAGATTGCCGGCGTAGGTGAGCTTGTCGAGCGTGATGACCGGCTCTGTCGACAGCCTGAGCCAGTCGAGCACGAAGTTGGAGCCGATGAATCCCGCGCCGCCGGTAACCAAGATCACAAGTTGTCTTCCTTTAACTACCAGACCGTTAGTCGCGGGCGCCCCTCGGCACCAGCCCTGCCGATCGGCAGGTGCGGCGACTTATTGTTAAAACGGTGTGATTTAAAAGGAAAACCGCGACGTCATCTGAGACGTCGGTCGCAGCTTCGGCCGCTTCGTCTACTTCTGCTCGTCGTCCGGCGTGCGGGCGCCGCCGCCCATCGATTTCAGGAAGTTCTCCTGCAACTGCGTCCACTGACGGAAGTTTTCCTGGGCGAGGTTGGTCATCGTGCTCATCGGGTCGAGGCCCACCATCGAGCGCATGCGATCGCGGATCTGCGTTTGCTGCGCGGTAAAGAGCTTCAGGCTCTGCTCGAGGTAATCACCGGCCATGGTCTGCATGGTGCCGCCGTAGGCGCGAATCACCTGCGACAGAAAGTCCTGACTCATCATCGGATTGCCGGTGTGTTCCTGCTCCGAGATCACCTGCAGCAAAATGGTGCGGGTGATGTCTTCCTCGGTCTTCTTGTCGATGACCACGAACTCCACCTTGTCGGTGACCAGCTTGCGAATGTCATCCAGCGTGATGTAGCGGCTCTCGACGGTGTCGTAGAGGCGGCGGTTCGGGTACTTCTTGATGATGCGTGTGTCGCTCATCGGCAATCCTTTGATTTTTGGCATCGATCCCGTACGCACTGCATCATACGCCCGTTTCATTGCAGAGCAACATCAGGGGCGAAACGGTGCCCGAATGCTCACAATAAATCGTAGGAGATGTCTATAACTCCTCGTAAACGCTCGGGATTCCAAAGTTCAATCGCCGCTTCGAGTTGCCGGTGCACGGCCGCATGCTGCAGCTCCTTTGGCATCGGGATGGCCAGAAGCTGCAGTATCCGGCTCAAGAGCTCGGGTGCTCGAGCGGGATCGGCGGGTAAGGCCTGGTGGGATTTGGAGAGCTTGTCCTTGCCCTCGAGGATCAGCGGCACATGCAAGGTGGTGGGGGTCGGCAGCCCCAGGGCTTCCTGCAGCAAGCGTTGGCGGGGGGTGTTGTCGAGTAGATCCCGACCCCGCACCACGTCGGTGATTCCCTGATGCGCATCGTCCACCACGACCGCGAGCTGATAGCTCACGAAGCCATCGCGGCGCTTGAGGATGAAATCCCCCACCGACCGATCCACCGCTTCCTCGAACACGCCCTGCAGACGATCGTCGATCCTGACTGAGGCGTGAGCGGGTACCCGCCTGAACCGTAAGGCCACTGGCGTGTCTGGGAGCGCGGTGCTCTCGAGGTGCAGGTCGCGGCAGTAGCCCGGGTAGGCCCCGTGTTCCGAGGCCCCCGCCCGGGTGAGATCGCTACGACTGCAGCGGCAGGCGTAGAGCCGCCCTTGGGCGCGTAAACGCGCCAAGGCCGCTTCATACGCCTCGGTGCGCTCGGACTGTCGAAGGATCGGTCCGTCCCATTCGAGACCAAAGGCTTCGAGGGTGCTGAGGATCGCGCTTTCCGCCCCCGGCCGGGTGCGGGTGCCATCGACGTCCTCGATGCGTAACAGCCACTCGCCGCCTTGGTGTCGAGCGTCGAGAAAGCTGGCCACGGCCGTGTAGAGCGATCCAAGATGCAAAGGACCCGAGGGCGAGGGCGCAAAGCGCCCGCGCCGATAGGTTCCGTCTTGAGTCTTTGGGGCCTCGCTGCCCATCTGTCCCGTGACCGTACGGGGCGCGATCGAGATCGCTGGCGTGGGTGTCAGCGGTAGCGATCGTCCCGATCGCCGTACTGCTTTTCGCGACGCTCGCGACGCTCCTGCGCCTCGATCGAGAGGGTCGCGACCGGGCGGGCCTCGAGCCGCTTGATGCCGATCTCCTCACCGGTCTCGAGGCAATAGCCGTAGGAGCCGTCCTCGATACGGCCGAGCGCCTCGTCAATCTTCCTGATCAGCTTACGCTCCCGGTCGCGGGTCCGAAGCTCGAGGCTGAACTCGGATTCCAGGGTGGCGCGGTCATTCGGGTCGGGCGGGTTCGCCGCCTCATCCTTCATGTGGGTCACGGTGCGATCCACTTCCTGCATCAGATCGCGCTTCCAGGTGGCAAGGATGCTCCGGAAATGCTCGATCTGCGTCTTGCCCATGTACGCCTCGCCCTTCTTGGCCATGTAGGGCGTGACGTTGCGGGGGCCGGACAGCAGGCTCAACGAAGAGCGATCCAGGCCGTCCTCGTCCTCGTTCATCATCGGCCGGACAATCCCGCGGCGGATCGTGGTGACGATCGGGCCGGTGGGCTTTTTTGCCTTGGCGCTTTTCGCGGACTTGTCGGCCGCCTTGTTCGCTACGTTGACCGAAGGCTTCTCGGCGGTCTTGGGGAGGGCTTTGCTCGCAGGGGTGGGCGAGGCGACGGCCTTGAGCGCGGCCTTCGCCGGTGCCTTGGGGGGTGTTTTCGCAGGGGTGGCGGCGGATTTCGGCGTGGCTTTCGACGGGGCGTTCAATGGGGCCTTTGACTTCGACGACTTCGAGAGGACCGCGGCCGGTTTGGCGGCGGGCTTGCTGACCGGTTTGGCGGCCGCCTTGGTAGGCGCCTTCACGGCGACCGGCTTTGTTTTCGGCGGCGCCGTTTTCTTGGCCACAGGCTTTGCTGCGGATTTGACAGGCGTCTTGGGGTTCTTGGTCTTGGCGGCGGGTGCTTTGGGCTTCGCAGCGGACTTCACAGGGGCTTTGGACGTCTTGTTCGGCTTTTTAGCGGCCATGACAGGCTCCAGACCAGAAATTCAATCGGAGGAGTATACCCACAATGCCTGTCGATCAGGCGATGTCGGTGGTAGGTAGAACTACGGGTACGGGCGCGACCCAACCCGGTGCGCGATGTTCCGCGACCACCGAGGTGTAGATGCCGCCGCGCACGTTGAAGACCCCGGTCAGACGCATGAATTTGGGAGCGGTGGCGCTCACCAGGGTCTCGAGGATTTCGTTGGTCACCGCCTCATGAAAGCAGCCGCGCTCGCGGAACGACCAGAGGTAGAGCTTCAGAGATTTCAGTTCCACGCAGCGCTCGGCCGGGACGTACGCCAGATGAAATTCCGCAAAGTCCGGCTGGCCGGTCTTGGGGCACAGGCAGCTGAACTCCGGCATGCGCATGTGGATCGAGAACTCCCTGCCGGGGTTCGGGTTTGGAAAGGTCTCGACGTGTGTCTGGGGGGTGGAACCGGCCATCCTCAAATCCTCATGCGGCGGGGTGTCTTCAAGGGCCGCGTACTCTACACTACGGTCTGGTCCCCGGGTATGTCCGAGCGAGGGTCCCCGCGTCGCGTGAGCGGCGCTGCGACCTCTCTGCGCGCCGTACCCTCTCTCGATCTTTGCAAGGGTTGAAATGCGTTTATCGAAGCTGAAGCTCGCCGGATTCAAGTCCTTCGTCGATCCCACGACGGTGATCCTGCCCACCAACCTCACGGGGGTCGTGGGACCCAATGGTTGCGGCAAGTCGAACATCATCGATGCGGTCCGCTGGGTGATGGGTGAGATCTCCGCGAAGCATCTTCGTGGCAATGACATGACCGATGTGATCTTCAATGGCTCCGGCGGCCGAAAGCCCGTCGGTACCGCGTCGGTGGAACTGGTGTTCGACAACGCCGACGGCGGACTCGCGGGGCCCTACGCAAGCTATGCGGAGGTGTCGCTGAAGCGCCAGGTGTCGCGCGACGGTCAGTCGACCTACTTCATCAACGGATCGAAGTGCCGACGCAAGGACATCACGCAGCTGTTCCTCGGCACCGGGCTTGGCAGCCGCAGCTACGCGATCATCGAACAGGGCATGATCAGCCGCCTGATCGAGGCGAAGCCCGATGATCTGCGCGCCTTCCTCGAGGAGGCGGCGGGCATCTCGAAGTACAAGGAGCGGCGTCGCGAGACCGAGAACCGCATCAGTCACACGCGCGAGAACCTGGATCGCCTGAACGACATCCGCGAGGAACTCGACAAGCAGATCCGTCATCTGCAGCGCCAGGCCGCCACCGCACGCCGGTATCAGGAGTTCAAGGAGCAGGAACGCAAGCTCAAGGCAGAACTTCTGGCGTTGCGACTGCAGGATCTGGACTCCGAGTCGGTCACCCGTGCGCAGGCGGCGCGCGAGCGCGAGGTGGCCCTTGAGGCCTCGATCGCGGCACTGCGCGCCAAGGAAGCGACCATCGAGAAGGCCCGCGAGGTGCAATCGCAGGCGCAGGAGGCCGCGGCCGCGGTGCAGGCACAGGTCTTTCAGATCGGCGCCGAGGCGACGCGACTCGAGCAGGCAATCAGTTATGCCCGCGAGCTGCGTGCGCGTCAGCGCACCGATCTCGAACAGTCGGAGTCGGCGCTCGCGGAGGCGTCGGGCCTGCTCGGCCGTGATGAGGCGGAGCTTGCCCGCTTGACTGGCGAACTTGCGACACGTGATCCGGCGCTGGCCGCCGCACGGGCTCGTGAGACCGAGGCGCGTAGCGCGCTCGAGTCCCAGGAAGGGGCCATGCAAGCCTGGCAGCAGCAGTGGGAGGCGTTTACCCGCGAGGGCAACGAGGCCAGCCAGAAGGCCATGGTCGAGCGCGCCCGCATCGAGCAGTTGGACAGTCGTCTGCGGCAGAGTTTGCAAGCGGCGGAACGGGTCGAGACCGAACGTCAGACGCTTGCCGCGGTGGATGCGGAGGCGGAGATTGCCGCCCTCAAGGCCCGTAGCCGTGAGGCGGAGGCGGCCGACGCGGCAGCCCAGGCGGCGCTCACGGCACTGCTCGCCGAACTGCAGACGCTGCGAGAGGGTGAGCGCACCCTGCAGGGCAATCTCGATCGTAGCCGGCAGGAGCTCAGTCGTGCCCGCGGGCAGGTGGTGTCGCTCGAAGCGCTGCAGCAGGCGGCGCTCGGCCAGGTGAAGGGCAAGGTGGTCGATTGGCTCGCCAGTCATCAACTGGCCGGTCAGCCGCGCCTCGCGCAGCAGCTGACAGTCGAGAGCGGTTGGTCGCGTGCGGTCGAGACGGTGCTCGGTGGCTATCTTGAGGCGGTGTGCGTGGATGGTCTCGATGCGGTGAGCCAGCTGGTCGGTGATCTGACGGTCGGTTCGGTGACCTTCCTCGGTGGCGGCGGTCAGGTCGAGGCGCGTGCCGCGGGCTCACTCCTGTCGAAGGTGCAGGGTCCCGGTGCGCTCACGGGCCTTTTGAGTGGCGTGTCGGCCGTGGATGACTTGGCGGAGGCGCTCGCCAGACGCGATCGTCTCGCGCCGGGTGAATCCATCATCACGCGCGACGGTGTCTGGATTGGTCGTGACTGGTTACGCGTGAGCCGCGACCAGGATCATCACGCCGGTGTCCTCGAGCGTGAGCAGGATCTGCGTCTTCGGCGTGAGGCGGTGAGCACCGCGGAAGCGGCCCTGACGACGGCGGAAGCCGCGCTCGCGGCGGCTCGCGAGCGCGTTCAGGTGCTGGAAGCCGGGCGTCAGGACGCTCAGGAAGCCGCCAATCGTCTGCATCGTGCTGCGGTCGACGTGCGTGGCCAGGTCACGGCGCTCGAGGCGCGTAGCGCCCAGACGGTGGCTCGGCTCGGGCAGCTCGCGAGTCAGGCGGAAGAACTCGCACTGCAGATTCGGGCGGCGGAGGAGGAGACCCGGGCCGCGCGCCAGCGTCTTGAGACGGCGATTGCTGCGATGGAAGTGCTCGAGGCACGCCGGCCCGCGCTGGAGGGCGAACGCGAAGCCTTGCGTGCCGCGTTGCTCGCGGCACGCGCGCGCGCCGATGAGGCCCGCGGCCATGCTCAGGAGGCGGCCATTGCGGTGGGCGCGCTGCGTTCCTCGTTGCAATCGCTCGAGACCGGGCTGACGCGGGTGCGCGCGCAGTTGTCGAGTCTGACTGCGCGACGCGAGGAGCTGACGCGAGAACTTGCCGCCGGTGAGGCGCCACTCAGTGCCTCCGCTCGTGAACTTGAGGAGACGCTCACCCGCAAACTCGACGCCGAGCAGGCGCTGCATGGCGCGCGCGTAGCGGTCGAGGCGGCGGAGACGACCTTCCGAACGCTCGATGGCGAACGCCAGGTTGCGGAGACCCTGGTGGAGACCGAAAGGCAGGCCGCGAACTCGGCCGCACTGTCGGCGCAGGAGACGCGCGTTCGCCGTGAGTCGCTCATGGAACAGTTTGCCGCGACGCGCTTTGAGCTCGAGGCTGTGGTCGCGGGCCTGGTGCCCGAGGCCAGCGTCGTGGCGTGGGAGGCGAGTGTCGCCGAGATCGAGGGCAAGATCGAACGCCTCGGTCAGGTAAACCTCGCGGCGATCGACGAGTTCAAGGAACAGTCCGAGCGCAAGGAATACATCGACAAGCAGTTTGCGGATCTGACCGAGGCGCTCAACACCCTCGAGCAGGCGATCCGCAAGATCGATCGGGAGACGCGCGAGCGTTTCCAGGACACCTTCGACCGTGTGAACGCGGGGCTTCAGGAGAAGTTCCCACGCTTGTTCGGTGGCGGTAACGCCTATCTCGAGTTGAACTCGGAGGATGTGCTCGCCGCCGGGGTCGCGGTGATGGCGCGTCCACCGGGCAAGCGCAACTCGACCATCAGTCAGCTCTCGGGTGGCGAGAAGGCGCTCACGGCGGTGGCACTCGTGTTCTCTATCTTCGAACTCAACCCGGCGCCGTTCTGTCTCCTCGACGAGGTGGATGCGCCTCTCGACGAGAACAACGTCGGCCGCTTCTGCGACATCGTCCGCGAGATGTCGGAGCGTGTGCAGTTCCTGTTCGTGACTCACAACAAGAACACCATGGAGCTCGCCCGGCAGTTGCTTGGCGTCACCATGAATGAGCCGGGGGTCTCGCGGTTGGTGTCTGTCGACGTCGATGAGGCGCTGCGTCTTGCAGCGGTAGGCTAGATGGGTAGTGAGTTACGTCTGATTCTTCTCGGGCTCGGGGCGGTCCTGATCGCAGGCCTCTGGTTTTACGAGAAGCGCCGATCGAAGGGGCCGTCGAAGGTGTCGATGTTGCGTGCCAACGATCGCTTTGATCTCAACGTCGAGGTGGGCGAGCCTGCCCGTGCTGCGACGGCGAAGGAGGGGCGGCGCGAGCCGTCCTTTGATGACCCGCCGCAGAACTGGGTCGCCGAGCCGCGTCATGCGGAAGATCGTCCGGTGCCGGGCAACGATCCGCCGATCATGACGTTCGACGATCTGCCGGCGAACACCGACGAGGTGATGCTCGCGGAAACCCCTGCCGAGGCGCGCCCGGGGCGCATGACGGATCCGGGGATTCCGCCCTTGTTCGCTTTGGGTGAAGACGTCGAGACCCTGACGGAGCAGGAGCTCCTGAAGGCCGAGACGTCGGTGCCGACGCCGGCGGCGTCAGCGCCCGTTGTCGCCCCCGAACCCGTCGCTGTCGCGCCGGTGAGGCCGGTACCGACGCTGAAGCCTGTTCCCACCCTGAAGCCTGTGTCCGCCGTGGGCGACACCGGCGTCCGTGATTCGGCTGCCGAGTCGCGGCGCCCAGCGGAGCCGGGACGTCGTCGTGAGCCTGCCGCACGGACCGCCGCGCCTCGCGCGCTGGCCACTGAACCACCGAAGCAGCGCATCGTCGCGATGCGTCTCATCACGCCTCCGGATCGCCCGATTGAAGGCGCGATGTTGCAGCTCGCGCTTGATGAAGAAGGTCTCGTGTTCGGTCGCTACTCGGTCTTTCATCGCCTGGCCGAGGAGGTTCCGGTGTTCTCGGTGGCAAGCCTCGTGGAGCCCGGCAGCTTTCGGCCCGAGGACATGCCGGGACGGCAGTACCCCGGGATATCGCTCTTTGCCGTGTTCCCGGGGCCGCGGCCTGCGCCGCTCGCCTTCGACGATCTGCTCGGCACGGCTCGACGCCTTGCGGATCGACTCGATACGGTATTGCAGGACGACACCGGTAGCAGCCTCACGAGTCAACGCAGCCAGAGCATCCGCGAGGAGCTTGTGCAGTTCGAGCACTTGCGAGCTGCGGCGCGGTCGCATCCCGGAGCCTGATCGTCCATGGACGATCAGGCGTCGATCCTTCGCCTGCGTGAGACGCTTGCGCGTTACGACTACCGATACTACGTGCTCGATGACCCGGAGGTGCCGGACAGTGAGTACGATCGTTGCATCGCCGAGTTGCGACGTCTCGAGGCTTTGCATCCGGAGTGGGTGACCGAAGACTCGCCAACGCAGCGAGTGAGCGGCACGCCACTCAAGGCGTTCGGTGAAGTCACGCATCGCGTGCCGATGCTCTCCCTTGATAACGCCTTCACCGATCAGGATGTCGAGGCCTTCGATCGGCGTGTGCGCGAGCGGCTTGAGCTGACGGATGAGGTGGTCTATCACTGCGAGCCCAAGCTCGATGGGCTTGCGGTCACGCTGCGCTATGAAGCGGGTGAGTTTCGGGTGGGGGCCACCCGTGGCGATGGGGCCCGTGGTGAGGACATCACCGCGAACCTGAAGACCCTGCGCAGCGTACCGCTGACGCTTCGCGGTGAGGGTTTCCCTCAAGTGCTCGAGGTGCGCGGTGAAGTGTTCATGACGCTGAAAGGCTTCGAGCGTATGAACCGCGAGGCGCTCGAGCGCGACGACAAAGTGTTCGTGAACCCCAGAAACGCCGCCGCTGGCAGCCTGCGACAGATGGATGCGCGGGTCACGGCCTCTCGGCCGCTTGAAATCTTCTTCTACGGACTCGGTGCTGTCGAGGGTGGCGACATGCCCGCACATCACGGCGACGTGCTCGCGGCGCTCAGAAGCTTTGGGCTCAGGACCTGCCCCGAGATCCGTCGCGTCACCGGGGTGGCGGGGCTTTTGGCGTATTACCGCGAGATGGGCGCCAAGCGCGCGACGCTCGAGTATCAGATCGATGGGGTTGTCTACAAAGTCGATTCATTGGCGCAGCAGCGCGAGCTTGGGTTCGTGGCACGGGCGCCGCGATGGGCGATTGCGCACAAGTATCCGGCCGAGGAAGAGATGACCACCGTTCGCGATGTGGAATGGCAGGTCGGTCGCACCGGCGCACTGACGCCCGTGGCGCGTCTTGAGCCCGTGTTTGTCGGGGGTGTCACGGTCAGTAACGCCACACTGCACAACGTCGATGAGTTGCACCGCAAGGATGTGCGGGTTGGGGATACCGTGATCATCCGTCGTGCCGGCGATGTGATTCCGGAGGTGGCGCGGGTCATCGTTGAGCGACGACCCGCGCACACTGCGGTGGTAAGGCTGCCGGGCACCTGCCCGGTCTGTGGCTCCGAGGTTCGTCGTATCGAGGGTGAGGCGGTGGCGCGTTGTACGGGCGGACTCGTCTGCCCGGCGCAGCGCAAGGAGTCGATCAAGCACTTTGCTCACCGCCGAGCGATGGACGTCGAGGGCTTGGGCGATAAAGTGGTCGAACAGTTGGTGGATGAGGGTCTGATCCAAAGCGCCGCGGATCTCTACCGACTCACTGCTGAACAACTCAGTTCTCTGGAGCGCATGGGCCCGAAGAGTGCCGCGAAGCTCGTGGAAGCTATCGAGAAGAGCAAGGTCACCACGCTCGCCCGGTTCTTGTTCGCGCTGGGTATCCCAAATGTCGGCGAGGCGACAGCACTCGCGCTGTCGACCCATTTTTTAACGCTTCAGGCGATCGAGGCGGCCTCCCTAGATCAGATCATGGAAGTGCCAGACGTCGGGCCAGTGGTCGCTGCGGCAATCCGAGAGTTCTTCGATGAGCCCCGAAACCGTGAGGTAGTAACCTCACTCATCGCCGCTGGAGTGACTTGGCCTGCGGTTGAGGTCACTCGTTCAGCGAACCAACCGCTTGCTGGCAAGACGTTCGTCTTGACGGGTACCTTGCCGACCTTGAGCCGAGCGGATGCGGAAGCCGTGATTCGAAATGCCGGCGGCAAGGTCGCCGGTTCGGTGACAAAGAAGACAGACTATGTGTTGGCGGGGGAGAGTGCGGGCTCAAAGTTGGCGAAAGCTATTGAATTAAAAGTTACTGTGCTTTCGGAGGCCGACCTAGCCGCGATCTGCGCTTCGTAGCGGGTATTTCCTCAAGCAGATTTTTTACGCTCGCAAAGGCGTTAACAGCCACAAGAAAGTCGTTTTTTTTAGGGTCACTGGTCTGTCTGGTGCTTAGCCAGTCATCGATCGCATCAATGAATGCTTCGCCTTGATGTTTGACAAAAGATAAGAAAATTGGGAAGTCTTCTTTTTTGATTCGAACGTCTGATAGCTGTCGCTCAAAAAGTTTCGGTTTTTTGGCGCTTAGATTGTGTTCGAGTGTCCCTGCGAGTCTGGCGGTTGCCTCGGCAACGTATGCCTTGCCGGTTCTATTCTTCTTGCTGATTAAGGCGGATCTAGCAACTGGGGAATACTGCCCATTTGCTAAAGCGACTGCGCCGAACTCCTGCATTAATTTGACGGCTGCTCGGGACGCTCGGGGCTCTAAATTTCCTGCTACGGCGAAGACGTTTTGAAGCTCTTCAGCGGTAAGTGGCTTCGGTAGGCCTTTGCCGTCCAAAAATGCGTCGTGTGTATGCCAAGTCATTAATGCCTTGGCTACGCTCTCAATACTCGCGTAGGGGTGGTTCGTGTTGGCGCTCTTTTTTGCCTCATTCGAGAGCGCTTTTTTCAGCCGTTTGTTTTTAGCCAATTTTTTCAGCTTCATACGAAGTTTCCGGCGATGGTTCTTTTGATGCTGTTTGTTCGGATTGAGCGATAAGCAAATTGAATTTTGCGCCGATTGTTTGCCCAGGATTTTCCGTAGTGAGTTCCGTCGCCTTGTGTAGGTAGTCGCTTATAGCGTCGAGGAATCTTTCGATTCTGATGTCAACGTTCCGAAGTACAGCTGGCGGAATATCAGTTTTAAAGTCAACTGTGAGGCGACGTTTTCGTGGCTCGCCGGTTGCTTTTTGCGTTGTGAAGCCGCTTCGCAAAATCGTCAGATCGTCTGCGAAGTCTTGAATTCGCTCGATCGTATCTGCGCTACCTGAGTAATGGCGACGAACTGCTTTAAAAGTTCCGTTTTCGAGCTCTTGAGCCATGCCTCCAGCTAAAATCTCGTCGAGCATTGCTCGATAAGGTATGTCACCGCTGTAGGCGCGGGTAAGTGATTCAAATGAAGTGTGGCCTTTAAGCGGTAGCTGCTTAGGTATGCCCTGCGCGTCGACATAACGTGGGTCAGTAAACCAACCGTGCATCACGCGCTCCGCACGTTGAGTCGCTTCCGTCTTTTTGGGTTTCGTTGCTTTCGCGCGAATTTTTGCGACTTCCGCTCGAGGAATCCCAGTAAGGACGGATATCTTGGCGTCTGTTGCCCGTCCATCTCGCTTTGTGATTTCGTCTGCTGCTGCCTCAACAAAGCCGTGCTTTGCGTCGTTATGCAAGTCGCGAATGCTATAGCCTAAAGGTAGTAGGTAGAACGCTAGGTGAGTCATTAACGAAGTGACAGTCTTATGCGTTTCGCTACGTGTTTGATCATCCAATTTTTGATTCCTTAAGTTCTGCTTCGACAGGTCTGTCGACAACTTAACTTAGGCCAATTATCCAATAAAAAGCCCCGGATCTCCCGGGGCGTCGGCTGAAAAAGATATTTAATCTATTCAGAGCGCCGTCAGCCGCTCCCGGAGATACCCTTAGATTTTGCGCCGCTACCCGAAATTCCGATAGTCGGTGCGGCTTGGGCAGGCTTCGCCGTTGTTATTCCGCTTCCTGATATTCCCATCTTGCTCGTCGCTGCTGGTGCAGTGCGTGGAGCGCCGGTGCGTGGCGCGGCAAGCAGTGCTGTGGGAAGAAGAGTGGCAAGAGTTATTAGTGCGCAAGCTCGGGCATTCGCTCTTTTGAGTTCGGACTTCATCAGTGTCTCCTAAAAGTTTGATTGACGACATTCAGGACGAATCCAGCCCGGCGGCCCGCCCCAGTAGCGCAACCGAGTACCATCCGCTGACGTGACGCGGGGCGCAGACCGATGTTGTACGTGGGCTAGGCTAACGTACAGAGCAGTATCTGGGTATTTTTGGTAGATATTGGGCTATGCGATTATCTTTGAAGTCGCCTGCATGTCGCTTTTTGGCAAGTTTGCTGCTCATCACGGTAGTCTTGGGGGCAAGTGGGTGCGGTGATCCCGCCGCTCCTTCAGGTCGTCGGGCGAAGTCGATCACCCGATCGCTTTCTGGTGAACCGGCTTCTCTTGACCCCCAGGCTGCCGGTGATACCTTTTCGTTCGACTTGCTACGTGATTTATTCGAGGGACTTCTTGCCGAGTTACCTAATGGGGACCTAGCGCCTGGTGTAGCGGATAGGTGGGACGTAGGGAGTGATGGCCTCACGTATCGGTTTCATATACGCGCGTCTGCGCGATGGTCGAACGGGGACCCGATAACAGGCCAGGATTTTGTTGCTGCTTTTCAGCGTGCACTTTCCCCGGACTCAATCTCGCCGCAGGCAATTCTTCTAGCTGGTGTCGAAAATGCACTGGGCGTGATGTCGGGCGACTTGCCTGCATCTTCGTTAGGAATAAGTTCGACCCGTGCAGATGAGGTCGTTATCAAACTATCCAAGCCAGAGCCGTACTTCCTGCGCTTATTAGTGAACGCGGTTACTTATCCTCGACATCCGCTTACAAATAGCGCTGTCGTAGGGGGTGCGAATTTTCTTTCAAACGGGGCATTTGTGCTTAAGCGGCGCGTCCCCAGTACGTCTGTCACCCTATCGCGTAATGAGCGCTATTGGGACGTAAGCTCTGTGAAGCTTGACCAAATTGAATATCTGTTCATTGATAGTGATAGAGATGCGATGAGTAGATTTCGATCTGGTGAAATTGATCTGACGGATGCTCTGCCCGAGGGTGTCAACGAAAGGGTCTTTCCGGATCTCGCCGGACAGATTCAATCTGGGACGCAGTTGGCTACGATCTATTACGCATTTAATCTTAGGTCGCCCTCTATTGGGGGATCGGTTCCCTTGCGACGTGCGTTAGCGCTCACCATCGATCGAAAGTGGCTTACTGAGAAAATATTAGGCGAGGGTCAAACAGCTGCTTACTCCCTATTGCCAACAAGCTTGGGAGGGCAGGGCGCTGGTGGTAAAGAACGAACTGTTGAAGATGTTCGTGTTGCTCGGCGTCTTTATAGTGATGCGGGATATTCTACAAACCACCCGCTGGTCCTGCGGCTACTATGCCCAACCAATGAGAAGTTGAAGCGCCTTGCGGTGGCGGTGGGGGCTATGTGGCACGAGGCTTTGGGCGTCGATGTGCAAATACTCGCAAAAGAATATAAGTCTTATCTTCATCTCCGGGCTGACGCTGGATCGTGGGATGTGATATCGGCTGGTTGGAATGCCGATTTCCCGGACGCAATAAATTTTCTATCGAATTTCGAGAGTTCAAATCCCCAGAATGTGGGTAGTTTTAAAAGTGAGCGGTTCGATGCGCTGTTGCAGAGAGCTGGGGAAGAAGATCGCTTAACTATGCGACGCGATTTGTTTCGGCAGGCGGACCAGTTGCTAATCGATGAAGTCGTATTGGTTCCTTTATATTTTCCGATTACTCGTCGACTTGTTAAGCCGGTGATTGGCGGGGCTGTAATATCCCCGATGAATCACAACTATTCGAAATATCTTTACCTTGAAAAAAACAAGGGCCAGCCACTTTCGTAGCCGGCCCTCTGGATCATCCGAAGTATCTATTCGGTGTGATCAGTTCTTAGCTTCGCTCTTTGCTTCAGGCTTGGCCTCGCTCTTGGCGGCGGCCTTGTCGTCAGCCTTCGGAGCGACTTCATCGATCTTCGCGGACTTGCGCAGCGACTCGATGTAGTCATGGACCATGTGCTGCTGCAGCATCGGTGCCAGACGATCCTTGACCTGCTCGAACGCAGGCGGGGTCACCGGACGGCTCTCTTCGAGCTTGATCACGTGCCAGCCGAACTGCGTCTGCACCGGGGTCTTGGTGTATTCGCCTTTCTGCAGCTTCGCAACGGCTTCCGAGAACGGAGCGACCATCTTGTCCGGCGTGAACCAGTTGAGGTCACCGCCGTTCTTGCTGGAGCCTGGATCCATCGAGAGCTTCTTCGCAAGGTCCGCGAACTTCGCACCCTTGCCGAGCTGCGCAATCGCGTCCTTGGCCGTAGCTTCGTCCTTCACGAGGATGTGGCTCGCGTGGAACTCTTCCTTCGGCATGGCCGCGACTTGTTTGTCGTACTCAGCCTTCAGGTCCTCATCGGTCGGCGGCTTGCTCTTCACGTACTTCTCGAAGAGCGTGTTGGCGAGCGTGTTGTAGCGCTCGAGTTCGATGCGAGCTGCTACTTCCGGCGCCTCGGCCAGCTTCTGCTTCTCGCCCTCGGCGGCGCTGACGTACAGGTTCTCAAGGCTCTCGAGCAACTGCTTGCGCTGCTCCGGGCTCAAATCCTCGGGCTTCTTATTGGTCTGGGCCTTGACCCAGATTTCGAAGGCGTCACCGGAAATCGCCTTGCCGTTGACGGTGGCGACCGCGGGTTTCGGGGCCGGAGCATCCGCGCTCTTGCTCTTCTGATTGCAGGCCATCAGACCGATCGCCGTTGCGGCGAGCAGTACCGGGGTCCAAGTTCTCTTGATCATGGGTGTCCTTTGCAAACTAACTGACGATTACCAATCCAACTCAAAAACGATCGTTCAATCCGCACGACCCGCCCAAAACCGCCACACCGTTTACGGCGGCGGGCTTGCCTCAATGCTGAGCGCGTGGATCTCGGTCGGGATCATGGGCCCAAGGGCCTGATACACGAGCCGGTGCCGTGCGATCATTCCCAAGCCTCTGAAGCGCTCTGACACGATCCGTACGAAAAAGTGCCCGGCACCCCCTTGGGCGCCGGCGTGGCCTGCATGGGCGGCACTGTCATCCCGGATCTCGAGCGCCGACGGCGCGAGCGCACCCTCGAGGCGTTCCCGGATCTCGTCTGCTCTCGCTTTTATGGTAGCACCTTGAGGAACGGGCGCACCTCGGTGCTCGCGAACACCCCCTCGGTCACGTAGGGGTCGGCGGCGAGCCACGCCTGCGCGGCGGCGAGCGATTCGAAGTCGGCGATGATGATGCTACCGGTGAACCCGGCCTCCCCCGGATCCGGGGTGTCGAGGGCCGGGCAGGGGCCGGCGATCGCGATCCGACCGGCGGCAACCAGGCTCTGGATGCGTTCGAGATGCTCGGTTCTGACCCGCCGGCGGATCGCGAGCGAGTTCGGGGCATCGTGGCCGATCAGTGCGTAGAGCATCAGGGGTTCCCCTCAATCGTGTGGGCGCGCCGTGACAGCCAGAGGGCCTGGAGGACGGTGAACACGAGGACGATGCCCACGGTCGCCAGTTTCCATTTCACCCAGGTGTCGCGCGAAGTCTGGTAAACGAAAAAAAGGTTCACCACGGCGAGCACCAGAAAAAACAGTGCCCAGCTCAGGTTTGCGGTCCGCCAGGTAGCGGCATCGGTCGTCAGTTGCTTGCCGAGTAGCTGCTGGATGAGGGGCACTCCGCCGCGGAATTGGCTCACGAGCAGGACGATCGCGAAGATAAGGTAGAGCACCGTGGGCTTCCACATGATCAGCAGGTCGTTGTGTAGCCAAAGCGTGAGGCCGCCCAGTACCAGCACCAGACCGGAGGAGACCAGTAGGCTCTTGTGGATCCGTCGTTCCCGGAACCATTGGACGGCAAGCTGCAGCACCGTGGCAGCGATCAGCACGCCGGTCGCGACATAGATGCCCTTCGCGCTGTAGGCCACGAAGAAGGCGAGGACCGGCAGAACATCGTAGAGCGCTTGCATCGTGAGCGACGGGACCTGCGGGGCTAGGGGCCGGTATGATAGCCAAAGGTCGATGCAGCCGCATGATCGCTCGCATCTTTTGGGTCAGGGCCGTGGTCGTGACCGTCACTCCTGAGGTGTACTGGATATCCGATGGGCGAACTGGTCGAACTGCATCCCAAGAACCCCCAGGTACATCTGCTGCGCAAGGCCGCCGAAGCGATCCGTCGCGGTGAGGTGATCGTTTATCCGACCGACTCGTGCTACGCCCTCGGGTGTGCCCTCGGCGACAAGGACGCCATGGAGCGACTGGCCCGAATTCGAGGCGTCGACAAGCATCACCATTTCACGTTGGTCTGCAGGGATTTGTCGGAGATCGCAAAATATGCGCGCGTCTCGAACAGCCAATATCGCTTGCTGAAGGCCGCCACGCCCGGGCCCTATACGTTCATTCTGGAGGCCACCCGCGAGGTCCCGAAACGGCTGACGCACCAGAAGCATCGCACCATCGGGATACGCATCCCCGATCACCCCGTCCCGCGTCTGCTGCTCGAGGCCTTGGGTGAGCCGCTGATGAGTTCGACGCTGCTACTCCCGGGGGACGACTATCCGCTCACCGATGCCGGCGAAATCCACCATCGGATCGGCCATCAGGTCGCCTGGGTGCTGGAGGGTGGCCACTGTGGCCTTGAGCCCACCACCATCGTCGACTTGTCGGGCGAGGTACCGGTATTGGTGCGCCAGGGCAAGGGGGCGCTCTCGGTGCTCGGGCTGTGATCGGACTGTGCTCGTGCGGCGCGCTGATCCGCCGTCGGCGCGGCAGTGTCCCTGAGGCCTGGCTCGATCAACGGTTGGGTGACCCTGCGCGCCCGCTCCCGACAGATCGCCGTCGCGAGGTCAGCCATCGGTGAGGCGCCGCTTTGTTGCGCTACCGGCGGCGATGGGTCGGTTACGGGTATAATCGCAGGCCGATAATGACGCCGCGCATAGCGCGGCGTCCTGATTTAGGGAACTGCTGAAAATAGATGGACATAGACCACACACTGAAAGCGATTTCTGTCGCTGCGATTCCGGTGCTCTGTGCCATCACGCTCCATGAGGTCGCGCACGGCCGGGTGGCCTTGCGCTTTGGCGACCGTACCGCCTTGATGCAAGGGCGCCTGTCGCTCAATCCCCTGAAGCATGTCGACCCCATCGGCACGGTGCTGGTACCGATCGGTCTGCTGCTGATCGGCTCGCCGTTTCTGTTCGGCTGGGCGAAGCCCGTGCCGGTGGATCCGCGCTACTTCCGTCACCCGCGTGCCGACATGGCCTGGGTGGCGGCGGCCGGCCCGATCTCGAATCTGCTGATGGCGATCGTCTGGACGCTGATCGGTGGTGTCGCCGGTAGCGGCTGGCTGGGTGGCGGGATGATGTCCGAGTGGCTGTTAAACATGGCGACCATTGGGCTCGTTGCCAACGTGCTGCTGGCGGTGTTCAACATGCTGCCGATCCCACCGCTGGATGGCGGACGCGTGCTGGTGGGTCTTTTGCCGTCGTCGTTGGCCTACAAGCTTGCGCGGATCGAGCCTTACGGCATGTGGATCATTCTGGCGCTTTTGTATCTGCACGTGCTCGAGTTCGTGCTGTCGCCGATCGTGTCGCTGCTCACGCGCCTGATTGCGCAGGTGTTCTCGTGAGCCGTCACGTGGCTTGTCTCAATTCTGTTCGGGAGTGGTTCTGACCTTGGCCACCAATGCCTCCAATGCCCGCGTACTGTCCGGGATGCGCCCCACGGGGCAGTTGCACCTCGGCAACTATCATGGCGCGCTCAAGAACTGGATCGGACTCCAGTATCAGTACGAGTGCTACTTCTTCGTCGCCGACTGGCACGCGCTGACGACCGGCTACGAGGATCCCTCGCAGATCGAGGAGAACACCTTCCAGATGGTGATCGACTGGCTCGGCGCCGGTCTCGACCCGGAAGCCTCGACGATGTTCATCCAGTCGCGTGTGCCGGAGCACGCTGAACTGCACCTGCTGCTGTCGATGATCACGCCGCTCGGCTGGCTCGAGCGTGTACCGAGCTACAAGGACCAGCAGGAGCAGCTCAAGGAAAAGGACCTCGCGACCTACGGTTTTCTGGGCTATCCGCTCCTGCAGAGCGCGGACATCCTGCTGTACCGACCGAGCTACGTGCCGGTGGGTGAGGATCAGGTGGCGCACGTCGAGATCACCCGCGAGATCGCCAGACGCTTCAACCATCTCTATGGCCGCGAGGCGGATTTTGCAGACAAGGCCGAGAAGGCGCTGAAGCGGCTCGGCGGCAAGTCCGCCGAGCTCTACCGCGAGCTTCGTAAGGCCTACCAGGAGACGGGCGATGCGACGGCCCTGACGCGCGCCGCGACCTTGCTGGACGGCAACGCGCGTCTCACGGTGGCCGACCGCGAGCGCTTGTCGGGCTATCTCGAGGGCACGGGGCGTTCGATCCTGCCGGAGCCGGATGTGCTCCTCACCCAGACCCCGAAGGTGCCCGGGCTCGATGGTCGCAAGATGTCGAAGTCCTACCAGAACACCATCGGGCTCCGGGAAGATCCCGACGCGGTGGCCAAGAAGCTGAAGACCATGCAGACCGACCCGGCGCGGGTGCGACGCACCGATCCCGGTAATCCCGACAAGTGTCCGGTGTTCGATCTGCACAAGGTCTACTCGAGCAGCGAGACCCAGAGCTTTGCGGCCAACGGCTGTCGCTCGGCCGGCATCGGCTGCATCGAGTGCAAGAAACCGTTGATCGATGCGGTCGTCTCGGAAATCGAGGGCATCCGGCGGCGTGCCAAGGACTACGAGGACAACCGCGACATGGTCCGAAGTCTTCTGAGCGCCGGCGCCGAGAAGGCCCGCGACACCGCCCGCGACACCATGCAGGAAGTGCGTGCCGCCATGGGGCTTGAGTACCGATGAACACCGAGGTCCTGGCTGTGGCACTATCGACCCCGGGCGAACAGCAGGAGATGCCGTTTGCGATTGTCGATGGTGAGCCCTTGAGCGAGCCGCCTCGGGATCTCTACATCCCGCCACAGGCGCTACAGGTGTTCC
>Ga0164296_1001911_pt1 | contig 21423 bp, 18 predicted proteins | sample GEODES057metaG_FD_113533 | JGI IMG/M metagenome (GOLD analysis project Ga0164296, IMG submission 113533) | Dystrophic lake water microbial communities from Trout Bog Lake, Wisconsin, USA - GEODES057 metaG | ecosystem: Environmental > Aquatic > Freshwater > Lake | place: USA: Trout Bog Lake...
AGCATAGCGCTCTCCGGGTCAAAGATGGCGCGCTCCATGGGGCTTCTGGCTTTGCCAGGCAGCCATGGTGGATTGCAAACGATCAAAGGGACTCGTACGTCAGCAAACAGTGAGGTTTGTAGCAGTTGAACACGACCCTCCAGGCCTAAACGGGTGAGGTTGTCTTTTGCGCACTCAAGTGCTCTCAATTGGGTGTCGGTGCCCACGACTTTTTGCACGCCACGGGACAACAAAATGGCGCTGAGTACCCCCGTGCCTACGCCCACATCTTGGGCAATTGAGTGGCCCTCGAGCGCTTTAGGCAATGGGGCTTTGAGTAGCAGATCCAAATATTCACCGCGAACGGGTGAAAACACTCCGTAATGTGGGTAGATGCGAGGCACTCCTATGGTGTCGACGACTGGTTCTTTGGTTTGGCCCTGTTGGCCTCCTGACTTATTGGGCTCAACCTGTGCAAGGACTTTCAAGGCGTTGATGGCGACCCCTTTTTTTTGCCACTCATAGGCGCCAATATAGCCCAACAGTTCCTTTAATGAGACCAGTGTGAGGGGCGTATCTTTTGGGTCTTGGTGTGCACTAGTGGGGGTGGAATTGGACGACTTGGTGAGCGGTGATAGTTCCTTGACTTCCTTGACTCCGTTGAGTTCGTTGAGTTCGTTGAGTTCAGTCAATTCGGTGTGTGGTTTACGTGAGCCCAGATCTTGATCACCCCACACTGCGCTCAATACCTCTCTCACTTGGGGTGAGCGTTTCAAGGGGATCGAGAGATGGGTGTCGATGGGGATGAGGAGTTTACTCAGAAGTTTGAGATGCTCTGAGCGGTGCAGTCTGTGCACATGAAAGGTCTTTGAAAGAGTCTGGACATCTTTACTTTGGGGCGCGGACTGGGGCTTTTTGGGTGAGCGGGGCTCAAGCCTTTTTTGCATGGCTACCAGCAGTTGCTTGGCATTTTGGAAATCACACCACCACACCAGACCCACATTTTGGCGGGCCAACATCAAGGCGTCTGATGCGTTAAGTTCTTGTGTGATGTTCACCCACTGCTGGGGGGTCGCCAAGTCACTCTCGGTTCTCCAGTGCCAATTTGCTGGAAGTGCGTCTAGCCGCTTGAGCTCATCAACCCGGGGGGTTCGCTTGTCGCTATTGGGAGAGGTGATGGCGTTCACCTTGGGGCAAGGCTTGCCGGGTCTTTGGAGGCCACGATGATGCCTTGGTCCAGCAGGCCTTGGATTTGTGCCGCACTCAGGCCCAAAGCGTTGAGTGTTTGCAACGTGTGCTCACCCAACTCGGGTGCGAGTTGGGCGTGCACGCCTGGTGTACGACTGAGTTTGGGGACAATCCCCGGTACTTCAAAAGTCGTCCCGTCACGCAAAGTAATGGGTTGCAACATGTCGCGGGCGCGGTAGTGGGGATCTTTGGCGATGTCGGCCACGTTGTAAATCTGACCCGCAGGCACTTGAGCACGCTCCAAAGTCTCCAACACCTCGCCCACCGAGCGAGTTTGACTCCACTCTTCGATGGCGGCGTCAATTTCTTGCACCCGCTCAACCCGTCCGGTGTTGTGCGCCAGTGCTGGGTCTTGTCCAAGGTCCTCTCGGCCAATTGCACTCATGAGTCGTTTGTAGATCGAGTCGCCATTGCCTGCAATGAGTGCATAACGGTCATCTTGGCAGCGGTAAGCGTTGGTGGGGGCAATGCCAGGGAGGGCCGAGCCCGCAGCCTCACGAACGACTCCTTTGGCACTGTACTCTGGCAATAAGCTCTCCATGCAATTGAAAACGGCCTCATAAAGGGCCACGTCAATGACCTGGCCTTTACCGGAGCGCTCTCGCTCGTGCAGAGCAATCAATATCCCCACCACTCCGTGCAGGGCAGCCAAGGTGTCTCCAATGGAGACGCCAACGCGCACAGGCACGCGCCCTGGCTCAGCTGTCAAATGTCGCAACCCGCCCATCGCCTCGGCGATGACGCCAAAGCCCGGTTTGTCCTTGTAGGGCCCAGTTTGCCCATAACCACTGATGCGAAGCATGATCAGTCTGGGGTTGATTCGTTGCAACTCCTCGGGTCCAATTCCCCATCCTTCAAGCGTGCCGGGGCGGAAGTTCTCGATCAAGATGTCGGTCTGAGCAATGAGTTGCTTCACAATCATTTGAGCCTTGGGGTGGCGCAAATCCATGCACAGCGACTTTTTATTTCTCGACTGGACTTGCCACCACAGCGAGGTCCCTTCGTGGAGGACACGCCACTGCCGTAAGGGGTCGCCGGTCTGAGGAGACTCAATCTTTAAGACCTGCGCACCAAAGTCCGCCAGGGTTTTGGCGGCAAATGGGCCAGCAATCAATTGGCCCAATTCGAGCACTTTGAGTTCACTCAAGGGGCCCAAAGATGGGGGTTTTTGTGTGGACTCGGACTGTGGGTCAGAAGCGGTGGCGGTGGTCATGGGGGAGATCCGATATAGCGATAAAAATGCCCCATCTGCGTGGGCTTTGTGTAAGGGAGAGATGCTAACAGAGGCGGGGCGTTTTGGGCATACAGGTTTTTCCCAAAGTCAGTGCAATCCATCAAGTTGTGATTGCATCAACCATGAGACTGCATGCACGATAATCACCAAACCAAGGCACACCGTTGAGCGCTCAATTCATGGTCATCACTTTCTTTGTCGCTTATTTTTTAATCTTGATGTTGGCGATTCGCTTTAAGACTCGCGAGGTCAATGGGCGGTGGTGGTTTTTCTTAAGAGCGTTCTTTCCAAATTGGAAATTTTTTCATGCTGTGGGGTATGCCCCTCGTTTGTATGGACGGGTTTTGGGTCTTGATTCAATTTGGGGCCCTTGGTCAGTGATGTACCCAAGGCATCAAAGACGCTGGTGGCACATCATTCATAACCCGAGGGTTAATTTGGATCTTGCTGCGCAAAATTTGGTGGATCACTTGGCGGCTGATCTCAATGCGCTAGCAGAGGGGCAAGATGCAAGATCTTTGGTGACTTATCAAATGGTGTTAAACCGCGTGCGCTTGGATTTGGCAAAGACAACGAGTGAGCCCATGCGAGCCTTTGAGTTTGAACTTCGCATGGAGTTACCCTCAAGGGTGCATGGGGAGCCCGTCCGAGATTCACAAGTGATGATGGCCTCGGGGGTGCAAACTCTATGATCTCCGTATTGAGTTTAGAGATGGCCTATCGCACTTTGCAAGCACTTTTGGGCTGGAGTCTACTCATTCAAAGCGTCGAATACTTGGCCATGCAGACTAAGCTCCATGAATTCAGTGAGATGGGTGTTTGGAAGTGGTCCCTTCAACTCAAAGAGATGCCCATGCGTGCCCCTTGGGTGTTGTCGGGACTGTCTTGGGTTTTTTCAGCCCAGCCTTTAAGGGGACTCTTTTTGCTGAGGGCTTTGTGCGCGTTGGTGTTGTTGTTTTGGGGCTCACCCTGGGGGCTAATGCTTTTCTTATTTGCAAGCACCGTCCTCTTGTTATTTCGCTTTCGAGGGGCTTTCAACGGTGGGAGCGACTTCATGACCTTGGTGGTGGTGAGCGGGCTTTTATTGTCGGAAATCTTTACACCCTTTGTCGGGGAAAAATTGGCCCACAATGCAGCCCTTTGGTATATCGCACTGCATGCCATGTCGTCATACTTTGTCTCCGGATGGGTCAAGCTCAAACGCGCAGAGTGGCGAAGCGGGGATGCGTTGGTGATTTTCCTTGATGCGGGAATTTATGGGCCACTTCCAGCTACGAGTGTGTTTCGTCAACCCTGGGTCGCAAGGCTTTGTAGTTGGAGTTTTATTTTGTGGGAGGCGGTTTCACCTGCGCTATTGATCGGACCCTTGTGGGCTGAGTTTTATTGTTTGGTCGCGGGAGTGTTCCATTTTTTGGTGTTTTGGTTTTTCGGGTTGAACCGTTTTTTTTGGGCCTGGGTGGTGACCTTCCCCGCTTTGGTGTATTGTTCTGAGGGTTTGGTTACTTTTTAACACCCTAGCCATCGAATGCAATGGCTCTTGTGCTTGAACATTGAGGAGAATCGTTTTGAAGCGTCATAGTGCTGAATGGTTTAACGCCATGTACAACAACCGTGCGTTGGTGCCCGAGTCACTTGAGCATTTACAGTTTTGGCAGGAGGCCTCGCTAAAGGTTTTGTCAGACTCCGAGAGACCCAGGGTTGAGGTGGCTTACGGTCAAGGCGAGCATGAGAATATGGATATTTACCCATCCGTAAAGCCCCTGCCTCAAGCGCAATCCTTGCAACGCCCCGTTTTGGTTTTTATACACGGGGGCTATTGGCGCAGTTTGTACAAGGAAGATCATGCCTTTTTGGTGCCAGCTTGGGATGAACTCGGAGCAGTGAGTGTGGTGCTTAACTACGCCTTATGTCCAAAGGTGAGCATGAAAACCATTGCCATGCAAATGCTCAATGCGTTGTCTTGGATTTATCAACACATTGGACGTTTTGGGGGGGATGCATCCAATATCCACGTGGTGGGCCACTCGGCGGGTGGCCATTTGGCAGCCATGATGCTTGCAGCCCGTTGGGGAGATGTGGGGGCTCACTTGGGTGTTGCTTTACCTCAGACGATCATTCAAAGCGCGTTGTCAATTTCAGGTTTGCATGAGTTGGAGTCCATTCGTCAAACCCCATTTTTGAATGAAACTTTGCAATTGAGCCCAGAGGACGCTTTGGCACTGAGCCCAGCCTACATGCCCGCCCCACAAGGGGCGCGTCTCATGAGCGTGGTGGGAGGCATGGAGAGCGAAGAGTTCAAGCGCCAATGCCACTTGATTCAGTCGCGTTGGGGGGAACGAATTGTTCCTGTGAGTGAGGAAATTCAAGGGCTCAATCACTTCTCCATTTTGGAGAGTTTTTTAAATCCTCGTTCCCGTTTAATGCAGTTGCTCAAACTCAACATGAAGGTGCCTGGCTCCATTTGAAGTCCACTGGGCAAAAGAGTAGGGCTACGATGCACCTAGGCTAGGGGAGTCGTTCGCACTTTCTAGGGCCCATAGAAAAGCTTTTTTATCCAATCCGCCCGCATAGCCCGTGAGCGCTCCGTTGGCCCCACACACTCGGTGGCAAGGCACAATCAAGGAGATTGGGTTCTTGCCCACGGCCGCGCCTACAGCGCGAGCGGCAAGGGGACGGTTGAGTTGTTTGGCGAGCTCACCGTAGCTGATTTTTTGACCCCAAGGAATATTTTGTAAAGCACCCCACACGTCTTTTTCAAACTCAGTGCCTCGGGCGGTCAAATCAATGGGGAGTTCAAAGCTCCTTCGTTGACCTCTAAAGTAATCAAGAACTTGTTCCTGAGCGAGGCTGTGCATTTTTTGCTGAGGGTGATGGACTTCAACCTGGGGCCAATGGAGCACTTCTGGTGGGAAGTGGGCTTGTCCCATGAACCATAGACCACTCACGCCCTTAGGAGTGCACGCAAGGATCATATCCCCCAAGGGTGTTGGGAGCGTTGAGATGCTTGGCGGGGCAGCGTTAGGGTTTGTCATGATCGGGCGATCTCAAGGGTCGAATTTCAATGGGTTTTCATTGGTAAACGCAGGAATTTTAGCGCCACTTGGATTTTGCACCACCATCGCCAGCGGCCCAGAACTCGCTCTACAATGAAGCCATGAAACTCAATCCACACGTCTTCAAAGCCTACGATATTCGTGGCATCGTTCCCTCACAAATTGATGAGGAGTTTGCTTTTCATTTGGGCATGGCATTTGGCACCTTGCTGAAGTCTCTGGGTGAAAATAAAGTTTGCATTGGGCGAGATGGTCGCTTGAGTGGCCCAGCCTTGATCTCTGCTTTATCCAGTGGCTTGGTGCAAGCTGGCCTGGAGGTGATCAATATTGGTCTTTGCACGACCCCCATGCTCTACTACGCCGCCCACACTTTGAGCAACAGCGGTATTCAAATCACTGGTAGTCACAACCCAAAGGACTACAACGGTTTCAAGATGGTCGTTCAGGGTCGAGCGCTTTATGGCAAAGATATTCAAGACTTGAAGGAAACCATGCACTTGAGTAGTATGGCCGAGCTGGGCAGCGATAGCGTCCCAACAGGACACGGCTTTGAGCACCAAGTGGATGTGCTGCCCTCGTACCGTAAACGAATCTTGGGTGATGTGCATTTGAGTCGGCCCATGAAAATCGTGGTCGACTCAGGCAATGGTGTCGCAGGGGCAACGGCGCCTGCCATTTTCAGGGCCCTGGGGGCTGAGGTGATTGAGCTCTTTAGTGAGGTCGATGGGCACTTTCCCAATCACCATCCAGACCCCAGTAAGCCAGAGAACTTGAAGGATTTGATCGCAGCCATTGAGCATCACGGCGCCGAGTTGGGCTTTGCTTTTGACGGCGATGGGGATCGTTTGGGCGTGGTGACCCGTCAAGGACAGAACATTTATCCCGACCGGCAAATGCAACTCTTTGCCCAAGACGTGCTTTCTCGTGAGCCCGGGGCGCATATCATCTTTGATGTGAAGTGTTCACAGCGCCTGGCCCCCGCGATTCGTCGCGCAGGGGGAAAGCCTTTGATGTACAAGACTGGTCACTCTCTCATCAAAGCCAAAATGAAAGAACTCAGTGCTGCGTTGGGTGGAGAGATGAGCGGGCATATCTTTTTCAAGGAACGCTGGTTCGGTTTTGATGATGGCACCTATGCCGGCGCTCGCTTGTTGGAGATCTTGTCACAAAGCCCCGATGCAAGTGCAGTGCTCAATGCGCTAGACAGCAGCTCCTCAACGCCTGAGCTCAATGTGTCAATCAAGGAGGGTGAGGCGCCCAGCATCATTCAAGCTCTTTTAGACCATATTCAAAAAGAGGGGTTGCCCGCCGCGGCTCATCACCCGGTTTTACACACCATCGATGGTGTTCGAATCGATTGGGAAGATGGATTTGGTTTGATTCGTGCATCCAACACCACGCCGGTATTGGTGTTGCGATTTGAGGGTCACACTGACGTTGTGCTCGAGCGCATCAGAAAAGACATGATGCACTTGCTCAATCACGTCTTGCCAGGCGTTCGGCTCCAAGAGGCGCAGCATTGAGGGTTTTGTTGGTCAAGCTCTCGTCGCTTGGCGATGTGATACATACCCTGCCTGTCGTTCAAGACTTGCACCGTGCCTTTCCAGGCATCGAAATCGACTGGGTGGTGGAGCCCTCTTTTGCGGGTGTGCTTGAGATGCACCCTGGTCTATCTCGGATTATTCCTTGTTCACTTCGGCGCTGGAGGCGAGAGCGTTTTAACGCTCAGGCTCGGCGAGAGATGCGAGAATTTTGGGCCCAGCTCACCCAAGAGCGCTACGACGGTGTGTTCGACTTGCAGGGCTTGAGTAAGTCTGCCGTGGTGGCCAAGCTTGCCAAGCTCACCAAGGGTGGGGCGCGTTATGCCATGGCCAACCGAACTTTGGGCTCCTCTTATGAGCCTGTGACGAGATGGCTTTGTGATCGGTCTATTGAATTGCCTCTTGAAGTCCATGCGCTGGAGCGTGCAAGACTGATGTGTGCCAAAGCGTTAGGGTATTCGTTTTCACCTGACGTGGACTTCGGATTGGTGGTGCCGAGTGGGGGCGAGGAGTTGACACAAAAGTACCTAGTACCCGCTCACAGTGAAACTCAAAGCGAAACTCATAACAAAGCCCACAAAGAGCCCGAGCAGGTGGCTTTTTTGATGGGCACCTCTCGGGCTGATAAATGCTGGCCCTTGGAGCATTGGGTGAGTTTGGGACAGCGCTTGAACTCAAGGGGCGTAGAGATCTGCTTGGTGCATGGCAGTGAGGCTGAGCTTGAGACTTGTCAAGCAGTGGCTCAGCAATTAGGCTCTGTACAGATTTGGCCCAGGTGTACTTTGGTCGAATTGGCTCAACGCCTTCAAACAACTGTGGGCTCAGTCGGTGTGGACAGCGGCCCGAGTCATTTGTCGGTGGCGCTTCAAATGGTTCATGTTCAAATCTACCGATTCGACACGGCTTGGAGAACGGGTCCCATGGCCACCTGGTGCCGCGCTTATCAACAAAGTGTGTTGCAACTCCATGGGCCAAATGAATGGGTCCATACGACGGAGTCGGGTGGGCAAGAGACTTCCTCTCAAGTCGATCCGGTTGGTGAAGTTTTGCGCGTTTGGGACCACTGTTGTGCCGCCAAAGCATCAACGCTCAATCAGCCACGAGAGATGGTCCAATGAGTTGGCTTGAACAATTGAGTCTGTGGGTCTATAGCATACTGATGCGTCTTTTATGCCCATGGGTCAAGTTGCGCTTGGCAAGGCGTGCCCATACGCAACCCTTGCTTGCCTCACAAGTGCAAGAGCGTTTTGGTTATTATGACTTCACCCCGCTTCTTACAAATCCAGTTGGCTCGTGTGTCTGGGTCCATGCGGTGTCCTTAGGAGAGACCCGGGCCGCAGGGTTGGTGATGGCCGCCTTGAGGCAAGCGAATCCACACATTCGGTTTTTACTCACCCATGGAAGTGCCACGGGTCGAGAGGAGGGGGCGCGCTTACTTGGGGAGCAAGACCTGCAGGTCTGGCAACCTTGGGACACGCCCGCTTCTGTTGAACGCTTCATCGATCACTTTAAGCCTAAGTTGGCGCTCATGATGGAGACCGAAGTCTGGCCACTTTGGGTGCAAACTTGTCTCTCTCGTGGAATTCCCATGTGCTTGATCAATGCGCGTTTGAGCGAAAAAAGCTTCCATGCCGCTTTGCGTCTGGCGTGGCTTGCCAGACCCGCCTACAGGGGGTTGAGTGCGGTTTGGGCACAAACCGATGAGGACGCTCAAAGGCTATCGGCTTTGGGAGCCAAGGTCCGGGGCGTTCTTGGAAATGTCAAATTTGATGCCCATCCCAATAAAGATCAAGCTTCATTGGGTCATGCTGTAAGGCATGTCCCCAGTCTTCTCCGGGTCCTCTTGGCCAGCGCTCGTGAAGGCGAGGAGTTGATGTTTTTGCAAAGTATCTTGGCACTTCCATTTGAGCAAAGAAGGGGCGTGAACTTCCTTGTTGTTCCTCGTCATCCCGAGCGTTTTGAAGAGGTCGCTCAGTCTATCGTGGCCCATGGCTTTGATCTGGTTCGTCGCAGTAGTTTTGACACGCTGGAGGCGTTTGCAAAGGCCATTCAAATGTCCCGTGATTGCCAAGACGGTTCGCACCAGGGCACTGAGTTAGCGCGCCAAAATGTAAGCGAAGCGATAGGCATGGGGGATAGCCGTCAGGGTCAGATTTTTCTGGGCGACTCGATGGGAGAGATGAACTTTTACTACGCCTGCGCCCATGTTGCACTCATGGGGGCCAGCTTTAAGCCCTTGGGGGGGCAAAATTTGATTGAAGCCATTGCCAATGAGTGTCCAGTGGTGTTGGGTCCTCATACATTCAATTTTCAAGACATCGCCAGCATGGCTTTGCAAGCAGGTGTAGCGCGCTCAAGTCCCACCATGGCCACTGGCCTAGAGGATGCCCTTGAGTGGGCCCGGCATCCCAAGGACTGGAACGATTCAACCCAGCGTTGCTCTGCCTTTATTCAAACCCATCAGGGTGCAAGTAAAGCCTTGGCCAAAGCATTGGCCGAGTACTTGTAGACTTGCCGAGTATTTGTAGACTTGTGAGAGCGCTACTAGAAGGTGTGAACCTGGTGATTGCCGCTCAAGGCTTGAGCATGTTGTTCAATTCCACTAGGTCGTTGGGTTGTAGAGTGCCATTGGCTTGTTTGAGCTTGAGTTGGCCCATGAGAACACTGTATTTGGCATTGGCCAGATCGCGTTGTGTTTGATAGAGTTGACTTTGCGAATTTAAAACGTCGATGTTGATGCGAACGCCCACGTTGTAGCCCAACATATTGGATTCCAAAGCGAGTTGACTTGAACTGAGCGCTGCTTTGAGAGCCCCCACTTGCCCCACGCCTGAGATGAGATTGAGGTAAGCCGCGCGCGTGGCTTGGGCGGCGTTTCGTTTGGCGTAATCCAAATCGTGTTGCGCTTTGTCGACCAACTCAACCGTCTCACGCACACGATTTTGTGTGCTAAATCCTGCAAACAAAGGCACATTGAGGACGACCCCAATGGATTTATTGAGCACGTGTGAGCTCAGCGAAGAGGCGCCCGAGTTGGAGGTGCCACCGATGTTGCGAGTTCCCCCCATACTGGCCGCTAAATCAAGCGTGGGCAGATGTGCCGATTTGGCTCTGTCAACCTCAAGGGTTGCAATCTCAAGTCCCAATTGAGCAATCTGAACATTGGGGTTGGCTTGGACGGAGGTGTCCACCCAAGCTTCTAAATTCTTGGGGCTCAGTGACTCAATGGCAGCCGAAGATGACAACGGGGTTGGCTCAGTATTACTTTGTCCAACGACTTGATCCAAGGCTAATTTTTTAACGCGAAGATCATTTTCTGCAGCAATTTCCTGGGCCGAGATCAAGTCCAATCGCGCCTGTGCCTCGCGAGTGTCGGTGATGGTTGCACTACCCACTTCAAAATTTCGTTTGGCCGAGGCGAATTGCTCATTGATGGCGGTTTTTTGTGCGCGAATGGACTCCAAGCTATCTTTGGAGCTCAAAACATCAAAGTAAGCTTGACTCAGGCGCAACAGCAAATCTTGCTCGGCTGCGACCAATTGCGCTACCGACTGTGCCAACTGACTTCTACTTTGTAAGTAAACGTCATAAAAGCCCGGTCTGTAAAGCGGTTGAATGGCCGAGAAGGTTGCCACATGGGTGCCGTACCAGCGTTGATAAGGCACCACATTTTGGGCCGTTGAGATGGTATCGGGTGTGTAATCGGTGAAGTTGTGGGCGGAGTTGTCTGTGAAATTCACATTGGGCAAGAGAGCACCCCAAGCCTGATCGGCCTTGTAACGGTTGGCTCGGTATTGTGCCGATGCGGAGAGGTAGGCTGCATCAAAGTTTTTAGCAGCATCAAATAAGGTCACTAAATTTTGAGCAAATGAGCCCGTGCAAAATGCAAGACCCCAGGTGAAGGAGATGGCCCAGAGGATGCGCTTCATAGAGTGTTTCCGTAAGAGGTGATTGACTTCAAAGGTAAGTACAAAAGAGAAGAAGAAAAGGGGAGGGGAAAATTCAACGTCCCCAATTCAATATTGAGGAATTTGAGGATCAATCTCCTCAGACCAAGCGTGAATCCCGCCTTGGATATTGATCAATGTTTGAAAGCCTTGTTTTTCTAAAAAATTCGCAACGGCCATGCTGCGCGAGCCATGGTGGCAAAGGACCGCTACAGGGCGTTGGGGGTCGAGGGATGAGATTTCTTGTGGAACTGTTTGCATTGGCCAGTGCACCATCTCAAACCCCATCGCCTTGATGTGAGCGGCTTCAAACTCCCAGCCTTCACGAACATCAATCAACAAGGGTTTAGGCTCGGTGCTGGCATGGGCTTGAAGCCAATTGATATATTCCTGAGGTCTTAATTGCTCAATCATGGGGGAGTTGTTTTAAAAAATTAATAAAAAATTCAGAAATGAAAGGCCGACATCTCAGCAAAACCATGGAGTCGTGGGGCCAATGTGTCCCACAAAGGTTTCATATCCCATTGAGCCTCGCCCACTCGAGTGACCAAGGTCGCTTGCATCAAGGGCTCGCTACCAAAAATACCCAAAAGTCTGCCACCAATATTGAGTGCATTGAGCAAATGCTGGGGCGCCTGGGCGCAAGAGCCTCCCATCAAAATAGCGTCAAAGTGTTGAGTGAGGCTTGTCTCCAAGCTTGCATCTTGTTCAAGGACCTGTGCGTTGGTGATCCCCTCGAGGCTCAAAGCCTCTTGGGCTTTTTTGACAAGAGTTGGGTCGATCTCTAGTCCCACAACATGGGTCGCCAAATGCGCTAAAAGTGCAGTGGTGTACCCACTTCCGCAACCCACATCGAGCGCAGTCTCATGCGGTTTGAGTCCCAAATCTTGCACCATCCGAGCTTGAATGATCGGGCTGAGCATGATTTCTTGCTCAGAGATTGGGATGGGGCTCTCCGTGTAGGCCAAGGCTTTATAAGCCGAGGGTACAAATCTCTCTCGGTTGACTAGCTTAAAGGTGGACAAGACTTGTGCGTCAAGCACATGCCATGTTCTGATTTGTTGCTCAATCATGTTAAATCGAGCTTGTTCTGAATTCATTCAGCACTCCTATGGGCACGACGCTGTGTGCGGCTTAAAACCCCATTTTAACGCTCGCCAGTAGATGCTCCAAACCGCTCAAGCCTGATCGTCAGTGACACCATGAACGTTTGTGAGTCAAAGCGTCCCCAAGTCAAGTGTCTCATCAAGGATTTTCGCTCTGCTCAATGAGGTACCAAAAGCGACACAGTCAGGCCTTGGTCTAAATGGAACGTTGTAGTCAATAGAGACGAAGATAATGAGTTAATAAGTTTTAATTTAATGGGCAATTACAGTATTACGGTGTAAAGAAAAGACGATTCTTGACTGACAAGTCCAAGCGCTTGACTCGGTTGATCGCTCCTTGAACCGCCTTTAACATTAGAATTGAGGGCATAAAACAATACTTAAATTTAAAGGATGCGCAATGAAAAAAACAATGAATGCCAACGTCCTGTTCCAGCTCAAAGCAGCCGTATGCGGCCTCATGCTCGGAGTTGGTGTACTTCAAGGTGCTTTGGCTGAGGAGGCTGAGTCCAAAGTCACGGGTAACATGTCCATTGTGAGCGATTACCGTTTCCGCGGCTTTACCCAGAGCAACTATGGCCCTGCCATGCAAGGTGGTTTGGATTGGGAGCACCACAATGGCCTCTATTTAGGCAACTGGAATTCCAATGTGGCCCAAGATCTCTATAACGGTGCTTCGTTGGAGATGGATTTTTACGGTGGTCTCAAAGGTGAATGGTCTAGCCTCATGGGCACAGCCTACGACGTGGGCGCCATTTATTATGGGTACCCCAAGAGTGGTACCAACTCACCCCAAAGTCCCGTGTTTCTCAACAACACGGCAATCAACAACACCGAAGTGTATTTCGGTCTAAGTAACGGTCCCTTGTCTTTGAAGGTGAATGTTGCAACCTCCGACTACTTCAAAATGGCATCGAGCTTGTCCGCTCCTTTGTCCACCAAAGGAACAACCTACTTGGATCTGGGTTATACCCAAGAGTTTGTGGGCTTGGTCTTTGGTGCACACGTGGGTGTTCTGGGTTTGAAGAACTACAAGCAAGCTCAGTTCGTTCAAGCCAGTGAGTTGGGCTCACAGCCCCTGACGCCTTCTGTCAATGACTACAAGTTGAGTATTGGCAAGGACTTTGGTGACAATGCGGTGGTTTCTGCCAACTACTTCAGCACCTCCAAACGGGGCTATTTTCAGACCGATGCCTATGGTTTGCGTTCGTCAGGCAAGCCAGGCTTGACTCTTGGGTTTACCAAAGGTTTTTAAGTCTATTGACTCACCAGTCCTGAATTGATGGACTGAGCTTATTTGTTGATTCAATAACCTAACCACGCAAAAGCGTGGCTCTTAAACGGGGTGAATGGCCATGACGATCAAGACGATTACATTGGGTGGCGGATGTTTTTGGTGTGTGGAAGCTGTCTTTGATCGCCTACAAGGCGTGCAAGATGTGGTCTCCGGATACTGCAATGGTCACACACTCAGTCCAACTTATGAAGCGGTCTGCTCTGGCCAAACCGGTCATGTGGAGGTGGTGAAGCTTCGCTATGACAGCAGTGTCATTGGTCTGGAGGAGGTGCTTCAAGTTTTTTTCGTGATTCATGACCCCACCACCCTCAATCGCCAAGGCAACGATGTGGGCACACAATACCGAAGTGGTATTTACTATGAGGATGAAGCAGACTTGGTGGTCATTGAAAAAGTGATCGCTGAGCTTAAGGATGGTCACGCTTATGACTCTCCCCTCACCACTGAAGTCTTACCTCTGAAGAACTTCAGTGTCGCCGAGGACTATCACCAAGACTATTTCTTAAACCACCCCAACCAAGGCTACTGCGCCTACGTGGTGGCGCCCAAAGTGGCCAAGTTCACCAAAACTTTTGCGTCTCGCCTAAAGCCCTGAGTTGAGTTTCTGGGCTGTGGCTTTGGTGTCACCGCTTTAAGGCCCCAATCGATCAATTGACCAAGTGATAGGGCCACCCGCGCCACCAGTGACACTCGCCTTTTGGTAGCGCACTCGGTCATGTAAACGACTTGGGCGTCCTTGCCAGAACTCCCAGCGCTCTGGCATTAATCGATAACCTCCCCAGTGGGCCGGGCGAGGAATGGGTTGATCGGCGTACAGCTGCTCGAGTCGTGTCACCTCGGCTTGAAGTTGATCGCGGCTTTGCAGGACTTCACTTTGGGGGCTGGCCCAAGCACCAATTTGCGAGCCTCTGGGGCGGGAGTGAAAGTACTCATCGCTCATGGCGTCACTCGTCTTTTCAATCAGACCTTCAATGCGAACAGTGCGCTCCAACTCAACCCAGTGAAATTGCAAGGCCGCAAAGGGGTTACCCGCCAATTCTTGGCCTTTACGGCTTTGGTAGTTGGTGTAGAAAATCAGTCCCTCGTCCAGTCCTTTGAGTAAGACAATGCGCGTACTCGGCCTTAAATGACTGTCCACCGTGGCCAAGGTCATGGCCGTGGGTTCTGGAATTTTGGCCTCCAGCGCCTCGTCCAACCAGAGTTGGAAAAACTCTAGGGGGTTGTCTTTGAGATGGACATCATCGAGTTCAGCCAACTCGTAGCTTTTTCTCATGTCCGAGAGTGTTTTGGGATTCAAATCAAGTCCTTGAAAAAGTTTGACGTCTCGGGCAGGGCTCCGACTCAAAGTTGTGGGCCGTCCAGTCAGGGGTAAAAGAGTAAAAAAGGGTAGAAGGCTGAGGCCTCAGCCCTTAGAGTGTAAAAAATCCTTTTGGATCAACTCAATTTTGTAGCCATCGGGGTCTGTGACAAAAGCAATGATGGTGTCGCCCCCCTTCACAGGACCAGGCTCGCGAGTGATGGTGCCATTGGAGGCGCGAATTTTCTCGCAAGTGCTGTAGACATCTGGAACCCCCACAGCAATGTGTCCATAGGCCGTGCCCAGCTCATAGCTCTCGACCCCATGGTTATAAGTCAACTCCAACTCAGCTTGCTCGGGGTTGCTGCCGTAGCCCAAAAAAGCCAAACTGTATTTCTGCTCGGGGCGTTCAGTTGTCCGAATCAACGTCATTCCCATCACGTGGGTATAAAACTCAATGGAACGCTCTAAATTGCCAACGCGTAACATGGTGTGTAAGAAAAGCATGATGGAGTCCCAAAAGAATAGTTCGAACGCTGAAAGATAAAAGTCATTTGAATTTTAACGGGCTTTACCGTCTGAGGAGTGTTGCCCTAAAGCAATGAAATACTCTCTTTTGTGCCCGATCCATCATTCAATTTGTAAGCTAGGGCACTAGCTATTGATGGGCGATCTTGTTTGGGATTAGACTTCGCATGCAGTCTGCGGGCTTATTATTTTTTAAGGATCACATCATGTCGGATACACAAATGCAAACAGACAAGCACGTCGATATACTGCTCCTTACAGCATTGCCCCATTTTGTGATGAATGGCTTACAAGCCATGTATGAATTGCACGACAACCAGCACATCACCGACCCCGGTGCTTTTGGACGCGTTCGTGCCATGGTTGGAAGCGATGACGCCAAGATCGATGCCAAGCTCTTGGCCACTTATCCCAAAATTGAGATCATCACGATCATGGGTACCCGGTTGGACAAGATCGATGTCAAGGCGGCTAAATCTCGTGGCATCCAAGTGACCTATACCCCAGAGTATGCGCCCCAAGATGTGGCAGACATGGCATTTGGCTTGATGCTCAATGCGTCGCGAAAAATTTTGCAAGCAGATCGATTTGTTCGAAATCTAGATTGGGTCGAAGGCGCCTTTCCTTTGACCAAAACTTTCAGTGGATTGCGCCTCGGTTTGGTGGGCTTTGGTGCTTTAGGTAAAGAGTTGGCCCAACGAGCCTCTGGGTTTAACTTAAAGGTGAGTTATCACGACACAGAGAGCGATTCGTCCAGTGACGTGCCGTTCGTGAAGTCCCTGGTTGAGTTGGCCTCTCAGGTTGATTTTTTAGTGATCTGTAAAACCACCCCAGCGCCTCAAGCCATGATCAATCAATCGGTGCTGGATGCATTGGGCTCTAAAGGATATTTGATCAACGTCGGTCACGCGTCTTGGGTAGATCAGGCGGCTTTGGTGAAGACTTTGCAGTCGAAAAGAATCGCCGGCGCAGCGTTGGACGTTTTTCCAGAAGAACCCAAGGTGTCGGCCGAATTGAGGGGGCTCTACAACGTCCTTCTCACCCCTCACATTGCCTGCTCAACCCAAGAGTCTCGCATGGCCATGGGGGAGTTGTTGTTGGCCAATTTGCATGCCCATTTTGAGTCCCGGCCACTGCTAACGCCTTGGCCGCCAGCCCTTTGATCTTCTCAAGGAGGATCGGGTTTTAAAAAAAACACTGAGGCTGATTTGATCAAGACTTTTTTGAGTCTTGATCGGCGACAAGAAGTTTATCGGCCAAAGCCACCTCGGCCACCACCACCACCGCCACTGCGTTTCCCACCGAAGCCACCGCCGGCAGGCTTGGGTCCACGGGGGCGATTAGCGCCTCCGCCACCACCCCTTCTTTCGGTCATGAGGTCAACACTTGTACGGGTAGGGTCAGGCGTGCGAGCGACTTTGTTTTGATTTTTATGACCAAAAGCGTTGACCCCGTTGTGGGTTCCCAGATGGGCATTTTCGCGTGGCTGGTAATCATCGTCCATCATGTGAGCACGTGGCTGGGGGACGTGATTGATATCGTGAGCGCCCTCTCGGGGTTGGGATTGTCCTTGGCGTGGTCCTCGAGGCTTGAAGTTGCCGCGTTGATCGTTGCCTCTGGGAGGTCCACCTCGCCCTGGGCCACCTGGTTTGTGGTTGGGGTTGGCGCCATCGCGTGAAGCTGATGGGTTAGCGCCTCGTGCGTAAGGACTGGCAGGCTGATTGGGGTCGAACACGCGCTCGCGGTTCACGTCACCGTTGGGTCTAGAGGGTCGAGTGCTTCTAGCGGGACCATTGTTTTGTGATGGGCGGGCTTTGTTGGGGTTGGCCAACTTTTTGTCCTTGATGCGTTCCATCATTTCAAAGCGTGCGGCTTTCGCTGCTGCGGCCATCACATCGCGCGAAGGGGCTCGGCCAATGCCTCCCCAAATGGTTTGACGACCCATGGCAATGGGCTCTGCTTTTTCATCAGGCTCAGGGCCAAAACCCTCCACCATTTCGACTTCAATTTTTTGGTGCGTGAAGTGTTCAATGTCACGCATAAAGCCTTCTTCGTCCAGGGACACCAAGCTCACGGCTTCCCCATCAGATCCAGCGCGACCCGTGCGCCCAATGCGGTGCACATAATCTTCTGAGACATTGGGTATCTCGTAGTTCACCACATGGGGCAATTCGTCAATGTCAATTCCCCGTGCTGCGATATCGGTCGCTACAAGTGCACGCACCTCTCCACTCTTAAAGCCTTCGAGTGCTTGAGTTCTGGCCGATTGACTTTTGTTCCCGTGCAGTGGCATGGCACTGATGCCATGCTTATTCAAGTACTCAGCAACCGAATTGGCGCCAAATTTGGTGCGAGTAAACACCAAAACCTGACTCCAGTTTCTTGTTTGAATGATATGCGCTAGCAAGGCTTTTTTCTTGCCGCGTCCAACAGGGTGTGCCAGTTGCTTAATGCGCTGCACAGTGGTGTTGGGGGGCGTGACTTGAATGCTTTGGGGATTTTTGAGTAGGTTTTGCGCCAAGTCCTTGATCTCTTGGCTGAAGGTGGCTGAGAACAAAAGGCTTTGCTTTTCTGTTGGAATCAAGGCCAAAATTTTCTTCACATCGTGAATAAAACCCATGTCCAACATGCGATCGGCCTCATCCAAGATCAACATCTGAATGGTGCCCAAATCCACGTAACCTTGTTGTTGAAGGTCAAGCAATCGTCCTGGGGTGGCCACCAAAATGTCTACTCCGCCTTTGAGTCGGTCAATTTGGGGTTTCATGCCAACGCCGCCAAAAATCACGGTGGAGCTTAATTGCAAATATTTGCCATAAGTTCTGACGGACTCCTCGACTTGAGCGGCGAGCTCTCGGGTGGGGGTGAGGACCAGGGCCCGGATGCCGTAGACCCCGAACTTGTTGGGCACGCTGCGTGACATGGTCAACTTGTGCAGCATGGGTAGCGTGAAGGCGGCGGTTTTACCAGTTCCTGTCTGGGCCCCTGCCAACAAGTCTTGGCCGGTGAGGACAATGGGGATAGCTTGTTCTTGAACGGGCGTGGGGTTTTCGTAGCCTTGTTCTTGGATGGCTTTTAAGATGGCCGGAGCCAAATTGAGTTCTTCAAATTTCATAGTGGAGCGCCTTGTCCGGCGCATGGATCGATCATCATTGCCATTTAAAAGGGCAACCAGTAAGAGACCGGGGAACAAAAAATGGGCGCAAAAACCAGGTGGAATCACCGGCGCAATGCCCGAGCAGAAATGCTGATGCTTAGGCGACTGGTTGCCTAAACAGCCTTTATTGTCTCATGAATTGTCCCTTATCGTGAAAATTTCAGCCACTTTCGATCAAAAAAACCAACACTTGCCATCGACTGAACCTTCAAAATTAAGACCCTAGGTCGTGTTCCTAGGGCGTCAATGGTGTTAGAGTACTCAGCTCATTTGTATTCAATTAGGAAAGTTCCGCTCATGGCTCAATATGTCTTCACGATGAACCGCGTTGGGAAAATCGTCCCACCCAAGCGCCAAATTCTCAAGGATATATCCCTTAGTTTTTTCCCCGGTGCCAAGATCGGTGTTTTGGGGACCAATGGTTCGGGCAAGTCAACGCTCTTAAAAATCATGGCCGGTGTTGACAAAGAGATCGAGGGCGAGGCCACACCCATGCCGGGTTTGAGAATTGGTTACCTTCCCCAAGAGCCTGAACTCAATCCTGAGGAGACCGTTCGCCAAGCCGTGGAGGGTGCCATGGGGGAGGTGTTGGCTGCGAAGAATCGTTTGGAAGAAATTTACGCAGCCTATGCCGAGCCTGATGCCGATTTTGATCAATTGGCCGCTGAGCAAGGCGAGCTTGAGGCAATCATCTCGGCGGCGGGTACCGATAGCGAGCATCAACTCGAAATCGCCGCCGATGCGCTTCGTTTGCCGCCTTGGGATGCTGTGATTGGGGTCCTCTCTGGGGGTGAAAAACGCCGCGTGGCGCTGTGCCGTTTGCTACTCAGTAAGCCCGATATGCTGCTCTTGGATGAGCCCACCAATCACTTGGATGCAGAGTCCGTGGATTGGCTAGAGCAGTTTTTGCAACGGTTTTCCGGCACGGTTGTCGCCATCACCCATGATCGTTATTTTCTCGATAACGCGGCCGAGTGGATTTTGGAGCTTGACCGCGGACATGGTATTCCTTGGAAGGGCAACTACAGCAGTTGGCTCAGCCAAAAGCAAGACCGATTGGAGAAAGAGCAAAAGGGCGAGGAAGCTCGCGCCAAGGCTCTTAAAAAGGAGTTGGAGTGGATCCGCCAAAACCCCAAGGGTCGTCAAGCCAAGAGTAAAGCGAGGATTGCTCGGTTTGAAGAGCTCTCAGACTTTGAATATCAAAAGCGAAATGAGACGCAAGAAATTTTCATTCCCGTGGCCGAAAGATTGGGTAACGAAGCCATTGAGTTCATCAATGTGAGCAAGTCCTTTGGAGACCGGGTGCTCATTGACAACTTGAGTTTCAAAGTGCCTCCGGGTGCAATTGTGGGCATCATTGGCCCCAATGGTGCGGGAAAGTCAACGCTCTTTCGCATGATCGCTGGACATCAACAACCCGATCAAGGCGAGGTGAAGATTGGTAGCACTGTGAAATTGGCTTTCGTCGAACAAACCCGCGACGATTTGAGCAATGAAAAAACGGTTTGGGAAGACATTTCCGGCGGATTGGATATTCTCACCGTGGGTAAATTCGAGATGGCCTCCAGAGCCTATTGCGGTCGCTTTAACTTCAACGGCGGAGACCAACAAAAGCGCGTGGGTACTTTGTCGGGGGGTGAGAGAGGCCGATTGCACTTGGCCAAGACGCTAATTGCTGGCGCCAATATGTTGCTGCTCGACGAGCCCTCCAACGATTTGGACGTGGAGACTTTGCGGGCTCTGGAAGATGCACTCTTGGAGTTCGCGGGTTGCGTGATGGTCATTAGCCACGATCGTTGGTTTTTGGACCGCATTGCCACACACATCTTGGCCAGTGAGGGCGACTCTCAGTGGGTATTTTTTGATGGCAACTACCAAGAGTACGAAGCCGATAAGAAAAAACGCCTGGGCGAAGAAGGAGCCAAGCCGCACCGCATGCGCTTTAAAGCGCTCAAGTAATGCTAGGCAGGGGGCCCGTCACGCGTTGGCGCAATGTTTGGGGCGCCCATGGGTGGCACCCCATGAAGGTATGGCCCTTGTGGCTTGAAGCCCCGCGCTCCTTAGCCTATCATTGCAAGACCCCCATCATTGAACTGCAAAAACCACGAAGAGACACGCCATGAGCATTCAATTGTCCGTGTTGGATCAATCGGTCAACCCTAAAGGGCGCACTCACCAAGACACCATTGCACAGACTGTGCAGCTGGCGCAAACGGCGGAGCGCCTGGGGTATCAAAGATTTTGGGTGAGTGAGCATCATTCGCACCCCAGCATATTGGGTTCGGCCCCAGAGATTTTGATGGCCGCCATTGCCATGAAAACCCAGCGCATCCGTATTGGCTCTGCTGGGGTCATGCTGCCGCACTATGCCTCCCTTAAAGTTGCCGAGCAGTTCAGGGTCTTGGACGCCTTGGCTCCGGGGCGTATTGATTTGGGTGTGGGCCGGGCTCCAGGCAGTGATCAAAAAACAGCTCACCTCCTTAACCCCAATCGTTATGCCTCTGACAATTTCCCCCAACAAATTTTGGAATTGAGTGCTTGGCTCAGTGGCACTCCACTACCGGCCAATCACCCTGGGGCTGGTGTTTTTGCCTACCCACAGTCCAGTACCCAACCTGATCTTTGGATTTTGGGGAGCTCTGACTACGGAGCCCAATTGGCAGCTCATTTTGGGCTGCCCTATGCATTTGCTCACTTCATTACCGATGGTGCCGGTGTGGACCAAGCCATGGACTTGTATTTTTCCGGCTTTAAACCCTCGGCCATGGGGCGTAAGCCGCATGCCACTTTGTGTGTTTGGGCCTTGGTGGCCCCGACCCATGAAGAAGCTTTGCACCAGTTCAATGGACGTGCTCGCTGGAAGTTGGATCGCAACTCAGGCAAGATCGGTCCCTTACTGTCGCCTGAGGAGGCGGGGGCATCGTTTACTCAAGAAGAATGGTCGGTAGTGAGGGCAATGCAGGACAAAGCTTTGATTGGGACACCCCAAGAAGTCTCCCAACGCTTACAAGCACTGGCTGAGCGCTACGGATTGGA
>Ga0164296_1001917_pt1 | contig 21364 bp, 18 predicted proteins | sample GEODES057metaG_FD_113533 | JGI IMG/M metagenome (GOLD analysis project Ga0164296, IMG submission 113533) | Dystrophic lake water microbial communities from Trout Bog Lake, Wisconsin, USA - GEODES057 metaG | ecosystem: Environmental > Aquatic > Freshwater > Lake | place: USA: Trout Bog Lake...
CCCTCCTTGATTCCAGATACGTCCGAAGCGTGGAATTCGTGGTTACCGGTCTCGGTATTGATCAATACAAACTCAACATATTCACCCTGAACAAGGTACTTATATTGAGATGACTCGGCGCGAATGGAAGAATAGTGAATGAAAATATCCTTGTCCTTCTGATCCCCCTCATCACACACCGTGATGAAACCGAAACCAGACTTGTTGTTGAACCACTTGACGCGGCCAAGGATACGAGGCGCAGGAGAAACGGATGAATCGGAAGACATAATAAAGCAACGGGGGTAGATCGATTGACGATATGAAATATATCTGTTCATCTATTTATATCGATTTTTCAAAATATATTTCATATATCCTAAACAAATCAATGCTGTTCAAATTTTGAGCCATTCACCCCACACTTATTTTCATCCGATCGAACAGTAGTACAATAATAGTAATTCTCAGGATTCTCTCCATATACACCTGTAACAAGATACTCCATGGCTTCGCCGTTGTCAATTTTACGATACTTTTTGCATTTGAGAAAGCGATTATCATCGTTTGTTTTCATACAGAATTTACAGTCAACGCAGAATTTGGGCGGCTCCACTACGACGCTAGTCGTCGGCAGTTTTGGAAAACGCTTTCCAAAAAGTCGCAATGCCCGTGTAGAGTACATCATACAAACAACTAGAATGAAATTCATATATAGTTATATATCATAACTTCTTTATGTTTTGTTGAAAATCTTTGTTCTCGGAAAAATAAAAATACAATACTTATATATCAAGGCCCAGAGAACCTGTATGAAGATGTCCAAAAAATGGTCATTTCGCATTGTTATGGTATTTTTATTATTTTTCACCTTGATCGTTACTACTTACCTACTCTACTTTATCCATTCGGTCAAAGAGAATCCGTTCTTCCGCACCATGTGTGAAAACGGTTACAAAAAGGACGGAATGATCAATTACAATGATTCCACTACGGGTAACTCGGGGTCTCCGGTAGCTCTATCCAACGAAGAAATCGTACACAACAATTTGCGTATGTCGATGGCCGCAGAAGCCGCGCTCCCCACGGTTCCTAGTCCGGCACCGGCGCCTTTATCGAATTCGGACCGAATCGCCGCATTGGAAAACATCATAAAAAAATATCCCAAACTATAGTATATCATTCAATGTTGAGCAAAAAATTTTCTTCTGTACTTTTTTTACTTTTGACAATACTTTTAGCATTATTCTTGGGAAGCTACAATTTTTTAATTGTAAATACCAACGCTAAATTGCCGGATGTGCACATGCCCACAGCTGTCTTACCCGTTGTATCCAATACGGTGGGACAGACCGTCGCCATGCCCCCCGGTATGCACTAATTATTTCAAACAATTGTCGTTTATGTTGTTTGAAATAAATCCAACAATAAATCGTAGTTGGGGGGGTCCTTGTACAAAAGTTGGTGGCAATAATTCATAAAGGAAAATAATTCGGGAAGTTTTTCTTGGGAGTTTTCGAGAACCTGGGACAATACTGACCACTCCTTTTTACTCTTTTTGTAAAGATTCAGGGGATGTTCGAGGAATTCGGGGGAAATTGTGCCCCCAGGTTCTCGAAATTCGTTTGGACAACCTTCCCAAGGAAGACTTCCTGAAAATAAAAATAACATCATGTATCCTAAAGAGATGAGGTCGTCTCGGTAACCGGGCCGATGCCCACCATGTTGATGAATACTTATGTAATTGGGGGTGCCTATCACCGTTTTTTGAGGCGTATCGGGAACAAGTTCTCCATTTTCGTCGATTGTAAATGTCGCCAGTCCGAAATCGATGAGAACAAGTTCTCCGCGTTTCACCATAAAATGATGGGGTTTTATGTCACGATGAATGACAAACAAACCATGTATATGTGATAGTATTTTGGTACATTGATACATGATTGTTCTCAATCCCATCATTTCCAAAGCATCCTTGTTACTACACCACTGCAAGAGAGAACATTCATAATAAGACATCACCAAACAAGTATAAATATCCTGTTTACCGTACCAGTGGGTTTTGGGTAAATGTTGAAATTTGCGTTGAAATAAATAATTCATCATTCTAACCTCGTGTTTGATGGACGAATAGTCCCCCCTTTTCTCTATCTTGATGGCGACCTTTTCTTCAGTCGTCATATCTTTGCCAAGAAAGACAGCACCGAACCGTCCGTTCCCCAATTTTTTCGAAATAATGTATTTATCGTGTACAAAGGCTAGAGTCTTTTCTAGACCTGGATTTAGTCCATCCATTAAATGAAAAAAGATGGGTATTTTTATATTATTATATATCAAAGAATGTTATCAATGACGGATTTCATAGTGAGCCTTATACCCAAAACATGGTTGGAAAATACCAAGAACCAAATAGAAAAAATTAACGACGGTATTGACTATATAATTAAACCGGTTTACTATTTTCTGATTTATTTCATATACCTCTCTTACGTGGCTATATTGTTAGGAACCTACTTTATTAATCCGGACTATATACATGTTGCTAGTCAAATATTACAATTTCTTGTATGTATATTTTTAATTATTCGGTTTAATCCTCTGCGAAAAGCGGGACTGACCGTATTTGACCAAAAATTAATCTTTGTTTCCGGAATTATTCTATTGACAAACGTCGGAATTACCGGCTATTTTTTGTCGATTTTAGATAAATACACTCCCGCTGCCTTTTTGATTGATAAATTTGATTCGTCAAAAAAAAATACGCCTTCCCACGGCGCAACCACCACAAATCTCGGTGGATTTGATTTCACCAACAAAAACCCGTTGGGCGATACCACTGTGTATCCCGAGAACAAACCGTTGTATTGACTTGACCTGTTTAAGTGGGGATCACACTATTCCGTGGCGACAGATGATGTTGTACAACATTCCATCCTGGAAACGTCAATGTAGCAATATGAGATACATACGTTCGGGCGGGGGCTTGTACGGCGGTCGGCACGGGTTTGATACGTAGACTCGCAAGTTCAATCTGTCTATCCAGTTCTTTGTCCTTTCTTTCGTAATCGGGATTGTTGGTTTTCCACGTGTGAATCATGGTTTTCAACGCAATATTTGTATACAAATTGTGGTCTATTTCACTGCGGTCCAGTGGACTAGTATTGTTGTGTTGTAACCATCTGGATATTTCTGAGCGCTCATAACTGTGTCCGTCCTTAGCAACTACCGGATCCACCATCACTTTGAAAGATATCGGACAGATCCAGTCCTTGTGGGGTTCCGTCCCCTTTGCGTACATGGAATGAACGACCGGTTCTCCCTCTGAAACAGACGCGATCATACCTTGATCTTGAATTTGTTGAATTGGATGGGTGGTATCCGACATGGTGTTGTGAGAACCCCAACATTTTTGTAAAAAAGATCAATTTTTTGATGTAAATTCCACGGGCCCTTTGGGTGTAAACAATTTTTGTAAAATACTTAAAATTCTCTATATTCATGTATACTATATACATGAATATTCAGCAAATTTTCCGAGATGCGAAAAAAGACAGCGAATTGTTCGAAGACTTGAACATTGCCGAAATTGTCAAAAACGCGGAAAAGTCCCAACATTTGGAAAACAAAACGATGGACGATCTATTTCAAGAAAAGAAGGAAGCACTCGAAGAACTGGAACTGGACGAGACTACCGAAAAAATGTGGTTAAACCGCCTCACCGAATACCGTCATGTCAAAAATATATACGAGATTCACAAAGGAAAACACCTGCGTTGGATTAAAAAAAATCAAGAACCGTATAAATTAGTCAACGGAGCCATTGTTTCAGATATCAAATTCTTGGACAGCGGCACCTACATTCAGTGTAACACATACCAAAACCGGGTATTTCAAATCAAAATGGACGATTGTATACTTTTTCAAAAGTTGAACCAGGACGAGCTGTTGATTTTATCTATTTATGATCACATACGTACTGTACCCAAATAATTTATACCCCGGTAGACCCAAATCCCCCTTCGCCCCGTGCGGTTTCCGACAGTTCGTTGCGGTTAACAACGACAACATACACCGGACAAAGAGTGGGATGACAAATTTGAAACAGTCGGGTTTTGGCATCCAAAATATAGGTGGACGCGGCGGCCGAAGGAAAATATCGAACCGCACCAATCAAATCACCCCGATATCCAGAATCAATGATGCCGGTACTGTTTGCCATCATAAACGGGGTTTTGGAGATACTCGATCTTGGCGCCAAATAATACGCAGAGGGTTCCCACCCGTAAGTGGGATCACAGTAAACCATTTCTGCTCTGACTTTGTGATTTAGGAAAATAACCTCAAACGCATTGTGAAAATTAACATTTTGAGGAATAAAGAGGTCGAACCCCGCATTTGAATACAGGTTGTTAACCATCTGTTTGTTGTGTGTCTCAATATGAGACCTGTATAGATCACAAATGTTCTCCGGAAGCTCGTCGGAATCAATCGCCAATTTAAGAACGGCAAACTTGGTATGTTTGGGAAACTTTGAAACCACACTATTCAACATGTTATCACTGTTAAAAGACGACATAGTTGTATTATACTGAATACACCCCATAATTTTAAATCAATTTTTTGTAATCTTTCCAAGAAATATTTTTCGCCTCGGCGTAAACCACCGGCTCGACAATGTTTTCCTTGTCCAAGTTCTCCCCACGACGAATGGCCGAGTCAATATAGAGTTCCTTCAACAATTTTCCACATACCACGGATCCCTCGTGTTGATCCACCTTTCCGTCTTCAATCGTCTGTAAAACCTCCAATAAATTGTACATGATTTGTAAGTTCAGTTCGTCCTTACATATCTTGTTAAAAATATCGGTGTAGTTGGTAAATAAAAAAGAACACTCGTTGCGACACTTTTCCGCAAAATTTTGTGGTTGAGATCGCTTCATTTCGTAAAACTCGGGATTATGTTTCAATTTCTGTAGTTTGGTAATATCATCGCGTATTTTGTGACTGTGTTTCAAGTTGCGAATGTTCTCCGTATTATCATGACAATCCATTTCATTAATTAGTTTTTTCAAATTCAACCGTTCTTGTTGGTTCATAATGTAGTATACAATTAATGTTTATTATTTTTATGTATTTTTAGTGTATATATATTAATGGCCAATTCAATCTTAAACAATGAAAAGTATTATTTTTATATCAAGCCGACCATTAGGGGATCTTCGGTATCCCTGGTCGTCATAATAATCGCATTTTTTATATGGTTGATATTCAAATGGTCGTACACTTACATGAACTGGGACGCCGAAAAATGTAAGAACATGAATTTCTATTTTGCGCCCATTTACAATAAAGATTCTACTACCACATTCAACGAATGTGTTTCGGACGAAGTCGCAGATCAGGTTCAAACCGCAATCAAAAACTCGGGATTTTCACAAGAAGTACAACAAGTACAAGGGGACATACAAAAATTATCCAACGCATATTCAGAAGTAAATGCGAACGGCCCGGGTATTGTAAGTAATTACAATCAAGCAAATACGGACCTTGTAAATAAGATAAAACAAAATATCATCGATGTCAAAAATACCCTTTCCAAAGTCATGGGTTCCGTCATCATAAGCTCGTATTTGAATAATGGTGTAATTCAAGCAACTAAAACATTAACTACCGGAACACAATCGGGTTTAGCAAGTGGTAGTACGGCACTATCAAGCAGTGTAAAACCTGCTAGTGACACTGTATAACCGATCTTAGAAAACGCCGTAGGTTCCCTGTAATATTTATGATATATTATTATATATCATGACCATTATAAAAGAATTATCGTATTCATCGTATAATTCTATAAATATTTACATGTGTTATATTTTGATCATCATATTTATGTATGTAACATTCGGCACGTATTCAAAAATAATTAATAAAATATATCGAACCACCACGTATCCTCCGGATTTTACGTCCTTTTTATCGCAAAATTTGAATAGAACCATCGATTCACTTTTGTTTAAAATTACCAAACGCGTCATTCAATCGGAAACGAACATGTACGACGACTATCTGAAAAAAACGGACGATTTGGTCTACCAATACGCTAAAAAAACCGCGAATAACCTGGAAGAAAAAAAGTCCGCGGTCGACGGCGTCAAACAATCGTTCCATTCAGTCTATGATCACCTGGGAAATATTCTAAAAACTTTACAGGACACAATAAATACGGTGGCCAATATCCAAAATCAGAATATTCAGCGCGTACAACAAATTTACAATTCTTATCAGGAACGCATTACTGAATACGTAAATAATATGATAGAAATACTCAAAGTACTCAATGATCAAATAAACTATGCATATATTTCACCACAACTCAGTACCATGGTAAAACCGATGACGAACATGTACAATGCCATACGGAATACGCTGGTAAATAATGTGGGTTTCATCCAAAAGATTCAGCCCAATTTTAAAGCGTCGCAAATACCCGTACCCACTTTTACAAAAAACAGTGTTCAAGACATTGGAACCGATTTCACAAAATCCACGGCAGTTTTATCCACGGCAGGATTTACCTAATCCACCCACCGTTCTTTGAATTTTATCTTAAGAATATGTATAATGAGAATGAAGTTTTCTTACGTAATTTTAGTGATTATTTTAATTGTATTACTTTTTTTGACATTGAGCGGTTCCTGTACCCTTTATGTTCCATATACGGAAACGGGCAAATTCAACAACTATCTTTTTAAATACGAAGGAATGGACAACATGGATGTACCCAAAGATTCCAGCGATTTTTTAACAAAACTGGCCAATACGAACGATGTATCTTCAATTAAAAGTGCGGGGATCAACGTGGCGCCTTATGGAAATGAGAAACCAATCGATATATTTAGCGGAACTCCCGGAAGCTTGGATTGCACCAAAACATCGTCCAATTTGACCAACTCTAAAGGAGGATTATGTTTGAATAAAGAACAGCGTAACATGTTACAAACCCGTGGAGGTAATGCCACCGGCGGAGATTTCCAAATCGGCAATTAAGTGTCTGCGAGATGGTCTGGAATAGAAATACCACATTTCACACAATAACTAATAGTTTGACTCCGGTCGGGATCAATGTCCACCAGGTCCATAACAATGACGTGTTTACAATTCTTTTTAAGATAATTTTGTACCAAATGAACAATGTGTTGATAATCAATTGATTGTTCTTCGGAAGGAATACCTTCTAATTTAGATAAAACCTCCGTAATAATGTTAATTTCGGCATGTTTATAATCGTAATCGTGCGATTCATTAAAAAAACAAACATCATCTTCTGTATTGGATTCCGCACTAGACATAGTATAGTATGTATATACACATATTTCTATATGAGTTGGTATTAAACATACATGGCCAACATACTTTGATTTTGCGGCTCGTCCTCCTTGATCAGCAAATCTGCGTCTTTGCGAGAAACCGTAAATGGGAACGTAACCACCAATTTGATCTCCTTTGAAAAGAGTTCATTGTCGGGTTTAATAAGCCGGAACAAATTGAGTTTGGTATGAATAATTTCCAAACAGCGTTTCAGGTTTCGTACTCCGTCCTCGTTTTTCGTAAATGTTGTTTTGGTAATGATATATTCGAGGGTGTCATCCGGGATGATGACCATTCCTTCTTCGAAATTCACTTGTTCGCGAATTTTCGGCAACATGTAGTTCTTGGCAATGTTGATTTTTTCCTTGGTATTGTATCCCTTTGTCATAATACGGTACATGCGGTCACGGAGAATCGGGTTGACTTTCGATTCGTCATTGTAACTGAAAATGAACAAACACTTGCTGAGATCAAAACTCATCTCCGAAAAATACTTGTCGTGAAATTCCGAGTTTTGAGACGTATCTGTCAAATGGGTAAGGATACTGGCAATCTCCACCCCGCGCGGTGAATCACTGAGTTTGTCCAGTTCGTCAAAATAGATCACCGGATTCATACACTTGCTATCAATCAAGATTTGGAGGATTTTACCCCAACTACTTCCTTCGTAAGTATAGGAATGACCCTCCAAGAAACTACTGTCACCCGCCCCGCCCAGCGCAATAAATGCGAACTCTCTGCCCAGAATTTTACTGATGCCGTCCTTGGTCAGACTCGTTTTGCCCGTTCCCGGGGGTCCGTGAATGGCGATCGCGGTTCCCATCGAATTCGGATTCGTCATCCACTGACCCACCATTTGAATGATCTGCATCTTGGCGTCGTTCAATCCGTAAACACACGCATCCAGAGTTTGAATTGATTTTTCCATGAAATCTTGGCAGACCTCCGGACCATCGGACATTTTCACACTCAACGACTTGTAAATGCCAATGGGAATACGCATAAATGTATCGATCCAGTTTTTCATCTTGTAGTATTCCGGATCACCCGGTTCCATCGTACGAAGAATATTGAGTTTTTGAAGAACGGTTGCCTTGTATTTGTTGGGAATTTTGGATTCCAACAAGGACAGTCGGTACGGCTTGTCAATTTGGATATGTTGATTGATTTGCTTGAGATCCTTCATAATCTGCTGTTGTTCTTGGTTCGACAGTTTTTTCTTGAAATAATCGATTTCGCTGGTAAATTTGCGCTCCTGCCCCGAAATCATCTTGTGATACTGTTTCGTATTGTTACCGCGCTCTTTCTTTACCAACTTTTTGATGGACCGGTTACAGTCCTTCAGTGACTTCAGTAGAGTTTTGCTGCGAGGGTTCTTGTTCAAACGTTCAGCCAAATATTTTTTCATGTCGTTCAAATCGGAATACTCGGATTCGAATTTCGATTTGAACCCCGTATTCGCCATTTCCTCCTCCTTTTTTTCTTCTTCCTTTTCTGTCGACTGATCTTTGTTCTTCTGTCTCATATTCTTCTTACCTTTGCGAGAAGTGTTCAAACACACATTTTCCGGAAGATCCACCTTCTGATACGTTTCTTTCATAAAAGTTTGTTCTTCGTCGCTGTCCACATCTTCTTCATCCAACAAGGCGTGTTCGTCCTCCATTTGTTCTTCATCGCCAAGTTGACCGCCAGATCCAAACCCGAAAATGATATTAATATTTTGACTGTTCAGATCGTCATCTTCATCCTCTTCGAATTCTTCTTCATCTTCTTCAGACTCTACGGTCTCTCTTCTTTTGATTTTGCGAGATGACCGACGTTGACGCGATTCCGCGCGCTTTTCATATTCATCCTCGTCGGAATGATGTTTTTTCGACGGCCGGGGTTTCTTAACGTCGTGCTTTTTGCTACTTGTTTGTTTCTTGAGATGGGGCTTGGATTTGGGTACACGACAATTGTCGCGTTTTTCGTCCTCCTTCACCCGTTCTTTCATGTACTTGGACGGAAAAATCTTTGCCACCGCCTTGCGTATCTTTTTGGGATTCATCTTGACATCATCCTCTTCATCGTCATCTACAATGAAATTCTTCATTTTATGGGCATCATCTTCTTCATCATCATCTTCCTCTTCGTCCTCCGTGTCTTCTTCATCAATGGTTTCATATTCTGAGTCGGAAAATTCATCCTCCGATTCTTCAGTATAGTCTGAATCATCTTCGTCGTCATCCTCCTCATCATCATACATTGAATCATAATCGGACATGCTTTCGTTTGAAGACAATGTTTTTTTATTATGTTTATCGTTCTTCTTTGATGACCCGTTCTTATTCTTCTTATCAAACATAGTGCTGAATGTCATGTTATATTATTTATGTGATATATTTTTTATGTTTATTTCATTTCAATTTTACACGATCGATCAAAAACGCAAAAAAGCAAACAACGAATCGTAAAATTGAAACGTAAAATATTTGTACAAATGTATATAAATATTATCAGTTTATATATATACACTATGTCATCATCTAAATCGAAAATGGGCAAATATAAGGCCCCGTCAAAAATTATTGGCGTTCAATTTAGTATATTATCCCCGGATGAAATTAGAAAAAACTCTGTGGTAGAGGTCACTTCCCGGGATACCTACATCAATAATAAGCCGGTTATCGGTGGTTTGTTTGATCCTCGTATGGGGGTGTTGGAACCCGGGACCATCTGTCCCACCGACGGTTACACCTACATTGATACCCCCGGATATTTTGGACACATTGAAATGGCGCGACCGGTATTTTTCATCCAACATTTAAGAGAAATCATGAAAATTTCGCGTTGTGTGTGTTTCAAATGTAGCAAACTCCTGATAAACAAGTCTCAACATCTTCACGTTTTGGACATGCCGGCGGACAAGCGTTGGGATTACGTTTCAAAATTGGCATCAAACGTCAAGAGATGTGGAGAACAAACCGATGACGGGTGTGGCTGTAAACAACCCAACAAGATCAAGTTGGAAGAAATGGCTTCTCTGTATGCGATCTGGGACAACAACATGGACAAACAAAATGTCCGTGGGTCTGCCGCTGCCGTAGAAAAGATCAGCGTGAAATTGACGCCTGAAATGGTTTTGAAGAGTTTCAAACGAATCAGTGATGACGATATCCATTTCATGGGATTCAGTCCCGTTTGGTCGCGTCCCGAATGGTTCATTTGTCAAGCGTTACCGGTTCCACCTCCTGCGGTGCGCCCCTCCGTCAAGCACGATGCTCAACAGCGCAGTGAGGACGATTTGACGCATATCTTCAGTAACATCATTCGCACCAACAAAGACTTACAAGACAAGATCGACAACAACGCCTCGGCCAATGTAATTGACGGGTTGACGCGTTTGCTGCAGTACTTGGTGGCCATGATTGTGAACAACAAGACCAAGGGCGCCGCTCCCCTGGCCCAGCGCTCGGGGCGACCATACCAATGTATCATGAGCCGGTTGAATAGCAAGAGTGGCCGTATTCGTGGCAATTTGATGGGGAAACGCGTGGATTTCAGTGCGCGTTCGGTGATTACCGGTGATCCGAATTTATCGATTCGTCAGTTGGGAGTTCCTATGAAAATTGCCATGAATTTGACCAAACCGGTCGTGGTGAACGAAAAAACGCGGGACTATTTGATGAAATTGGTACAAAACGGCCCCGACGTGTATCCTGGTGCTAAGATTTTGGAACGTAAGAACGGCGAGCATATTTCTTTGAGATATGTAGATCGCACCTCTCTGCGTTTGGAATACGGCGACATCGTCCATCGGCACATGGTAGACGGAGACGCCGTATTGTTCAATCGTCAACCCAGTTTGCACCGAATGTCTATGATGTGTCATATTGTCAAAGTTATGCGTGTGGGTGATACCTTTCGCATGAACGTTGCGGACACCAAACCGTACAATGCGGATTTCGATGGTGACGAGATGAACATGCATATGCCCCAAAATGTATTAGCAGAAACGGAATTACGCCATTTGGCCGCGATTCCTTACCAAATTGTAAGTCCGTCGTCAAATTCACCAATCATCGGAATTTATCAAGATTCACTGTTGGGTTCGTACCAATTCACCCGTCCCAATATTTCCTTCTCTCCCCGAGATGCCATGAATTTGTTGATGATGTATGCGAATGTAGATACCAAAGCTCTTCGGGAAGCAGGTTCGCGGATATCCAATTTCGATATTTTGTCACAGATCATGAAGCCGATCACTCTGAAATATAACACCAAATTGTACAACGATAAAGACGAAGATCCCACCATTTCCAACAATGTTTTAGAGATTCGCAATGGAAAGTGGATTCGTGGTCAAGTAGAGAAATCCGTGTTTGGATCCACTACGAAAGGGATTCTTCACCGAATTTTCAACGATTTCGGGTTCATGGCCTGTGCGAATTTCATTGATGATCTTCAAAACGTCATCACTGAATACATGAAAACCTGTTCATTCAGTGTGGGTATCAGCGATTTAATTGCGAACAAAACCACCATGGAAAACATCATTGAAGCATTGAACAAACAAAAGATTGAAGTACAGTCCTTGATCGAGAAGGTTCATTTGGGTATTTTTGAGAACAATACCGCCAATACCAACATGGTCGAATTCGAGCTACAGGTGAACAAACTTCTGAATAAGGCGACGGAGAACACGGGCAGTATTGGACGCAACAGTTTGGGTAAGGATAACCGGTTTCTTCAGATTGTCAATTCGGGTTCCAAGGGCAGTTTGATCAATATTTCCCAGATGATTGCGGGTCTGGGTCAACAGAATGTGGATGGTAAGCGTATTCCTTACGGTTTCGACAGCCGTACTCTTCCGCATTTCTTCAAGTACGACGACAGTCCCAAAGCGCGCGGTTTTGTGGAAAACTCCTATATTTCTGGATTGACGGCCCCCGAATTGTTCTTCCACGCGATGGGCGGTCGTATTGGCTTGATCGACACGGCGGTGAAAACGTCAGCCACTGGATATATCCAGAGAAGATTGATCAAAGGTTTGGAAGATATCAAAGTAGAGTATGATATGACGGTTCGCAACAGCAAGGGTAAAATTGTCCAGTTTACGTATGGCGAAGACGGTTTCGATACCACCCGGGTAGAAAATCAAACGGTTCCTCTGGTGGGAATGACGATTGAGGATATTTATCTCCATTACGATATCATTGGTGTGAATGAGGCCACGGACAAGGATACCTTGGCAATTTACGCCAAGGCCACCGTAACACGAATGAAAAAACAGGCCAAAGATGCCAAGATGGTATGCCAAAAGTACATTGACAAGATGATCAAATACCGCGAAGAAGTGGTCAGGTCAGTGTTTAAATACAAGAGCGAGAACCAAGTGAAGGTGCCTGTAGCCTTTCAAAACATCATTGCTAACATTCAAGGTCAACTCCATTTGAACGCGAATTCGGTCGTGGACATTACTCCGCTGGAATGTTTCAATTTGGTAGACGAATATTACCAAAAACTCATGCGTTTGGAATATGCCGCACCCAATTCTCTCTTTGAAATGTTGTATTTCTTCTACTTGTCGCCGCGCGATTTGTTGGTAAACAAGCGGTTCCATTCCAAGGCGATCACCTTGTTGTTGGAAACGGTGATCTTGAAATACAAACAGGCTATTGTCCATCCGGGAGAGATGGTGGGTATTGTAGCGGGCCACAGCGTGGGTGAGCCATCCACGCAGATGACGTTGAATTCCCTGGTGTTTGAAGATGAAATTATTGTCAGAAATTCTAAAAAGGAAATTAAGAAAGTTCAAATTGGACAGTTTACCGAAGATCAAATAAAATTATCACAAAAAATCGATTTTATGGAAGACAAAGACACCACCTATGCGGAGTTGCGCGATTATTATGAAGTTCCTTGTGCCACAGAAAGCGGCGAAACGGTATGGAGAAGAATTGAAGCAGTCACTAGACATCCGGTCATCAACGAAGATGGCACAAACACCATGTTGAAGGTTACCACCAAAGAATGTCGTGAAGTTACTGCCACCAAGGCAAAATCGTTTCTTCAACTCATTGATGGTAAAATTCAGGGTGTGAATGGCAAAGACTTGAAGGTAGGGGATTATCTGCCGGTGTCGCGAAAACCGCTGGATTACGCAGAAACCCATACATTGAATTTGCGTGAAATGTTACCACCTTCCCAGTATATTTATGGTAGCGAAGTCGAAAAAGCCCGACAAGTCGTGGACGAATCTTATTGGTGGAAGAAATATGCCAATAAATTGTTTACATTACCATATAGTCGCAGCGATTCGGCATATGCTATGATCAAAGGCAAAAAGATAAACGAACCCAACGTCCAGGTATCGGGGTTGGTATATACGAAAACCGGTTCCATGTGTAATTACGAAATTCCGGAAGAAATTGAACTGGATTACGATTTCGGATACTTGGTGGGCGCATATGCGGCGGAAGGTCGTATGACAAAATACCAAGTATCTATTGCGAACAACGACCAAGAATATTTTGAACCCATCCAACGATTGTGCGAAAAATGGCGCTTGACCACTAAGATACACGTCCACGAGAACAAGAATCGAGAAGGCCGGACGAGCACGGATTTGCGCATTTACAATACCATATTGTGTAAAATTTTAGACGGATTGGTGGGTAAATTGAGACACAAGAAATCGATTTCACCAATCATTGTATTTTCCAACCGTGAATGTATTTTGGGGTTCTTGGACGCATATGTCAGTGGCCACGGATGTATCAACTGTAAAACTAGAAAATCTGGTTTGGTGCAGCCGGTTGACATTCGTATTTGCTCGGTTTCAAGAAACATGCTTATCGATATTGGAGTCATGTTGAGAAATATTGACATTGATAGCAGTGTAAATAAACTGACAAAACAGCCGGCATACAGTATTACGATTCGCAATAAACAGTCACAAAAATTGGCATCGATCTTGAATTTATCCGTTCCGTCAAAACGCGAAAAATTAAAGCATCTGATGGGGCGTGAATTTCGCTATGAACACTGTGAATCGGATTTACTTTTGCCTAATATCGTAGAGGGTGAATTAGTGATGGAATCTAGAAATGACCGCATGATGGACTTGAAATTTGATCAGATTGTTAGTATTGTGGAAGTGCCGAATAGCACCCCTTACGCGTATGATCTGACGGTTGAAGACACGAGAAATTTCGACTGCTACAATGGTCTAAATATGAGAGACACATTTCATCTTAGTGGTGTGGCTAGCAAGTCCAACGTGACCCGTGGTGTGCCTCGGCTGGAGGAATTGCTACGGTTGACGAAGAATCCCAAGAACCCGTCTCTCACCATTCGTATGAAGTTGTTGGAAGAACAAGATCAAGACCGGGCGCTGGCTTACGCTAACATGATTGAGTATACTAAACTGATTGATGTGGTCAAGTCCATTCAGATTTCGTTTGATCCACACGAGAATGCCTCGTTCATCGAGGAGGACAGAGCTCTGATCGAGCAATTCTACGAGTTTGAAAATTTGGTGAAAGAGTGTGCCGGAAACGCTACACAAGCAGATTCGGACGCAGTAAACAAAAAGTCCAAGTGGATTATTCGTATGGAGATGGATCCCGAGACTCTGTTGGACAAGAATATTACCATGGACGATATACACTATGCGATTAAGAATAGTACTTACGGTGACGCGGTGGATTGTGTGTTTTCGGATTACAATGAGGACAAATTGGTTTTCCGGATTCGTATCAACAACGAAGACAATAAGAAAAAGAAGGTTACGGTGGCGAATACCCTGGATCAATCCGACGAGATTTATATGTTGAAGAATTTCCAAGATTCCCTGTTGAACAATGTGGTACTCCGTGGTGTAAACAAGATTGACAAAGTGATCCCTCGGAAATTACAGAATACGGTGGTGTACGAAGAAGGTAAGTATGTCCGTAAAGACGTATGGGTTTTGGATACGACGGGTACGAATTTGCTGAATGTGCTTGGGATGGATTTTATCGACAACAAGCGGACTTACAGCAACGATGTACGGGAAATTTACAACGTATTGGGTATTGAGGCGGCGAGACAGATGCTGTTCAACGAGATCACCGAAGTCATGGAGTTCGCAGACGCTTACATCAATTACCACCATTTGAGTTTGTTGTGTGACCGCATGACGATGACGAAAGACATGGTTCCCATTTTCCGTTCGGGCATTTTGAACGACAACATTGGACCGATTGCCAAAGCGACATTCGAGGTTCATACCGAAGTATTACTGGATGCGGCAAGACATGCGGATTTCGATCACATGCGCGGCGTTTCGGCCAGTGTAATGTGTGGTCAATACGGTAATTACGGTACGGGATCGTTCAGTTTGGTCTTGGACATGAATCAGATGCGCAATTTGTCGGATGCCGTGGCGTCGTCGGAAGACGACACGGACGATATTGCCAAACAATTTGAACTCAAACAGAACAAGGAGGATATCTGTTCCAAGAAAGATTTGGAGATTCGTAATAATATCGTGAATATCAAAAAGGGCGAGACAAATGAAACGTGCGATGACGATTACAATATGGGATTCTAACCCGTACTACAAAACATTTATTCAACATATATAAAGCATTCGTACTAATGTATAGTAGTATAGAAGGTGTACTCCAAAAACCCGGTTAGCTCAGTCGGTAGAGCGCCAGACTTTTAATCTGGTGGTCGAGGGTTCAAGCCCCTCATTGGGTGTTTTGTTAGGATATTTTTTAATTTATCCTAACAAAGAATATTTTTTTATTGAAGGTATATAAAAACATGTCGATAGTAACAGGTATATCATGCCAGTTGCTATTGGAATTGATCTCGGAACCGTGAACAGTTGTGTGGGAGTTTGGCAGAATGGTAAAGTCGAAATCATTGCGAACGAGTGTGGTAACCGCATCACTCCGTCCTATGTATCTTTTACGGCTGAAGAGCGATTGATTGGCGATTCTGCGAAGTCGGCGATTGCGTCGAATCCTTCCAATACCGTATTTGACGCCAAGCGTCTTATCGGTAAGAGCTTCAATGATCCCCAATTACAATCGGACGTTAAGCATTTCCCTTACAAGGTCATTAATAAAAGCAACAAGCCGGCGATTCAAGTCGAGTTTCGTGGAGAGACCAAGGAATTTTCCCCAGAGGAGATCGGATCCATGGTGTTGACCAAGATGAAGGAAATTGCGGAGGCGTTCATTGGCGAGAAGGTCACTGACGCAGTAATTACCGTCCCGGCATATTTCAACGATTCGCAGCGCCAGGCAACCAAGGATGCCGGCGTCATTGCGGGCCTGAATGTGTTGCGTATTATCAACGAGCCGACTGCCGCTGCGGTGGCATATGGACTGGACAAACAGTCCGCCAAAGAGCGGAATATTTTGATCATGGATGTGGGCGGCGGAACCACGGATGTTTCTATTTTGACGATTGACAATTCGGTATTTGAGGTAAAGGCTACCGCGGGCGATTGTCACTTGGGTGGGGAGGATTTTGACAGTAAATTGGTGGAGTATTTCGCGGATGAGTTCAAGCGCAAGCACAAGAAGGATCTCACCGACAACAAACGCGCGATGCGGAGATTGCGGACGTCTTGTGAGAATGCCAAGCGGACCCTGTCTTCGTCGACGGTAGCCAACATTGAGATTGACAGTTTGTATGACGGCATTGACTTTGCGTCTTCCATTACCCGTGCCAAGTTCGAGAACCTGTGTGACGATCTCTGTAAGAAAACGATGCTGTCATTGGACCAGGTCATCATGGATTCCAAGATTTCCAAGGACCGGGTGGACGAGATTGTCTTGGTCGGCGGAAGTACCCGGATTCCGCGTATCCAACAGTTGTTGAGTGAGTATTTCAATGGTAAGGAATTGTGTAAGACGATTAATCCGGATGAGTGTGTTGCTTATGGTGCCGCAGTACAAGCCGCGCTTCTTTCTGGTAACAAGGACGAGAAGATTCAGGATTTATTGTTGTTGGATGTCTGTCCCCTCAGTTTGGGTCTGGAGACGGCCGGGGGGGTCATGACCAAACTGATTCCGCGGAACACGACGATCCCTACGAAGAAATCGCAGACGTTTTCTACGTACGCCGACAACCAGCCGGGGGTCTTGATTCAGGTATTCGAGGGGGAGCGCGCGCTTACGAAGGACAACACGTTGCTGGGCACCTTTCAGTTGGACGGTATCCCGCAGATGCCCCGTGGCCAGCCCCAGATCGAGGTATCGTTTGATCTGGACGCCAACGGTATTTTGAATGTCTCTGCATCGGAGAAATCTACCGGTAAATCCAACAAGATTGCGATTACAAACGACAAGGGTCGTCTCAGTCCGGAGGAGATTGAACGTATGGTGGAGGAAGCCGAGCGGTTCAAGGATGCGGATCTCAAGATCCAAGAGGCGGTCAACATCAAGTCTGAGTTGGAGAATTACATGTACCAGGTGAAGAAGACCGTCACAGAGGAGATGAAAGACAAGGCTTCGGAAGAGGACAAGACCCTCATTGAGACCAAGGTCAAGGAGCTGGAGGAGAAGTTGAGTAACCGCAAGATTGAGGATGTGGAGATTTACCGCGAATACCGTAAGGATTTGGAGGCGGTGTTTGCGGATATCATGACGCGTGCCAATCCGGGAGGAGTAAGTATGGATAACATTCCCGGGGGCGTTCCGGAAGATTTGAAAAACAAAATGGGCAAGGAACCCACGGTAGATCCAGTGGACTAAAATTGAAATATAAACGATTGTTCGTGAAGAGTCGCAAAATATGAACGAAGAATTGTTTTCCAAACTGCCCAAAGAAATAATCAACTATATCATCAAATATGATGGTAAACTGTTGTACAGAGACGGCAAGTATACAAACCGAATTCCGAGTTACGATGAACGGTTCAAAATATTGGAACCGGTTCCTCAAAAAATGAAATTTTATGTTGATTACAACATGCCCACCCCCAACATTGGGTTTTCCATTCATGTTAATTTTACAAATAATGATTTTCTTCTTACTGTACAAAAATATGCTTACGGAAATTATATTTACTACACATTTATCAACAAAAAGAATATAACAATAAACCAACATAAAACATTATTATAGTATCTATACTAATGTCTTACGTCACAAACAACTGTTCGGAGGATGGGTTCGGAAGTCAGTTCCAATATTTAATTGAACTGATATTGATTTGTTATGTCAAAAAATCGCAATTTATCTATACTCCTATACAAAAGATCAACCACAATTACGACAATTCAGAAAACTACAATGAAAAAATAGAGGATCTTATGAATATCCGGACTTTTTTTCCCACGATAGACACAGTAGATGAATCGACGCGATCAAAAATAATCGTTACTGACAATGGATATACCAAAGCTCATTTTGATGAAAACCTAAAGGACTATATTGTAAAGGAAAATATAGAAAAAATACGGAACATGTTTTGGCAGAACAAAACGCATTTGGTTGATCCATTCAAAAACGACAAAATTAATGTTGCGGTACATTTTCGTAGATACAACATTTACGACGACCGTGCGTACGAGGATCGTAGAACATACGAAACGAGGTATGACCGCAAAGAATATTTTATGAGAATCATGAACGATATCCGAGAAGAATACAAAGACTGGCCCGTTCATTTTCATTTATACACTCAGGCATCCGTCATTGAATTCCGGTTCGAGGAAAGTATTGATGATGTTGAGAACTATTTCAAAGCAGACGATGTAACATTCCATATTGATACCGACATCTGTGATTCGTTCGTAGAAATGGTATCGGCAAATATACTGGTAACGTGTGCCAGTTCGCTCAGTTATATTGCCGGTTTTTTGAGTAAAGGTAAAGTGTATTATCGCCAGTTTTGGCACCCTCCTCTTCCAGAATGGATTGTCGTAGACAAGTCGTATCTTTCACCATAGATGTGCCCAAGTACAACTATAAAACATAATTTTTTATTATATTTTATACTGGATTTCCCGACTTTTCCGATAAAGGGCCTACTATGCTATTTTTGCGGTCAACCCCGGTAAATTATTCAAAAAAGGGGCAATTTTCGAGAAAAAGGGGGGTCTTGGAAAAAGTGAATTTGAAAAGTATTCTGAGATTTTCCATTTTGGACATTTTTAAAATGTCCATTTTCGATTTTCTTGGCGGACTTTTTTTTTGGACTTTTTCAAAAAGTGAGTTGTGAGCATAATGCTGCGAATTCTGTTTTTGGTTGAAAAAAATGACAGCATAAATTTTTTTGTATTTTTTTATAAAAACTATTTAGATACTTTTTCCGTCAGCATTATTATACTGACGCATGGCTGACAAAAGTACTACAAAAGTAGCAGCAAAATTTTTATGCGCGGCATGTGACTATTGTTCGAGTCGCCAAACAAACTATACGAAGCATTTATTGACAGCAAAACACCGAATGCTGACGCAAATGATGACAAATGATGACGCAAATGCTACAAATGTAGCAAAAAATGCGGCAGCATCAAATGCTAACAAATATGAATGTGGTTGTGGAAAAAAGTATACGCAACGACAAGGTTTATTTAGACATAAAAAAACCTGTGTATTTTTACAAAAAGGGGATCTGGATGAGGAAACTTCCGTAATTGTAGAAGATTCCAACAAATTGGGTATAAATACCGGCGTTATTTTAGATATTATCAAAGAGAATCAAGAATTCAAAACTTTACTGGTCGACCAACAGAAACAGGTGATGGAATTACAAAAGGAGAACAATATACTCATGAATAAAATGGTTGAAATATCCCAGAATTCATTGACCGTTCCCCGAACTATCACCGGCAACAATAACAACAATGTCAACAATCAGTTCAATCTCAACTTTTTTCTGAACGAAACCTGTAAAAACGCCATTAATTTTACCGAATTCATTGATAATATTCAAATTACGAACAATGATCTGGAGAACAACGCCAAGATGGGATTTGTGGAAGGGGTTACCAAAATAATTATGGACAACCTAAAACAGCTGGAATTGAACAACCGTCCTATCCACTGTACGGACGTGAAGCGTGAAACCATTTATGTAAAAGAAGAAGATGAATGGGACAAAGACAACAGTAAAAAGGTGATTCAAAAGGGTATTCAAGAAATTACTTGTAAGAATATGTGTCAGTTATTTGACTGGAGAGAGAAAAATCCAGAACATACCGATATAGATTCTGAATTGGGGGAGAAATCGATTGTAATGCAACAGAATTCCATGGCCGGGTGCAATCGCGAAGAATTCTACCCCAAGATTATCAAAAACATTGCCAAGGAAACTATACTGGATAAAAAACGGTTGATAGAATAACCGGACACAAAACGTAGTTTTGGTGAACTACGTTTCTGGAACGAGTTCCACCACATTGGAATATACTTGGGTTTTTTTGGCCGGCTCGGCCAGTTCGTAAGGAATATTTTTCAGATAATCACTGAAATTGAAAATACGCAGGTCGGCAAAGTTCTCCGATTTGATGTAGGTTTCCAACAACAATATCTCGTCGTCGTTGATTTGGTAATCGATGTTGGAGAGGTTCAAATAGTACATAGGTTCCAACATGTACGACCGTATACGGTGAAATCGCAAAAGCTCGTCGGCCAACCGGAAATAGTATAGTTTTTCGTTTTCCATCCCCGTAATCAAATGTTCGCTGGGTAACACCAGCTGGCAGTGGCCATTTTCGTCCAAGGAACACAAATTTCGGTTCTCACATTTTTTACAAAACGAGTATTCGCGAAAATGGTTTTCTACCGCGAGATAGTCCAAATCATCGTCGGTCATTTCGCGAAACTGTATCGACGTTTTCACCACCTGTTTCAAAAAATCCACCAGTTTGATCAGTTTTTGTTGATACGAAAAGGCCAGGTTCTCCAACATGTCAATAATTTTGAGTTTGAAAAATCGATATTCGTAATGACTCAACATGGTACGTATGGTAGAACGAAATAAACGGTAAAACTTGCTTTCCATGCGAATGTTACGTATGGTTGTGATACG
>Ga0164296_1001921_pt1 | contig 21335 bp, 12 predicted proteins | sample GEODES057metaG_FD_113533 | JGI IMG/M metagenome (GOLD analysis project Ga0164296, IMG submission 113533) | Dystrophic lake water microbial communities from Trout Bog Lake, Wisconsin, USA - GEODES057 metaG | ecosystem: Environmental > Aquatic > Freshwater > Lake | place: USA: Trout Bog Lake...
GCCTCCCGCAGGATGCGGATGATCTGCTCGGTCGTGTGATGTGTCTTCTTCATGATGGTTTTCCTTTCGTTACCCGAAAACCATCCCACCCACAATGGCCTAGTTCAGAGGGGCCCAATCAATGGCAAATCACGCCAGTCCGCGCGCGGTTAATTGCGCCAGAGTCCAGTTGTATTCCGCCGCGAGCTGGTCTACGACGTTTTGGGTTTTTAATTCCGGCGGCAGCACTTCCCACGTGTAGGTTTCCATTTCCAAGTGGGTGCAGAGCTGCGGGTTGGTTTGCAGCAAATCCAAGACGCCGAGCAGATGGTCGTTGGTATTGGCAAACGGTGGCGCGGCGGGCGCGTGTAGCGGCACGTGAAAGTGGATGCGCCATTCGGAGTTAGCAGATGGGAGATGGGAGTTGGGAAATGCGGCAAGCGCATCGGGCAGGTCGCGGTAGATTTTGCGCGCGCCGGTGGCGTCGCGTTCCACGACTTGGTGCAGGTAAACGTCGTCGGCAAATTTTTTTAATTCTTCGCGCGCTGCGGGCGTGGGCGCAACTTTGAGCGCGGAGCTCAAATGGATTTTGCTGATCTTGATGCCGTGGTGGATGAGGCTGGGCAGGGCGTGGTGCGGTTCCTCAAATTCCACGGCGAAATGGCAGGTGTCGTAATTGACGCCGAGGTGCGCGTCGAGGCGCGGGTCGCGCGGATGTTCGGCGCGCAGGTGGTCGAAGAAATGGATGGTCTCGGCGCTGCTTTCGAGGAGGCAGAGCGGTTCGGGTTCGAGGCCAAGGTGCAAGGTGCGTCCGGTCTGCCGGCTGACGTGCGCGATGTGCTCGACGGTGCGCCAGAGATTTTGGCGGATGGTGCGCAGCGCGGCGGCGTTGGGATGAAATTCCTTGAACGTGCCGGGCAAAGTGCTGACGCTGCCTTCAATGCCCGCCGGCAAGAGTTGCGCGAGCAGATCAAAAAGCAGATTCGTGTAGGCGACGCGTTCGGGCGAGGTCCAGTCGGGTTGATAGACTTTTTCCTTCACGCGCGCGCCGTGGAAATTGCCGTAAGGAAAGCCATTGATGGTGAAAACGTAGCAGCCGTGTTTTTCGAGCCAGCGCTGGAATTGTAAGAGGGCGTCGCCTTCGCTCAAATCCACCGCGGCGCGTTCGCTCAAGCGCAGGCCGATGGCGAAGGGTTTTTGCGGGCAAACCTGCGCGCGCACGGCGAGCGCGTAAGTTTCCAGCGCACGAAACGTTTCCGCCCACGACTCGCCGCGATGGACGTTCGTGCAGTAGGCGAGGTGCAGGCCGTGGTGGAGTTTCATGCGCTGGCAAAAAGATGCGCGGAAACGTTGATTTTGCAAGGTGCAAACGGCGTTGACACTTTTGCCTGTGCGGTTTAGTCTTCGGAAAACAGCAAGACCATGTTACTGCGCATCAGTTTAATTATCGCCATTCTGGCCGGCCTCGGCGCCGGTGTGGTGTCTTATCTCGAAGTGTCCGACAAGATTCCCGCGCTCGTCACTCAGCGTGACACCGAGCACAAAGCCAAGGTGGATGAAATCGCCGCGCACGGCAAAACCAAGACGGAACTCGCCAAGACGAAGAACGAATTGTCGCAGACCAAACAGGAATTAGCTGACACACAGTCTGAACGCGATAAGCAAACGGTTCGCGCGGATGCGCAGACCAAACGCGCGGACGATCTCTCCGAAAAACTCGCCAAGGTCACGACCGAACGCGATGACGCGCAAAATTCTCTGGCCTCCTACAAAGCAACCGAGCTGACGCCGGAACAGGTTTTCCAACTCAGCAAAGATTTGAAGCGCGCCCGCGCCGAAAACGAAGTGGTCAATGGCGAGAAGGTAGTTTTGCTTCACACCATCAGCCGCCTGACGAACGAACTCGCCAAATATGTCGGACCGGTGGAATTCGTTAAATTGCGCGCCGACCTCCACGGGAAAATTCTCGTGGTGGACCCCAAATGGGATTTCGTGGTGCTCAATGTCGGTGAAGATCAAGGCGTGATTTCGCAAGGCGAAATGCTCGTAAGCCGTCAGGGCAAGCTGGTCGCCAAAGTCATCGTCCGCAGCGTCCAAAAAGACCGCTGCATCGCCAATCTCGTTCCCGGCTGGAAGATTGGTGAAATGACCGAAGGCGACGACGTTTCGCCTGCGCATCCTTCCACCTGAAATGAAGTTTCGCACCGCCAACTGCCTGTTGTTTCTACTGCTCGCGGCGGTTGTTTTAGTAATTTCTGGTTGCGCTTCTGACGATCCCGAAAACGCTTCCGTCCGTCCGTGGAATTCGCCTGCCGGCTGGGAAAACGGCCTCGGCGGCATGGACACGCAGCACCGCTAAGCTTTCTTCCGGCGCACCACGCGAGACGGCGTCAGTATAAAATCCACCTTCGCATCGTGCGGCTCCGACGGAATTTTTTCCAGCAGTTGAAAATCGTAGCCCACACCGCATTTAATCCCGCTTGCTTCCGACAATAAGCGGTCATAAAACCCCTGACCGCGACCGAGCCGGTTGCCGCTCAAATCAAACGCCATGCCCGGCACGAGAATCAAATCAAACTGGTTCAACGCGATCTCCGCGCAACTCGCCGCCGGCTCGCGCACGCCAAATTTTCCGGTGACGATGTCCGTCGCCAGCGTTTGAATTAGTTTTGCGCCGTAAGTTTTTTTCTCCGCGTCAAAAAAGGGCAGGGCGCAGTTCACGCCCAAAGCCAGCGAAAGTTCCATCACCGGCCAGACATCCAGCTCGTCCGGCAGCGGCGCAAAAAATAAAATCGTGCGCGCGCTCGGCATCTGCGTTTTCAGCCGCTCGCAGAGGTCAATGGATTCCACCGCGCGCACCGCCTCGGAAATGTTTTCCAGCCGCGCGCGTAAGTGTGCGCGCAGGTCGGATTTGGAATTGAAGTTACTTTGCATGAATTTGATCTGCTGGAATATATTTTTGCTTACCGTCTGAGACGAAACCCAACGAGTAGCCAAGATGTCCATGGATTTCACAGCGGAGAAATGGACTGTTTGTGTCTTTTGTTAATACTGATTTACCAATCAATTCATAGCTTAAATTGTTTGAACTGATGGATGAAAAATCGCTGGCCGGTTTTTTGAAAATGTCAGCAGGGCAAATCAATACTTTAGTTGTGCTGATTTCGTTGGAGCAGGCAATTAAATCAGTCATGTTGCTGGGTTGTTTACCTTGATTGCTATCATTAGCCCATAGCGTTGTGCTGAAGCAAATGGCCGAAATGTTGATTGTGCATTGAATTGACTTGGCACGTCGGCTTGCTTTGAAACAAAAGCCGACAAACACGATGAGAATAATCCCCAAAAGTGTAAAAATGACATCACGCTTTTTCATTTGTGTTTATCTGTGCCATCTGTGGCTTTCCGTTTTTCCGCAAATTGCTTCCGCCAGTTTTCGAGCCGTTCCTTGATTTTCTTTTCCACGCCTTGTTCGGTCGGTTCGTAAAAAGTTTTGTCCACGCCCAGATAATCTTGCGCGACAAAATGGTCTTTGCCGTCGTGAGCGTATTCGTAGCCTTTGCCGTGGCCGAGGCGTTCCGCGCCCTTGTAACTTTTATCGCGCAAATGTTCCGGCACGGCAATCGTGCGGCCGGAGCGCACGTCGTCCAGTGCGGCATCAATGGCCTTGTATGCGGAATTACTTTTGTTCGCCGTGGCGATGTAAATCGTCGCTTCGGCCAGCGGAATCCGCGCTTCGGGCCAGCCGACAAATTCCGACGCAGCGAGACACGCGTTGGCCAACACCAGCGCCATGGGATCGGCAAGACCAACGTCTTCTGCCGCGCAAATCACGATGCGCCGGGCGATAAAACGCGGGTCTTCCCCGGCGTGGATCATTTTGGCGAGCCAGTAGAGCGCGGCGTCGGGATCGCTGCCGCGCATGGATTTGATGAACGCGGAAATCGTGTCGTAATGCGCGTCGCCATCGCCGTCATAAACCACGGCTTTTTTCTGAATGCTTTGTTCGGCGACTTGCAACGTGATGCGAATGATTCCATCCGCATCCGGCGACGTAGTGAGCGCGGCGATTTCCAACGAGTTGAGCGCTTTGCGCGCGTCACCATCGGAAATGGTGGCGATATGCCGTAGTGCATTTTCGTCGGTGGAAATTTTCAAGTAACCAAGTCCACGCTCATCATCTTTCAACGCGCGTTGCAGCAGCGAAAACAAATCTTCTTCCGTCAGCGGGCGCAGTTCAAAAATCTGCGAGCGCGAAACGAGCGGCGAGTTGACGAAGAAAAACGGATTATGCGTCGTCGCGCCGATGAGCTTGATGACGCCGCTTTCGACGTCCGGCAGTAAAACATCCTGCTGCGATTTGTTGAAACGATGGATTTCGTCGATGAATAAAATCGTGGAAGCGCCGGTGTTTTCCAGCCGGTTTGCCGCCGCCGATAAAACACGTCGCATGTCGGCGACATTCGATTCCACGCCGCTCAAGCGCTCGAATTTTGATTTGGTCTGGCGCGCGATGATTTGCGCGAGCGACGTTTTGCCCGTGCCGGGCGGGCCGTAGAAAATCAGCGACTGGATGCGATCCGCCTCAATCGCGCGGCGCAACAGTTGTCCTTGGCCAAGGATGTGAGTTTGCCCAGCGTATTCGTCTAGGTTGCGCGGGCGCATGCGCGCGGCGAGCGGGCGGCTGGCGGAAGGGTCGGGCGTGGGCGTAGTGTTTTCTTCCGGCATTTCTTTTGCCGGTTGGGAAAATAATTCGTCGCGCGCCATGCGGAGAAGTTAGCAGTTGAAGTTGTTTCCCAAAATAAAAAAGCCCGCACGGGTGGCGGGCTTTGATTGCCGGGTTGCCGAAGCAGTCCGGTAATCTTGAAAGAAACCCCGCCATTGCCGTGTCTAACTGTATCCTTCGGACATATGTTGCCATATGTGGGACTCGCGCGGCGGCTTACAACTTTCGGGCAATGCCGACGTGTCGGCCACCGTCTGCGGCTCATCCCGAGTTCGTTTTATTTACGGTCCAAGGACTGTTGCGAATCACGCACAGGGCAGGGAAATTATTTTCTAGCAAAGATCAAACTGACTGCAAAGAACTTCGTCCGCCGAGCGATTTTTCTCAAGTGAAATTTGAAAATAAATTTTATTATTATTTCAGCCGAGGCTTGCGTTCGGAGCGGGCGAGGCGTCTAATTAAATTTCTTTCCCGAATTTGTCCGCGTTTTATTTTCCAGCTTTGCCGTCCAGATTTTTGCGAATGATTTCGGCGATGGCTTCGGGCTTGAAAGGTTTGCGGATGAAGTTGGCGCCTTCGGTCAGTGTGGCGTGACGGCCTTCGAGATTGCCGGTGTAGCCGCTGGTGTAAATGACCTTGAGCGCCGGTTTGTCCGCGAGCAATTTCAGGCCGAGTTCGATGCCGTTCAAATTTTCGGGCATGATGATATCGGTCAGGACAAGCTGGATTTGGTCGCGCGCTTCCTTCCAGATTCTCAAAGCGGCCGGGCCAGATTCCGCTTCCAGCACGGTGTAGCCGCAACGTTGAAGCAAATCACTGACAAATGTGCGCAACGGAAATTCATCTTCAACTAGCAAGATGGTTTCATTGCCCCACGGCAGCACCGATCGATTTTGGGAATCAGCTTTCATTTCTGCGGGCGCGGCGGCGATAGCGAAATAAACCTTGAAGGTCGTGCCTTTGCCGGGTTCGCTCTGCACGGTGATGTCGCCGTGATGTTGTTGCACGATCCCATAAACGGTGGCGAGGCCGAGGCCGGTGCCCTTGCCAACTTCCTTGGTGGTGAAAAATGGCTCGAAGATGCGCGCGAGAATTTCCGGAGCGATGCCGCAGCCGGTGTCAGTCACAGACAGGCAGACGCGAGATTCCGCCGGTTTGTTTTCCGCGTTGCCGGTCGGTTGAAATACTTCAACCTGACTGCGGATGGTCAGTTGTCCACCGTTGGGCATGGCGTCGCGAGCGTTGACGGCGAGATTAAGAATAATTTGTTCAATCATGCCGACGTCGGCATTGATGAGCGGCAGGGCGGGTGAATATTCCGCTCGCAGCGCGATGTCTTCGCCGAGAATACGCTGGAGCATCTTGGTCATCTGCGAAACCGTTTCGTTCAGATCGAGGTTCACCGGCTGCATCTGTTGTTTGCGGGCAAACATGAGCAACTGGCGCGTGAGACCGGCCGCGCGTTCGCCGGCGCGGGCGATTTGATTGGAGCAGTCCCGAATTTCTGACGGTTGCAAATCGAGTCCTTGCAACAGCGCGGCATTGCCTTGGATGACCGTGAGAATGTTATTGAAATCGTGCGCGATGCCGCCGGACAACTGGCCGACGGCTTCCATTTTTTGCGACTGGCGGAGTTGGGCTTCGAGGTTGCCCCGTTCCTTTTCCGCGCGCAGTTTATCGGTGATGTCCGTGACGATGGATAAGCAGCCGCAAATTTCACCCGCAGCTTTGCGCCATGGTGTGTTGCGCCATTCACAGGTGATGCGGCGGCCGTCTTTGGTGATGTTTTCGTTGATGGAATGGCTAGCTACATCACCGGTTTTGATAATTTGATCCCAAACCCGATCGACCGCAGGCTGAACTTCCAACGGCACAATTAATTTATAGGCATGTTGGCCGGTGGCCTCGGCAGTGCTCCAACCAAAAATTTCCTCGGCGGCGTGATTCCATTCGGCTACACAGAAATTGCGGTCGAATGCGATGAACGCCAGCGGCATCCGGTTCATGTAAAACTGCGTGCGGTCATTGGCCTGCCGCAACTGTTCATCCGTGCGCCGACGTTCCGTAATATCAAACATCACGCCTTGGCTGCCGATGAGCCGATGGTGGTTGTCGAAGAGCGGACTTTTAACGACATGAAAATAGCGCACCTGACCGTCCCGGCCGATAAAGCCACGATCAATTTCAATGATTTTTCCATCTTTCATGATGGTTTCATGGTGGTGCTCGCCTTCGATCGCATAAACGCGCTCGACCGATTTTTGATGCGCGCCCGCTTCCGTTTGGTGGGAGATAAAATCGGCCACTTCCTGCGGCGTGCGTCCGAGAATTTCCTCCCGCTTGAGTCCTTTCAGTTCGCACAAATGTCCGTTGGCAAATTCATAACGGCCGACCGCATCCTTGCGGAAAACGCAAACCGGCATTTGCTCAACCAATGAGGAATACATTGCCTGCGTTTTGAGCAACGACTGTTCCATCGTCTTGCGCTCCGAAATGTCCTGCTTGATGGCGATGAAGTGCGTGACTTTTTTATTCGCATCCAGTAGCGGCGTTATGGTCATCTCCTCGGGATAAAGCTCTCCATTTTTGCGCCGGTTGATAAGTTCGCCTTGCCAGACCTCGCCCGCGAGAATCGTCTGCCACAAATTACGGAAAAATTCCGAGTTTTGTTTGCCGGAGCGGATGAGTTCGCGCGGATTTTTTCCGAGCGATTCCGCCAATGTATATCCGGTGCTGCGCGTGAAAGCCGGATTGACCCATTCAATACTACCGCCCGCATCCGTAATCAGAATAGCGTTGGCAGCGGTTTCCAGCGCGACGCTTTGCAGCCGAATGGATTCTTCAGTGGATTGCTGTTTGGTGATGTCGCGCCCAATGCCGACCAGACCGCTGATTTTCCCTTGCGGATCGCGGAACGCCACCATGTTCGTCACCACCCTCCGCACCTGACCGTCGGGAAACGCAATGGAATCTTCAAACGTGCAGAATGATTCTGACGCGAGCACTTGCTGTTCGCTTGCCCGGAAATGCGTGGCGAGTTCCGCTGGCAGAAAATCTGCGTCCGTATGATTAAGCATTTCTGCCGGCATTTTACAGTAGCATTTGGCCAGCGAATCGTTGACCACGAGGTAACGGCTCTCCGTGTCTTTGACAAAAATAAAATCCGGCGCAAGGTCAATCAGTGTGCGGAGCAACTGGCGTTCATGCTTCATCGCTTCCTGCGCGCGCTGGTGTTCCGTCACGTCGCGAAAACTCCAGACGCGGCCGATGATTTTGTCGCCCAGCCGTTGCGGGCGCGACACGCGGTCGTAAATCCGGCCATCCTTGAATTCAATCGTGTCGTATGATTCATTGGACGGCTGCTGGTAAAGTTCCTTGATGCGCTGAAAAAAAGCTTCGGGCTCCTTGAGCTGATCCAATACCACTTTCAATACGACTTGATCATCGCCCTGCGCCATGATTTCTGCCGGGATGCGCCACATTTCGAGGAAACGATTATTGTAAGTCGTGATTTTTCCTGTGCTATCCACCACCAGCAAGCCGCTGACGCTGGACTCAATGGTCGCGCGCAAGAGGGAGATAGATTGCGCCAGTTGATCCTCGTATTCCTTGCGTTCGCTGATGTTCCGCGCCTGCGCCGCGAGCACCAGTTGCCCTTGGATTTCGTAGCACGTCAGGCTGATTTCCGCCGGAAAACTCGTGCCGTCCTTGCGCCAGTGACGCCCGCGTATAATCTGCGAATGCCCGGGATGTAAATTCGTCCAAATCTTGCGCACCTCCGCTAGCGACAAGCCTTGCTCAATATCCATCACCGTCATCCGCAATAATTCCTTACGCGAGTAACCCAGACTTTCACACGCGCTTTGGTTCACATCCAGCAACCGGCCTTCCGTGTCGTGCACAAAAATTGCGTCCGACGCTTGCTGCACCAGTGTGCGAAAACGCTCCTCGCTGCCGCGCAAGGTTTTTTCCACGCGATCCTTGACGATGGCCGTGGCCGCCGTGTGCGTCACCAATTCAATCAGGCGCACGTCGCTATTTTTTGGCAGCCCCGTCTCGCGATGATAAATCGCAAAGGTGCCCAACACTTTTTTTTGTTCGTCCAAAATGGGCGTGGACCAGCACGCGCGCAATTTGTGTGGCAACGCCAGATGTTTGTAATCTTGCCACAACGGATCATGCGCGATGTCGCCGACGAACACCGGCGAACCGCGAAACGCTGCCGTGCCGCAACTGCCCACCTTTGGCCCAATCGCCGCACCATCAATCGCTTCGACGTAGGCTTTCGGCAACGACGGCGCACCGCCGTTTCGTAACCGCACGCCATCCGCATCCAACAGTAAAATTGAAACCAGCATCTCCGGCGATTGCGCTTCGATGCCGCGCAGCAAAACCTCCAGCGTTTCCTTCAGCGGCTTCCCGCCCGCGATCATCTCCAACACCTCATTTTGCAACCGCGTTAACGCCTCCGCTTTTTTCAGTTCCGCGATTTTTTGCGCCTCGCGATGAAGTAATTGCCGCATGATGAGGAACAGCATTATTCCCGTGAACGCGACGAAAGCCCAACCTTTGTAAGTCTCCAACTGTATCAACCGTTCCTTGTCCGGAATCAATTCGTTTAGCAACCGGTCGGAGAACAAAATCCACAAACCCGCCACCAGCCCGTATAAGAGGCTCGCCCGCATTGCTATCGCACTGGATTTGTGGGTCATGGTGTGGAAAGACCGACCCAGTATGTTTCAACCTTTATGAATTTGCAACCGCCTCCCGCAGGAAGCTGTGTGCGCTGGACCGGCCACACGCGCTGGTTTAATTTTTATCCAGACACTGGCGAACCGTTTGGGCGAGCTTATGAATCAAGAAGGGTTTGGTGAGAAAATTGACGCCTTCTTGCAAGATTAAATCTTTGCCGGCGACTTCCGCGCTGTAACCGCTCGCGTAGATGACTTTCAATTTCGGATTTTCCAACACGAGCTGACGGGCGAGTTCTTTGCCATTCATGCCATCCGGCAAAACCATGTCGGTCAACAGTAATTGTATTCCCTCGCGGTGTTTATTCCAGACGGTCAAGGCGTCCGCACCGTTGGACGCTTCCAGCACTTGGTAGCCAAGTTTGGTGAGCACGGTGTGCACGAGCACGCACAACGCCGGTTCGTCTTCGACGACGAGGATGGTTTCAGTTCCGCCGCGCACCTCTGTGAGCGTCGTTGGTGCAGCAGCGTGCCCGGTAATTTTCTTCAGTCGCGGTAGATAAATGCGGAACGTTGTTCCGATTTCAACTTCACTGTAAACGCTCACCCAGCCTTGATGTTGCTGAACAATCCCGAAGACGGTGGCCAATCCCAAACCGGTGCCTTTGCCCACATCCTTAGTGGTGAAGAATGGCTCAAAAATTCTCGGCAGAATTCGCGGCGGAATACCACCGCCGGTGTCGCTCACGCTCAAACAGGTGAACGCGCCCGGACGCGCTTGTGGTGATTGTCGGGCGGTGATTTCGTCAAATTCCACCGCCGAAGTTTCGATGATGAGCCGTCCGCCCTCCGGCATCGCGTCGCGGGAATTGACCGCGAGATTCACCAAAATTTGATCCATCATGCCGGGGTCGGCGCGGACGAACAACGGTTCGGATAATAAATTAAATTGCAGGCGCACGTCTTCGCCCAAAGTGCGCAAGAGCATCTTGGTGATGTTGGTGACGATTTCATTCAGGTCGAGGTCCTGCGGCTGGATCGCCTGCTTGCGACTGAACAAAAGCAATTGGCGCGTCAGATTCGCGGCACGCTGGGTGGCCAGACTGATTTCTTTGGTGAAATCTTTTTGCAACGGCATTAGTTCGCTCGTGGATTCCAGCAAACCAATCTGGAGTTGGATGATGGCGAGTATGTTATTGAAATCGTGCGCCACGCCGCCGGCGAGCTGGCCGATAGCTTCCATTTTCTGCGACTGGCGCAATTGTTCCTCCAGCCGTTTGCGCTCGGTGATGTTTGTCACCGTGGTCAGTTCCTCAATCGTGCCGTCGGGATACGTTTCACGTTGATAGAAAAAATTGACCCACACCACTTGGTCGTCCGCGTGGAGATAGCGTTTCTCCATCGAATATTGTTTGCTGGCGCCGGCGTTCACCTGATCGGCGAACCGTTGCTGAATCACCCGGTCTTCTGGGTGAGTGATTTTCAAATAGATACCCGGCTCATCGTGTTGCGTGCGGGTCAGGCCGCAAATACGTAAGTGCGCGGCGTTGATGAGGCGCGCGATTTTTCCGTCCGGATGCACCGTGTGAAACGCGATACCGATGGGGAAAGTGTCAAAAATCAATTTGAACCGCGCCTGCTCGCGCACAATTTTTTCCGCCGCCCGCTTTTTCTCGGTGATGTCGCGCGCGATTTTGGAGGCACCGATAATTTTTCCGCTGCTATCTTTGAGTGGCGAGATGGTCACGGAAACATCAATCCCTTTGCCATCTTTGCGGACGCGCACCGTTTCAAAATGTTCCACCGTTTGGCCGCGCCGGATTTTTTCCAGAATTTCCCATTCCTCGCGTTCACGTTCCGGCGGGAATAGTATCAGTAGTGGTCGGCCGATGGCCTCCGTTGCCGAGTAGCCAAAAATGTGTTCTGCGCCACGGTTCCAACTGGTGATGATGCCTTCCAGATTTTTACCAATGATCGCATCGTCGGAAGATTCAACAATTGCCGCTAGCCGCGCGTGTGCTTCTTCGGCTTTTAACCGTTCCGTGACATCGAACATGATGGCCTGAGTCCCCGCGATTTTTCCATTGGCATCAAAGGTCGGCGATTTGATGACTTCAAAAAACAGCGTCCGGCCATCCGGATGGGCGAACTTTTCGTGCACTTCAATCCGTTGGCCGGTTTTCATGATTTGCTCATGATGACTGGCTCCGCTCGCGGCCAACGTCGTATCGGTCAGCCCAAGTTCTAACGCCGTTTTCCCCAAAAACCGCTCCGCTTTCATGCCCTTCAATTTGCAAAAGGCGGAATTGACGAAAACAAAACGACCGGCCTTATCTTTGCGAAAAACGCCGGCCGGCAACTCATTAACGAGTGAAAAATAAAGTGCCTGTGATTCGCGGATGGCATCCTCCGCCCGTTTTTTCGCGGTGTTATCGCGAAACACGAGCACGACGCCGACAATGGTTCCATCCGCCCCGCGAATCGGCGCGCCGCTGTCGTCAATGATAAATTCCCGACCGTCGCGCGCAATCAACACGGTGTGGTTCGCCAGTCCGACGACGCCATTCGTGCGAAAAACTTTTCCACCGGGTCTTCCACCGTTAACCGCGTTTCTTCGTTGACGATTTTGAAAACCTTCGGCAACGGTTGTCCGAATGCTTCATGATTCTTCCAGCCCGTGAGATGTTCGGCCTCGCCGTTCAGAAACGTGATGCAGCCCTGTGCATCCGTCGTGATGACCGCGTCGCCGATGCTCGCCAGCGTCACCGCATACAACGACTCGTGGGTATGCGTCAGCCGCCAAGCGCGATGCAACGCCTCATTCAAAAAACTGGCAACCACGCCGCCGACGATGAAAAACAGCCATTGCACCAAATCCATCGGCGTGGCTAACAAAAAACTGTGCGTGGGCGGCATCAGATAATATTCAGTGCTGATGGCAGCGATGAAGGTCGCTACCAAACCCGGTCCCAGCCCGCCAACGTAAGCGCTGAAAAGAATCGGCAGAAAAAAAACGACGAGCAGCGGTCGGTCTTTGATCCACGGTGAAAAACTCAGGCGCGCCAGCAGCGTCAGCACCGTCACCAACACGGAAAAACTGTAAGCGAAGACCCGCGATTGACCAGCGACGGCCAATTCCCCATTTCCCGGCACAGGCTGTTTCCGGTTATTAACCATTTGGTTACTTAAACACCATAGAGGCTTCCGTATAAAAGGCAAATTATAACTGCCACACGTTTGCGCCACTGCTGTCTTTGCTCGGAAATTCCCAACGGCTCGTAATCCGATTAACTTCCAACTCGCCTTGTGTATCGCGTTTTGACTAAACTACTGCTCATTTTCGCATGAGCAACAGCACCCAAATCCGTTCCGGCAGCCAGATCCGACAGGACTTCCTCGACTTCTTCAAGTCGAAGCAACACACCATCGTCCCGTCCAGCTCGTTGATGCCCGATTCGCCGAACCTTTTGTTCACGAACGCCGGCATGAACCAGTTCGTGCCCATCTTCCTCGGCCAGACCAAATGTCCTTACACGCCCGGCCGCGCGGCGGACACGCAGAAGTGCATCCGCGCTGGCGGCAAACACAACGACCTCGACGACGTCGGGCTCGACACCTATCACCACACGTTCTTCGAGATGCTGGGCAACTGGTCCTTCGGTGATTACTTCAAGAAAGAAGCCATCGCGTGGGCGTGGGAACTCGTCATCGAAGTCTGGAAATTTCCGCCGCAACGCATCTATGCCACCATTTACCAGCCGAACAAAGAAAAGAACGACCCCGCTGACCGCGACGAAGAAGCGTGGAATTTCTGGGCGGAAAAATTTCGCAGCGTTGGTCTCGCCCCCGCCGTCCACATCGTCAACGGCGGCAAGAAAGATAATTTCTGGATGATGGGCGAAACCGGCCCGTGCGGTCCGTGCACCGAAATCCACGTGGACCTGCGCCCCGGCCCGCGCGAAACCAGCGTGGAAGAACAGATCGCCGGCGCGAAACTCGTCAACGGCTCCGACGCCCGTTGCATCGAGATCTGGAACAACGTCTTCATCCAATACAACGCCAATCCCGACGGCACGTTCAGCCCGCTCCCGGCCCAGCACGTGGACACCGGCATGGGCTTCGAGCGCGTCACCAGCATCATCCAGGGCACGAAGAACCTGACCGATTTCCAGAACGCCAAGATCTCCAACTACGAGACCGACATCTTCCGACCCATCTTCGACGCCGTCGAAAAACTCAGCGGCAAGAAATACGGCTCCACGCTCCCGAATGTCGGCAGCACCGGCGACACCGAGCAGGAAAAAGCCGACGTCGCGTTCCGTGTCATCGCCGACCACATTCGCACGCTCTCGTTCGCGATTGCCGACGGCATCCAGCCCGGCAACAACGACCGTAACTACGTTCTTCGCCGCATCCTGCGCCGCGCGGTGCGCTACGGCCGCACGCTCGGTTTCCACGAACCGTTCTTCTACAAACTCGTGGATGTGCTCGCCGACACGATGGGCGACGTCTTCCCTGAAATCCGCGCGCGCAAAAAGCAGGTGCAGGAAACCATACAGCGCGAAGAAGAGTCTTTTAATAAGACGTTGGACAACGGAATTGAACGTTTTGAAAGTATGATTGGAATGACTCACCAATTAAGTCCTGTGCTAGTTGATGGTAAAAAACCTCAAACAAAGCTAGTTCAGTTTCCCCGTGAATATGCGTTCACGTTGTATGACACATATGGCTTTCCGCTCGATCTTACCGAGTTAATGGCGCGCGAACGCGGTTTGACCGTGGACAAGGACGGCTTTGAAGCATTGATGGAAGAGCAGCGCGCCCGCGCCCGCGCCGCGCAAAAGAAGGAAGTCATTTCCCTCTCGCAAATCGAGACCACCACGCCCACCAAGTTCGTCGGCTACGACAACCTCGCGGTTGAGGCCAAGGTCGTGGAAGTCGTCTCGCTCAAAGACAAGACCGCTGTCATCCTCGACGCCAGCGCGTGCTACGCCGAGATGGGCGGTCAGGTCGGCGACACCGGCGAGTTGACCGGGAGCGGCCAGCTCTGGCGCGTCACCAACACGCAGAAATCCGGCAACACCTTCCTGCACTTCGTCGAAGGCGGCGATGCTCCCGCTATCGGCGCAGGCGTCACGCTTGCCGTGGAGAAATCCCGCCGCGATGCGATTCAACGCCACCACACCGTCACGCATTTGTTGCACTGGGCGTTGCACGAAGTCGCCAGCAAGGAAGCTTCGCAGAAAGGTTCATTCGTCGGCCCGGACAAGCTGACCTTTGACTTCAACAGCGCGCCGCTCACGCCCGCGCAGGTCGCCGACATCGAGAAGCTCGTCAACGAACGCATCCTCGAAAACGCTGGCGTCTCGTGGACAGAAGTCGCGCACGCCGACGTGAAGCACCGCAAGGACGTGATGCAATTCTTCGGCGACAAATACGGCGATACCGTCCGCGTCGTCCAGATCGGCGGCGCAGCGCACAAACTCGACGGCTATTCGATGGAACTCTGCGGCGGCACGCACACCCGCGCCACCGGCGAGATCGGTTTGTTCCGCATCGTCAGCGAAGCCGCCGTGGCCGCTGGCGTTCGCCGTATCGAAGCCGTGGCTGGTCTGACTGCTTACGGCTTGGCGAACGAACAGTTGCAGCTCATCCGCAGCATCGCGGGTAAAATCAATTCCCCCGTCGGCGAGCTGGAGAAAAAAGTCGAAGCCTTGCTCGCGCATCAGAAGGAATTGGAAAAGGCGCTCAAGTCCGCGCAGCAACGCGAAGCCGCTGGCAGCGCGAAGGATTTGGTCGCGAAAGCGGAAACCATCAACGGCATTCCCGCCATCATCGTCAACCTCGGCGCGAACGACGGCGACACTTTGCAAGCCATCGCGGACTCGCTCAAAAGCCAGTTCAAAGGCGTGGTCGTCCTCGCCGGTGCGGCGAACGGTGCGGTCACATTGATCGCGACGGTTTCCGCCGATTTCACTGCAAAAGTTCAAGCAGGCAAAATCATCCAGACCATCGCGCCCATCGTCGGTGGCAAAGGCGGCGGCAAGCCTGACAACGCCCGAGGCGGCGGCAAAGACGCTAGCAAGCTGGATGAAGCGCTCGCGAAGGCGAAGACGCTGCTCGGATGAGCGAAACACGTTCACTTTACGAACGGATCGGCGGTCACGAGGGCATTCTCAAGCTCATCAAACCGTTTTACGCCGACGTGCGCCAACACGAGTTGCTCGGCCCGATTTTCAATGCGCAGGTCAAAGATTGGTCGGCGCATCTGGAAAAGATCGCGGACTTCTGGGCGTTGCAAGCGGGCGGATTATCTCGTTACCAAGGCGGCTTTGCTCGCGCGCACATGGGGCTGGGACTGCGTCCGGAACATTTCCAGAACTGGATCGCGTTGTGGGAATTCAACAACGCGCGTTCGCTCCCGCCGCAGGAAGCCGGCGAACTGAATGCCCTGGCGCATGAATTGGGCCGGCGATTGTTTGCGATGACGCAAGGCCACAATCCGCAAGCGGGCTTGCGCGGTTTTAATTTTTCGGCAGCCAAACCGTCGGGGAATTAATTTTGCCGGAGAAAAAATGGTCGCGCTGGACAAGCCGCTGGTGAATACGTGTGTAACCCCGTTTGGCTTGGCTGCGTCCAACGGATGAATATGAAAATACTTGTCTATCTGGCGCTCGCCGTTTTATTGGCTTCATCCGTCGCGTCTGCGAATGCGTCGGGCTTTGGTAAACATCATCACGGCAACAAAGCTGTCCGTCATGCCGGCAAACATCACCAAGGCCATTTCGCCGGTAAACATCACCACCGTCACGCCTAAAAACGTGCCGTCAAAAAAAGCCCCGCGTCACACGACGCGGGGCTTTTTGTTTTCGGAAGGCGGTAAGGTTTACAACCGGGCAATGAGTAGCTCGCGTTGGAACACCAGTTCCTTCGGCAATTGGCTGTAGAGCTTGATGAACAGTTCATCCTGCATCACGAGTTCGCGATGCCATTCGGATTGATCAATCTTCTGCGCCTCGGCGAATTTCTCCGGCGTGATTTCATTTTCCAAACCGCGCATGTCGAGGTCCTGATATTCCGGCACCCAGCCGATGGAAGTTTCGATGGCGTGCGCGCCGAGCTGACAGCGTTGCACGACCCATTTCAAGACGCGCATGTTGTCGCCGAAACCCGGCCAGAGGAATTTTCCTTCGGGCGATTTGCGGAACCAGTTCACGTGGAACACGCGCGGGAGATGTTTGACGAGGCGACGCATTTCGAGCCAGTGCGCAAAGTAATCGCCCATGTTGTAACCGCAGAACGGCAACATCGCCATGGGATCGCGGCGCACCTGGCCGAGCGTGCCGGCGGCGGCAGCGGTCATTTCGGAACCGACGGTCGCGCCGAGGTAAACGCCGTGCACCCAGTTGAAGGCCTGGAAAATCAGCGGCATGGTCGTGGCGCGGCGGCCGCCAAAGATCATCGCGCTGATCTTGACGCCGGCGGGATTTTCCCAATCGGGATCGATGATCGGACAATTTTTCGCAGGCGCGGTGAAGCGGCTGTTCGGATGGCTGGTGACGACGGTTTTGCCTTCGGCATCTTTGGTTTCGGGCGTCCAGTCTTTGCCTTTCCAATCGATCAAATGGGCCGGTGGAACTTTGCTCATACCTTCCCACCACACATCGCCTTCATCGGTGAGCGCGACGTTGGTGAAGATGGTGTCGCGCTTGATGGAATCCATCGCCATCGGATTGCTGCTGTAAGAGGTGCCCGGGGCAACGCCGAAGAAGCCGGCTTCCGGATTAATCGCGTGCAAATGGCCATCCGCGCCGGGTTTGATCCACGCGATGTCATCGCCAATGCAGGAGATTTCCCAGCCTTCTTCCTTGAGATGTTTCGGCGGGATGATCATCGCGAAATTGGTTTTGCCGCACGCGCTCGGGAAGGCGGCGGAGACGTAGGTCTTTTTGCCGGACGGTTCCTTGACGCCAAGGATCAACATGTGTTCCGCCATCCAGCCTTCGTCGCGCGCCATGGCCGAGGCGATGCGCAGCGCGAAACATTTTTTGCCGAGCAGCGCATTGCCGCCGTAACCGGAGCCGAAGCTCATGATCAAACGGTCTTCGGGAAAATGCGTGATGTAGGTGTCTGCGGGATTGCACGGCCATGTGACATCTTTTTGACCCGGCGCGAGCGGCAGGCCGACGGAGTGGAGACATTTCACGAACGTGCCGGTCTTCTCGATCTGCGCATAAACGCCGGCGCCCATGCGCGTCATGATGCGCATGTTGGCGACGACATACGGGCTGTCGGAAATCTCGATGCCGTATTGCGCGATGGGCGAACCGATCGGACCCATGCTGAACGGAATAACGTAAAGCGTGCGGCCTTTCATGCAGCCCTTGAACAAGCCGTTGAGCTTGGCCTTCATCGTCGCGGGCGCTTCCCAATTGTTTGTCGGGCCGGCGTCCTTCGGCGATTTCGAGCAGATGAACGTGCGCTGTTCCACGCGCGCCACATCGCGCGGGTCGCTGCGGACGAGCAGGGAATTCGGGCGCAGCTTCTGGTTGAGCCACAAGCCCGCGCCGGAATCCACGATGCGCTGGCGCATCAATTGATCCTCCTCCTCGGAGCCGTCGCACCAGAAAATCTTATCCGGCTGACAAAGTTCAAGTTGAGCTTCAACCCAGCTAAGCACTGATGCGTTGGTAGTGTTGCAACTTCCGATATTTGATTTAGTCATATAATTCCAAGTTATTTATGTGTCGGCAGAGATTAGCATAAATCTGATAAAATAAATCCCCCTAGCAGCAGGTATTAAATTTATTATTACATCCGGTAACAAGAACTATTCCGGCCCGCGCCGTTTTTTTAGCGATTATTCGGCCAATCCATGTTTCAATTTAACTCGGTTGTGGTAAAAATTAATTCTATGAGCGCGGTTGAAGCCAAATCAAAATCGCCGGCGAACTGTCTGACGCGTTCGGTCGTGGACGTGCTCGCGAATGAGCCTACGCTCGAAGCCGTCACCATCCATCGCGCTGCGCAAAAAATTTCCGTCGCCACGCTGGGGCAGACCGATGTGCCGCGCCTCACCCGTCAATTGACTGAGCGTCTTCATTTCACCCAAGCTGCCGATGCGGATGCTGCGTGCGGCTTGCTCAAAGGCGACGGTGATTGCGCCCACTGCGCCGCGCCGCTCACGCCCGCCGAATTGCGCGGTATCACCATCGCGCAAGATGCCACCGCCATCACGATCGCACGCGTGACCTGCCCGACCGCGCCGAAATTCTGGCGCTGGCGCGATATTCCGTTTCCCAAAATCGCGCCGCGCGAAATGGAGATTCATGACGACGACCATCACATTGACGAGTGAAAGGGCCAGCTCGTCCTCGCCATCGCGTGCGGCGTTTTTGGATTGCTCGCCGCGTTTGTCGTGCCGGCGCAATTTAAAGTCTTCGCTTACGCCGCTGCTTATCTAGCGGGCGCATTTTTCGCCGCTGAAGAAGTTTTAGAACGCTTGCACAAACGCGTGCTCGACGTGCACTTCCTGATGCTCGCCGTCGCGTTTGGCGCGGCCACCATCGGCGCGTGGGCAGAAGGCGCAACGCTGTTGTTTCTCTTTTCGTTTTCGGGCGCGCTGGAACATTACGCCTTTGGCCGCACGCAAAAAGAAATCCGCTCGCTCTTCCGCGACGCCCCGAAGACCGCCACGCTCATTGACGGCAACGGCAACGAAATGGAAATTCCCGTTGAAAACATTTCCAAAGGCGCGCGGCTGCTCATCAAACCCGGCGCGCAATTTCCCGTGGACGCGGAAATCGCCAAGGGCAACACCGCCGCTGACGAATCCAATCTCACCGGCGAAGCTGCGCCCGTAGAAAAAATCATCGGCGACACCGCACTCGCCGGCACCTTGAATTTGTGGGGCGCGGTCGAAGTCATCGTCCTGCGGCCAGCGGCGGAAAGTTCGCTGCAAAAAATCATCACGCTCATCCGCGAGGCGCAGCATCAGAAAGCGCCCGCGCAGATGTTCGCCGACAAGTTCAGCACCATTTACACCTACGGCGTGCTCGGTCTCTCGCTCGCGATGTTTTTCGTCTGGCATTTTGGTCTTGGCCTTGCGGCGTTCACAACGCCGAATCCGGCCAATCCCGAATTGAGTGCCTTCTATCGCACGATGACTTTGCTCGTCGTGTCGTCGCCGTGCGCGCTCGTGCTGTCCATTCCGAGCGCGGTGCTGGCGGCAATCGCGTGGGCGGCGCGACATGGCATTTTATTTCGCGGCGGCGCGGCGGTGGAAAAACTGGCCGAGGTCAATGTCGTCGCGCTCGACAAGACCGGCACGCTCACGACCGGCGAACTGCGCGTGGAACAGGTGGAAAGTTTTCCGCCCGGTCGCGAAAACGAAATCGCCCAGCTCGCGTATTCGCTGGAAAAATTATCCACGCATCCGCTCGCTCGCGCCATCACGCGTCACGGCAAACAGCAAAATCGCACCACCGAAGAATTCACGCAGTTTGAATCCGTCACCGGACAAGGACTGAAAGCAAAGCGCGACGGTAAGGACGTTTTTCTCGGCAAACGCGAATGGGTAGAAACGCAAGTGGCGCGCGGAGAATTTGCCGCGCCGCAATCCGGTGTGGGCACTTCCGAAGTGTGGATTGCGTGCGACGGTTTGATTGGCCGCGTCATTTTGCGCGACGATATTCGCCCGCAGGCCGCGCAGGTCATTGACGATTTGCGGCATGAGGGTTTGAAATCTGTCGTGCTGACCGGCGACCGTCGCGCCGCCGCCGAACATCTGCGCACGGAACTAAAGCTCGACGACGTGCGCGCCGAGTTGAAGCCGGAGCAAAAGGTCGCCGCGATTCAGGAATTTTCCGCTGCCGGCAAAAAGGTGGCGATGATCGGCGACGGTGTGAACGACGCGCCGAGTCTGGCTGTGGCGCATATCGGCGTGGCGATGGGCGCGCGCGGGGCGGATGCCGCGTTGGAGCAGGCCGACGTGGTGCTGATGAACGATAAGTTGGAAAACTTTCTCGCCGCGTTCCGCTTGAGCCGTCGCGCGCGGAGCATCATCCGGCAAAATCTGTTCATCTCGCTCGGCACGGTGGCGGTGCTGGTGACGTTCGCGTTGTTCGGCAAAATTCCGCTGACGCTCGGCGTGGTCGGCCACGAAGGCAGCACGGTTATCGTCGTGATGAACAGCCTGCGGCTGCTGTTCGGTGGCGGGAAAAAGTCATAGCCACAGATTTTCACACACAGATGAAACACAGGTGGGGCGGCAAATCAGAATGAAAACCATGAATCGGCTGACAATCTTTCTTCTGTTGACGCTGCCCGCCGTGATGCAAGCCCAAGATTACGCTTGCACGACCAACAACGGCGCGCTCACGATCACTCAATACACCGGAGCCGGCGGGGCGGTGATTATTCCCGACACCATAAATGGGTTGCCAGTTACTCGTATCGAAGGGCTTGCATTTTTTAGAAGTCCTAGCCTTACCAGAATTACAATTGGAAACAATGTTACCAGCATAGGGGATTTTGCTTTTCATGAGTGTTTCAATCTTGCTGATATCTCCCTTGGAAACAACCTTACCTGTATCGAAAAGAATGCGTTCGGTTTCTGTGGCATAACCAATGTCACTATCCCAAACAGTGTTACTAATATTGGAGACTATGTGTTCGCTCATTGTCATAACTTGGCCAATGTTAAGATCGGCAATCGCGTCACCAGCATTGGAACAGAGGTGTTCAGTTTGTGTTCCAACCTAAAAAGTGTGACCATTGGCAATAGTGTCAAAAGCATCGGAGCGAAGGCATTTATAGGCTGTGATTGGCCCCCACGAGTCATGCCACTGTAGATGAGACAGTTTACGGTGGTTTCGGTTTGTTATTTTGTTTCCACTCAAGGTTCCGGTGGAAGGCGGGCGTAGCCCGACTGGAACCGGAAC
>Ga0164296_1001925_pt1 | contig 21283 bp, 25 predicted proteins | sample GEODES057metaG_FD_113533 | JGI IMG/M metagenome (GOLD analysis project Ga0164296, IMG submission 113533) | Dystrophic lake water microbial communities from Trout Bog Lake, Wisconsin, USA - GEODES057 metaG | ecosystem: Environmental > Aquatic > Freshwater > Lake | place: USA: Trout Bog Lake...
AGGATTGGGATTAGGACCATTACCAGAAAATACAACATTTGAACAATCCCTCCATATAACACCCATTGTACCAAAAGTATTACAACCAGACACCTGTCGACATATCCTTGCTGCAGCAAATCGCACAGACAAACTGCATACATTCCCAAGCCAAATACCAAACTTAACAGGTATCAAACCGATAAATACAAAACAAAAAGGTGGATTAAAAAGACAAAAAAGTCAAAAAAGCCAAAAAAACAAAAAAAGGGAAAAAAGAAACAAGACAAGTAAAAAGACCTAGTTATTCTGCATAATCATCCAATTTTTACCATCATAACAAACAAGTGTAACCCAACCACCCCTACTGTTGATTGGTAATATCTCGTTGGTAGCAGATAAAACTAAAGGTGTAATACCGGGTGTATCAGGAAATGAAATAATATTAGCAGCACTTGAATCAATTTTATCACTGCCCATATTTCGAATAGTCAACTCACGACCGATATATTCAGTACCATTTGGTAAATATATTGTAATCGTATTGTCACTATAACAAACGATCCAATTCACATTCAATGGTACTACATAGTCTTTTGATGAGTCAGTAATAATGACTGGTGAACCACGATTTAAAGATGAAACAGCAACAGAATACGGATTGGTATTAATAATATTTCCATTTGCACTTTGTAACCAATATCCAGAAGCATTATCAATAGTATAGGTAACAATATTAGATGGAATAGATCCGTTAAATACTTGAACAGGATAAGTGCCAGAGTTTAAAGTACTAGGTACATAAAATTGTATAAGGATAGAGCTGATAAAATAGACAGTAGGATAATAAGTTCCAAAAGAGATGGAAGAATAAGAGTAAAAATTCTCACCTTGTATAGAAACAAGACTAGTAGATCCAGCAGGACTGTATAAGCTGGATAAACTATTAATAACAGGTCCAAAAAAATTATTAGACGGATTGGTCCATCCCTGACATCGTGTGCTATAATTTTGATAAACAAGACCAGACATTTATATACTAACAAGACAAATTATTATATAAATAAACCCAAAATAGATTAATTTTATTTGAAAAGGTTTTTGAAACCATTTGCCAAATGTGTAACAGTTTTTTTACCGTTTTGTTCCTCACCAAATGTACCAGTATAAGAGTTCCAAAAGAAAAAAGCGCTGATAAGAAGAAAGTAAATACCTGTTAAAAATTCCAAACCCTTATTAGAAATTTCTTTTGTTAAATAGGCACCCAAAAATGCCATGAAAAAATAACAAACAAATAAAATAACCGATGTCCATATTCTTACTTGTCCTCTTTTATAATATTGCAATACAGCCAAAATAGAAATAGGAGGTACAATTGCTAATAAAACAGTACCTGCAGCCGTTTTAAAATTGGGCACTAAACCTAAAATAAGAAGTCCGGGCAACATAACCTCGGCTCCTGATTGTCCTAGTGCGCCTCCTGATATGCCAGCGATAGATCCCAATAATATTGTTAATAATACATCTGTTGTCATTATTATAAAGTAATATTTTATATAGGGGCATTTTCATCTTTTTTCATTTTAATATCTCCTTCTACAATTTTTTTACATAATAAATAGCAAATATATCCAGTTAATAAACCCACAGCAAAACCCACAGATAATTGCAACAAAGTATGATTTTTATAGAGATAACGCTGAAATAGCGAAATGACAGTAGTTAATATATATAAGGATGTGATGTAATAATTATTGATTGCAAGCGTGATAAATGACAAACAATATCCACAATTTTGAGCATGACCAGAAGGCATTCCGAATTTGTCAAAACTAACCCGTTCACCATTAACAATCGCGATTTCAATAACTCGTTTATCATCTAGGGGTCGAGGTTCTTTGATAAAAAATTTTAACAAGATGTTTAATACATTGTTTAATATAAATCCACTAACAAAAAATTGCAAATAAGTAGGCATGTTACGTAAAAGAAATATCGATAAAATGAATAGAATAAGTGGAGCAAATAATCCTATATAATCACGAAATAGATAGAGATCCATATAAATAACTGTCTATTTATATTTATAAATTTTGCCGCCCTTATTAGGTTAAATATATATCGGATTTTTAACTTAAAGACCTTTAAGTTAAAAAACAATTATATTATTTATCCGGGACACCCTTTAATATTGATATAAACTCTCGGCAACTAAAGTGACACACCAATCCGCTCCATGCAAATCAATGACGTTACCTCTATCATCTAATAATCGTATTCGCATTCTATCAATATCTACTGGTCCAAAATAGACACGTTTGTGATCATGCAAAGAACCACTGAATTCCACATATAACTCACCTACACTCATTCCATATTTAATTGGTATAATAGCAAATGTATCTGAATTTGTGGGTGCTTTTGCCTTATATGATGTCGTCTTATTCCTATTTTTTATTATTTCATTAATCGTATATATCTGCGCCTGTGTTAGTGTTCTTGGTGCAGACGGAAGCACCTGAATTACATTTTGGGTTCCTACATCGGTTTTATCCTGCAACGAATTGAAGAAATTATCGGGATTTACACCAAGTGATGCAGCGGCCTCCGGAGAAACATTTGAAATATTACCCAGTTTGGATGGATCGGATAAAACTGGTATACTTGTTGTATTATCTAGACAAAAATAGGGTTGCGATGCATTAAAATAACTGGGAAGAGGCAACGTCTTTGATAACTCTGTAATTGTTATTAGCCCATTATTAATATGATTTTGATTGTAATCATCAATTATTAAAATAAAATATTTTGTACCATACAAGTTTAAAACTGCTGTCGGTGTATTTCCACCTGTATAGTTTTGAGAATTGCTATAATCCGCAGTAAATACCGGTACCAACGGCAATCTGAAACCCATTAACCAACCTAGTGTGCTATTAAACGCAATTCCAGCACTCGCCGACGCAGAACAAGGATAAGTACCGTTTTGATAGCAATTAAGTGAACCAGATGGATCAAAAAAGGTGAAATAGGCATCTTTTTTTGCATCAAAAACGCTGTCGTATTGCTTAATTGCTTCGATTTTTTCACCGTTAGGATCAATCCAACCATCCAAATAAAGTGTTATTTTACCATTATTTGAATTATATCGTGCAATATCTGGCACCGACGTTGTAGGATAAGTAAATGCATTTGGCCATCCGGGTTTATCTACATTTGGATAAGCAAAATTAGCCGGTGTAGTAAAGGCAAATTGTAAAGCCTGACAAAATTCAGTTGGAGAGTAGTTACCTGGAGACAAATAAATGCGAAATATATTCTTTTTATTTGTTACCCAAAAACAGGTATTTCCATATATGTAGTCAATACAATACCAAGTATAAGGCACTTGTATGGAATATAAACTTAGATTTAATACGTTAATCAAGGGATCCGATAAATCTAATGTGTAATCGGTTGACATGGTATCTGCTCCTCCTGAAGCCTGCCTAAATTGACTATCTAAATTGATAAATCGACTAGTCGTATTTTCTAAATTTGGATTTAGAGTATCCTGTGCAACACTCACCTGAAAATTATTATTTACACCCAATTGTTCACGGTTCATTGGCACATGTTGGTTATCATATACATCAATCTTTTGCACACGATCGGTCACTTTATCCCTTTGCACATCATTTTTCTGTGGTAGAGCTTGATATTTAAACCACCGATTAGTCTGTTTCTCATTTGGAGTATATTCGGCATCTTTACCAGATGTTTCCAATTCACGCATATACTGCAGTAATTTGGTCTGAATAGATTGAAAAAAATTGACAAGCTGAGGATTATTGTCATTTTGTGACGAAAAACGTTTAATATAACTGTTTGTAGTGTTAATAATTTCATCTGAATCTGGATCATCTAATCCTAAAATTTCTAATAATTCAGTAATAGTATAATTATCAGCATTATAATCAATTGTACTCATATATTATAAGCTATTGTTATTTTTCTATGTATTTTTTTTAAATCTTTCGTTTTTTTGGAATAATTTCTTCCACTTCAACCACTTCTTCTCGATCTATTTCCATAAAATAATGTAGAAACAACTGTTTTACCTTGTTTTTTAACCTTGTTAGTTCATAATCCCAATGAGCAAATAATTTGTCACTAATAACTGTTATACCCGTTCTACATTTTAGGTGAGATTTGCCTTTGAATAAAACCAAATCAAATACTTCAATAATCTCCTTATCAAATAGCTCAATTTGCTGTCTACTTAACCAATAATTGCCTCTATAAACATAACGATTATACTCTGGATTTTGGTATATTTTATGGCGCTTGTTTAATACAAGCGAATTTCTTATTAGACCTATTCCCTCAATGCAATTCCGATTGTTATTCATTTCTGCAACAAATAAGAGTGCATCTATGGGATAAATATTTCTGATCCGTAACGAGGTTCCGTAAATGACTGCTTCTGCATTTTTTTCCCTATAATCCTTATTCTCTTCAAACGTTTCATTATTAAAGCGTGTACAAGCTAAATAAAACATTGTCTCCAATAAATTGGCAATATATTAAACGTTAAAAATCAATTTTATTTATAAATTAATAATAAATAGAATGAAATGTTGTATATGCGGACCAGTTAGGAATTGCGGGCCATTTTTAGACAAGGTATTCCAAAATATTGAAAAAATTGGTGCTTTATTTGATGATTATCAGATTATCATGTACTATGACAAGTCGAAAGATAACACACTAGATAAGTTGAAGGCATACCAGCAAAAAAACCCCAAGCTGCTATTTTATGTAAATAAAAGATTGATATCACCTTATCGTACTCATCGCTTAGCTCATGCACGAAATTTTTGTTTAAATTATGTAAAAACAAATTGTAACATTGATGAATATCCGTTTTTTATTATGATGGATTTTGATGATGTAAATTGCAAAGAAGTACATCCTGAAATTTTACAAAAATATTTATTTAGAGATGACTGGGATGCATTATCCTTCAACACAAGTCCCAAATATTATGATATATGGGCTCTTTCCATCTATCCATATGCATTTAGCTATAATCATTTTAACAATACAGCCATTCATGACTATGGTGTTATTCAAAATTTCATATGTAATAAGTTAGATAAATTACAATCGGGTCAACTATTACGTTGTATTTCCTCTTTTAACGGCTTTTCTATCTATCGAACTAACAAATTTTTAAATACAAAGTATGATGGAACACCGCGGTTTGACCTAATACCTCCTCATTATATAAAAGCGCATGCTGCAATGGCGCAATCGAAAATTGTTTTTCCAGATTACGGGCATGTAAAAGCGGAATTTGAGGATTGTGAACATAGAGCATTTCATGCAGAAGCAATTAATAAGGATAATGCCCGTATAAGAATAACGAAGGAAGTATTGTTTTCGTAAAATATCACATATTATTTTCACATGTGTGGTTATGGAGCAATTATGCTATTATGTTTGTAGTCGTGGATTACTAAAATTTTGTACATTTCATTCTACCAAACCAAAGTCAAGCTGCAATAATGATTTTGGTTATTTAAATAATATGTTGAAATCGAACCAAATGTTTGATGGTATGTCTATTTATGTATGCAGCGACTTGTTAAAATTTTTTGTGAATAGAATTTTGCCCTTACTGAAAAACAAGTTTGTTCTTGTTAGTGGCGATTCAGATTTATGTGTACCTTTGGAAGCACTAACAAAAGAGGAGACATATAGGCTATTAAATTCGCCTTTATTGCTTAAATGGTTTGTACAAAATACACGCATTCAAGATAATGATAAAATTGTGCAAATGCCAATTGGTCTAGACTACCATACAATAGCGAATGATCCCAATTCGAAATGGAGAATACATGGTGAAAATCCAGCGCCTCGAGCACAAGAGCAAATCCTTGTTAGTATAAAAGAAAAGACAGTACCATTTTATGAAAGAAATCCAAAAATATTTGTTAATTATTCTATGCATTCTGATCGTTTCCAACAACGACAATCAGCATTAAATAGTATTCCCAAGGACTTGTTAGTTGTAGACTTAGATTTTAAACCTAGAACCTATTTGTGGGGACAAATGATTAAATATGCATTTGTATTGTCACCTTTTGGTATAGGAATGGATTGTCATCGCACCTGGGAGGCTCTATGTTTAGGATGTATTCCGATTGTTTGTGCACCGCACTTTCAAACTTTATTTGAAGATTTGCCAGTGTTAGTTGTATCTGATTGGTCAGAAATAACAGAGGATTTATTGGAAAAAACATTGGATGATTTTGAGAATAAAACTTTTAATTATGAGAAATTAAGTCTAGCATTTTGGAAAAATAGAATAAAAAATGCGATATAAATAGCGATATAAATAGCGATATAAAATATAGACTAACAATATGTTAGTTGCGAAAAAAATACAAAATGAAAAAAGAAAACGAAGGACAAATAATATTGCAGTTCAACTACTCAATCAACCATATACATTTTTTAAACCATATTATAATAGCATTGTACCCTTGAAGATATTTCAAACATGGCACACCAAGAATTTACCGCCAAAAATGCAAGAATGTGTGGAAAGGTTAAAACAGCAAAACCCACGTTTCGAACACCATTTATTCGATGATAATGATTGTCGAGAGTTTATTAAAACACATTTTGATGCAGAAGTATTGAATGCATATGACACACTTGTTCCTGCTGCATATAAAGCAGATCTATGGCGATATTGTGTATTATATATCCATGGGGGTATTTACATGGATATAAAAATGAGTTGTATAAACGGTTTTAAACTAATTGAACTAACAGAACACAATCATTATGTAAAAGATAGAGTAGGTATATTATCTGTTTATAATGCATTAATGGCTTGCCAACCCAAAAGCCCTTTTTTGTGGAAGGCCATTTATAAAGTTGTAATGAATGTAAGCACTCGTTATTATGGTGAAAGTGCCTTAGATCCTACTGGACCTATTATGCTTGGTAAAATCATATTAAATAATAACTTGCTTCACAAGGTTGACATGAAACATTATGAGGGAGGGGGTTACATTATTTATAAAAATAGGTTTATTATATCGACTGAATATCCGGAATATCAAAATGAACGAGCACAAGCATATAACCAATTGAATACCAAACGTTATGATGCTTATTGGAATGAGCGAGCAATTTATAGGTAAATTCTTTTCTCTTTCCATAAAGCACCATAATGCTGCTTTATAGAGTATTTTTCTCTTTCTGCAAAATACCCATCATAACATCGAAAAATAGGGTGACCATTAAACATTATAACACGATCACTATCTTTTCCAGTATCTACTCCGCGAGCCATTTCATGTCTCAAATCAAATGCATTTTTTTCCTGATCTGAAAAAAATTTCCCTAGAAGATTGGGTCCAGTAGGTTCCAACATATCGTTTCCATAAAATTTATGTTTTACATTTTCTACAATACGGTGAATGCATTTCAAAAGTATTTCATTTCCTGGTTTACAAACCATAACTGCATTATACACGCCTCCGCCTCCAAAATCCAAGGTAAAGTGTTCTTTTTCTAATAGATTAATGCATCTGAAACCATTAATAGGAACATATTTAATGTCTAAATATATTCCTCCTCTTTTGTACAAAATACAGTATCTCCACAAGTCAGCCTTATATGCACCCGGAATTAATCTATCATAAGCATTTAAAACATCTGGCTCAAAATTCTTTCTAATAAACTCTCTGCATTCATTATCATCGAATAAAAAATAATGAAACCTAGGATTATGCTGTTTTATTTTTTGACATGCTTGAAACATTAGTGGTGGTAAATTCTTAGTATGCCACGTCTGAAAAATATTAGTAGGAATTTCTATTTTATATTCACTTACCGGTTTATTTTGATATTGAACTCTAGGTATAGGAGCACGACCTATTCTTGGATTTGGAATTGGTTTTGTACCATTGATAATTTTTCTAAAGATACCCCTTTTCATAGTTTATAATTTATAGTAACAAACAATTTTATAAAATTACTCGCATTATAGAGTTCCTCGCATTATAGAGTACCTCGCAACTGGTTATCCAAGATCATGTATCTCTCATTATCTAAACTCTGCATTAGCAAAGACCATGGACTACAATTCTGCAAAGCCTCCATGCCTTTATCACAAAACAAGTTCAATAAAGCAGGACTAAACCCAGACATCATTGATACATTGTTCTGTGTTGAGAGAGTGGGAAACCCTGATGTGGAGCGCAAGTTCCAGAAAAGAATATGAGGTGGCTGAAATGGCCTTCCCCATAGTCTATTTCCAGCCTCTGCATATTGTGTATCGATGTACTCCATAAGTGACTTACTTTTTGATCTCTGTTCAAACGTTTCGGCTGCATCCATTTGCATATCCGAAAAAATAGCCAGTACCATACCATTTACTTCATCCGGTTGAAGTTTCTTTTCGATAATTGCATCCAAAATCAGCTTCAAAGCAGCGGCAAAATTGGTATTCATACCCCAAGGCGCATTCTGAAGAACAGCAACCATGTCCACAAAGCTATCATGTCCATCTAAATTGATCCAACTAGGACTAGCACTAAAGGTTAGAACACGCTTACCTAATGCGGACTTCTCGGCAACCCGAATACCGAGTGCAATAGCTGCGTTCATAGGATCTCCGTACATTGATCCGGAAACATCTACCATAGCAATCATTGAACCAAGAGCACCGTTTTGACTGGAATTATCCAGCCACTGAGCATTCAAGATGTCGGCTTCCACAGAATGATCCTGGTTCGAATTAATCAATTTAATTGCCTCCTCGGTAAATGAATTGAGACCTACTCGCTTGCCCTTCACTTTAACTTCTCCCTTCTTAGCCTTTTCAGCGAACTCTACAAAATTTTGTGCACAAACAATGCGATCTTCCAAGGCAGATCGTTGCTCACCCTTCTTTGTCTTGTTCAAAAAAGCTCTTTTCTGTTTATGCATCGTAATTGAGGTCTGATTGGCAGGATCAATATCTGACCAAAGATTGGCACACTGCTTAATCTGTACTGTGTCGAGCTTTTTATTGATACCACTGATGAGTTTACGAAAGTCCATCTTGGCCTTCAAAAAGGCCTTCTTTCTTGCCTCATCCGTTTTGGCTGAACGCATATATTCTGGATAATATTGCATCGCCAACTCAGAAAACAGGTCACCAAACTGAGACTTTTCACGGGGAACCCACTTAGCAGCCAAAGAAGGGTTCTCACTGAAAGCGTCAATGCCCAGTTGAGCAATCAATAAATCAATTCCCGACTGGAGCAATGGAGTGCCCTTAAAGTCATTGTACAAATACTTGATATCCTTCCAAGATCCATAAGGGTGAGGATTGCTGGTGCCGTCCAAATTAACAACAAATAGACGTAATGCAAATTGAGCTAACTGAGGAAAATGTTTATTCCAGACACCCAAAAGCATATAGGCTAGTGCATATTCACCCTTTCCATCAATAATATCGCGAGTTTGTCCAATCATGCGATACATTACGGACATAAGTTCGAGATATTCTTCTCGAAGAATGGTACCAGATTTATAACCTCCAACAAGCCCGCGAATAATACTATCGGTTTGTTGGGCTAAATTCGAAATGGTAGTGCTATCTCTTGTTCTGGTCAATTGAAAATGAAGTTGACAAATCTTTTCCTTCAAATTATTAGACCATGTATATTCGTTGCTACCGTTCTCACCAAGTTGAGAAGGGGTAAATGTATCAAGTGCAGAGATAATAGAGCTCATTCTATAGGATACTAGTTTATGGTAAACTCTCTTTAAATAGGTTGCGTTTAGTATATTTCTTAGTATTTGAGTTAATAAATACTTTTTTAGTAGCATTGTTAGTAAGACCATTTGAATAACTATGAGTATTATTTATGCTAACAGGTTTATAAATCTTTTCATGAAAAATAATAAATAGTTGATTGATATCGTGGAACATAGATATAGATTTTTCGAATTTAATAGTGTCAATATTCTTGATTGACTGTAAAAACATATTACCTATATTTTTATGATTACTTCTTAAAAAGGTCTTTAGATGTATGGGTTCAATATGCACATTATATTTGAGAATAGATAAAACAGAGTATTTCGTTTGATTAAAAAAAGAGTTGTGTTTAATAAGACTAATTAGCTCCTCTTTTTGTAGAAAACCAGGTTTTCTTAACAATATTTTTTCCTCTCTTAGTTTCTCAATGTTATTTTCACGATTTACATAAATGGAATGTACTTTTATAAAAGAGAGATCTTCAGTATAATAATTTTTATATTCTTTGTCGATTTTCTCGAATTCTTCTAACCACGTCAAGTCAAGGTCTTCTATAATATCATTATTAGTATTAGTATTAGAATTATTCATAGTGTATTATAATCATTGCATATAATACATTATATAATTAAACTAATTTTAGACAAGGGAATATATAATATATTATCAGTATTTTAGAATATTTTATGTGCGTATTATATATAAAATGAGTGAAGAATTTTCAGAAGATGAACTAGAAATATATACGCATCCACCAAGTCTATTAGAGCCCCCTAAATTTAAACAAGTTACTCCAGTTACTCCAGATGCTTCAGTTGCTAATGAATATGAAGAAGACGATATAGAAAACATGGTCGCAGGATACAAGTCTAGAAAATCTAGAAAGTCTAGAAAATCTAGAAAGTCTAGAAAGTCTAGAAAGTCTAGAAAGTCTAGAAAATCTAGAAAGTCCAGAAAATCCAGAAAGTCTAGAAAGTCCAGAAAATATTAATCCATATCTTCATAATCGTCATCATCTTCAGAAATATTATCATTATCGGTCTCATCATCTGAACCGTATACAGGAGATGAAACATACACTTCATCATATGCACCATCTCCGTGAATTCCATCATATTCTTTAATAAATCGCACCCAAGAGATTTTCATTGCATCAATTGCTGTATTCATAATATAATGTGGACTAATTTCGAGTGCCTCCCTTTCTGCTAATTTAATTAAATAAGGAGTTAATGGTCCTTCTTTAATAACAGTTGTCCTGTTTACACGAGTTAATTCTACCCATCCAGGTTTAACAGGATTGACTTCTGATAAATCAGTGATTTCTGCTTTCACTTTAATTGCATCTTTAAATGAAAAGGCTGGCTCTAAAGCGGATGCTGGCTCTAAAGCGGATGCTGGCTCTAAAGCGGATACAATCGCTGGCTTTAAAGCAGGTACAGGTACAGGCACAGGCACAGGCACATTTGATGACAAACTAGGAAAAACTTCTTCCTCCAAATTAAATTTCTTCTCTTCTTTCTTTACCTCAACTGAAGATCTTCTAGAATGAAAAGGCCTGTTATAACTGCGACTATTATCACGGTTATTATCACGATTATTATTTCTTTCACGTACTTGAGTGAAAGAATTATTAGTGGGTTCATACGTTTTAGATACTGGTTTCTTATCCTTTTTAGATGTAGTTTTATTATCAGTTGCATCTTCATCTAAAAAACGAAACCGATTATTTAAAAATGGATTGCTCATTATATAGTTAGTGTGATTAGTTGGTTGACTAAAGGGATAATATATATGGGGCTATTTCTTTAAGTAGTTTTCATAAATATATTAGCCAACCAATTTAAAGAGCAACGGAATAAATAGATACTTTATAAAATCATTTAAAGACTATACTACAGATATAATTGTCTCCTATCAGCAATACATTTCTTTACTTTTTATCCCAACCAAAAGCAGGACCCTAAACGTTATATATATTTACAGGAGGCAGTGAATTTATTTTATGTATTGTAATTTAATTAATTTTTTTTGCATTTAAATAAAAAAATTGATTACTAATATTTTATGTAGTTTGGCTATATAAAATATGAATATGTCGGTCATGAACGCAAAACGTATTGTTAATTCTTTCATTTGGAATGCAAAATCAAACAAAGCTAGATGGAATATATACAAGGCAAAAAAAACTCATCGTCCAAACACGATAATCACTAGGAAATTATGTTCTTATTCCAATTCTAGTAATCATTTTAACTCTCAAACATCTCCACCACCACCAAATAATAATCAATTTTGGAAGCTTGTATTTATTGCAACGTCGGTAGGTACCATGAACTTGGTTTTGGATATAAAAAATAAAAACAAAAAATGAAAAAATAAATTTACCTATATTTTACAATTATTATCAATTATCATATAATTAATTAAATATCCTCGAAATTAATTTCTTCCTCTTCATCCACCTGATCCGCTATTTCTGTTGTCTTCAATGTAATTTTTTCCATGGTCTCAGATTTCATTTCTTCAACCAACCTTTCTCTCTCCACATCCTTCTCTGAAAGGAATGCTACATCAGAATTGATATCTATCATTTCTTTTGTCTTTGAACTGTCGTTGCTATCAAAAGAATACCAATTTTCATCCACGGTATCTCTCAATCTAAGCTTGTCCGAGTCATTGTACACCTCTAGTAAATCACATTGTTGCATCTTAATAGTTGCTGTTTTTGCTGAACTACCTGATGAATTTGGTATATCCCATTCTCTAAGCCCAATTAGTAACCACTTTCCAACTTCTACCATATTATCACGTTTACCTCTACCTGAGAATTTACCACGAATATGTCCCAAACGAGTTACACCATCCATACAATAACAGTGAAACATACCATTCCCAAGCATTTTCGTTACAATCGCATATATTTCACCCTCATCTTCTGATAATCTAAGTTTATTGCTATTCTTTGCACCAACTACATGTTTGCGCCCAAACTTCTTATGTCCTGAACCACCGTGAGTATTCTTTACCATGTTTGCTTATATGTAATTATATGTAAAAATATAATTATTATTTAATTCAATTTTATTTTTAAATAATAAATTCAATATACCATTTTATCCTCATCAAATGCCTCTAACTCCTCTTCTAATATATCCACTAATCCATTTCTTTTAAATTGAGCATAGAAATCTAGCCAATTATGTTTTTCCTCAATTTCCATTGTGCTTTTGTCTTGAATTTCCTGACGTTGTTCATCAGGTTCCAAGCCGTATCTATTATAAAAATCCTCCAAACAATCATCATTCACAAACAATATGTCTTGTTTTATATAACTACAATATGCTCTACATTGCCGCAAACGCTGTGTCCAAATAGGCGAAAAGGATGCATGATAGACCCATTTGTGCCAATATTTGTCCTTCAAATTATATTTACGTCTGTTGAGACAAAACAAGGAAAGCCACTTCAGATCATCAATGCCTTTTAACCCTGCATTCTCCAAAATTCTGTAAGGTCGGACTTGGTCCACTGTTACGGTTTCGTAACACCCTAGATCATCCTCCAAATAAATACTGCGACCCTTTTTAATTCCATGCTTGCGTGACAACAACTCCATGCATCTTGCAAGCAAGATCACTTTAGGATCCTGTTGCGTCTTATTCAATACATGATTGAAATCTTTCAATAACTTGATCTGATTTTTTACATGTTCCATATTAACGACGCACAATGCATACACTTCTTTACAAGTTAATGACTTGTTCTCATTTAGGATCCAATTTGCTAACGACCTATAGTCGTCGTTTTTGAGCCAGATTTGAATGCTGTGCGTTATTTTTTCTGGGACATCATGATACATCGTTTCGATTTCGAACGAGGAGCAGAGTTTTCGCAAGAGGAAGACATCGGTATTAAAGGGTCGGAATAGGAGGTCCTGGACAAAGGTAGACGGCTGTTTTTTTAGTAAAAACTGCTCATAGCTTGGATTAAGCGTGTAAAAGAAATCATAATATATTTTATTTAGGAAAGTTGATAGTTCATTTTGGAAGCCACTATGAAGAAGCTCAGCTGCCCAAAATAATGCATCGTCGCTTTTCTCGAGAATAGATACTAACAAAGCCAAATAGACTTCATCTTTACAGTACAAATATCGAGTAAATACCAGGTCTGAACCGGGTAACGGAATAGTATAAATAGGATCTTTTTTAAGAGAATTCATAATAAGTTATCTAACTATATTTAGTTGAATAATATTTTTCAATTTTTTAGTTATTAAAAATGAATAAAATAATATCCATGTAATATATAATGAGTTTAGTTGGAGGCAAAAGAAAAGCAAATAAAGTTCTAGGCGCTTGGCGTGAACACGTGAAAAAAGTATGCAAGGAAGAAGGAATTAAATATGGTCCGGAAGCAATGAAAATGGCCAAAAGTGGAAAGCATGGTAAGGAATGGGTCATGATTAAAGCATCAATGGATAAGAAAAAGGGTGGTGATGGTGAGGCATCTGTTGATATTGTTGAAGAAGAAGTAGTTCCTGAAGGAGATATGGCTGGTAGTGACATGAGTACTTCTATGTACGGGGGTCGCCGTAGTCGCAAGCAGAGAAAGTCCAGAAAGTCTCGTAAGTCGAGAAAGCACCGTAAATCACGCAAGCACTAAATCTTGAATTAATTGTTTATAATCTTGAATATCCATTTGATCCAAGATTTGCGCAAATTTGTTAGTTGTTTCTACAACTGAAAGTCTTTTTAAAGGACAAAAATGAATATTTTGAACTAACAACTTCATAAAAAATATTATGAATTTGTTTTCTTTTTTTAAACATCGATGCACGTAAATTAAAATACGTAAAAACATAATACTGAGTGCATAATTATCCCATGTACCACTATATTGCAATATATCTTTTACAATAGTTTCATAAGATTGGTTTACATATTTAGAAAAATATTCTACTCCTTCTCTTTGAAATGAACTAACAACTGTATCTCCAAAAGAATATAATAATTTGTGTTCTGATAATACGTCGTGAACAATGCGTTCGATATTTAATAAAGATAGACTTTCCAATTTGTTAGTTAGTAAGTAGGATAAGATGTGCAATTCTAGAGGCCATTCAATATAAGACGGTTCATAACTCTGAAAAAAAGGTTTCAATTGCTGCCCATTTTTTAAATCAAGGGAAAATGAAAAATTTGTAATAACTGGATTAAAATACGTCTTGTTTACTAATATGGTATCCATTGTAATAAAATTATGTACTATTTGCTGATCATTTAGCGTCTGCAATGTGCCTAATAGATGCTTGTAAAATTCGATCATCGTATATATATATTGTTTTGGACTACTTAAAGGCTTTAAGTAGTTTTTTAAAGATATTAATTCGCCGTCGCCATCCCACTTCAGCAAAACCGAATTTTCGGAACCGATTTTGCGAGTAGATTGCAAGCGTCTTGTTTCTAAGGCGATTTCATTAATAGTCAAGTCATCTTCTTTTAAACAAATGTAAAACATGGACTTCCAATTTGGAATAGAATTTAGTCTTTTACTATTTGTTAGTTCGTTTTTCACGAAAAAATCCAAGGGAAGCATTTTATAGATCGGTTTTTTTCTATTATTGATATATTTTTTGTCATTTAAAAAATATACACAACTCTCTAAAGAACTCATTATTTTTAATAATTACTATTATTTCTGTTTTTATACTCGTTAAAAACACTTAAAAACAAATTGAAAATATGTATATGTCAAAATTTATTAAATTTACTGGTTTGTTATTAAATACAAATGATATACATAAAATAGTTATACAACCAAATAAATATTATATTCGTATTATGAGTAAAGAAATAGATGGTTTTAATTGGATTATTGGTAGTTTTGGTCTTGGCAAAATTTCTTCCTATACTTCTGAAATGGAAGTTTGTGAGACGAAACATCCAACTGATTACAAAATACTTTCTGATTGGATTAGTAAAAACGAGTAGTCCGTTTACATTTTTCCTTGACTATTTTTTGCAAACATGAAATATCTATTTTTATATGTTTTTTTGATCTTTTCCTCGATCAAATCTAGATCATTGACTGTTTTCTCCAACAAAGCATCAGTTACCTCTTTTATTAACATCTCATATTCCTTACAAAATTCTGCATACCCTGTCTTCGGCTGATATTCCGGCTTCAATGCATTCTCTTCTATATGTTGATCCATCACATCTAGAAGTTCACGCTGTACACTTATGTAGACCCTTCGTTGTCTAGGCTCCTTCTTTTCTGTGCTCTTTTTTCTAAAATAATAGCGTGCACTCTTAAACATTTTATCTAATATATCGCCGTCATATCCTAGACGATCCAGCCGATCTACCTCTTCTTGAACAATATCCGCATTTTCTTCCGTCCATATCTTCCATGCCTCTTTGAAATCTTTTCTATGGTCATATTGATGGATCTTTGCAAAATTGTGGAGCTCTTCCATGAAATCCTCTGTAAATTTGTAGCGATAAATTACCATTGATAATCCTCTATCTGATTGATCGGAAACCATTGTGGCTGCATCACATCCCAGAATTCTATTACTAAATAAACTATTATCATCAACACGATTGCAAATATCGCCAACTTGTGGTTCATCATATAGCATTGTTTGCGTTTCTTTGTAAATATTATAATTTGTCATAATTACTTTTTAATCATTTCAATTTTTTTATTAATTAAAATATTAATCCTTTTACACCTTTAATGCATACAGAAAAAAAACTAATTATAATTTACAATTTATGAAATACAATTTATGAAATACAATTTATAATATAATTACCATGCCGCTGCACCTGCGCCTTGGAAGTACATTCGCAAGTTATCAATCTCCTTTTCCAATGCTTGCACATAGCGACTGTCAATGGTCACGAGATATCTGTCATCATCATTCATTGCTGCCTCCACATCGTCAAATTCTCGCTCCAATTGCTCAAGAAATTCTTCTTCATCGTCCTCTTCGTGCTGAGGAATAATCTCAACGTGACTGGCTGGTTTAATGACCTCGTAATTATGGTGACTGACCAGCTTGGGTTTCTCCAAGCTCACTGGAGAGACTGTGTTGGGCAGCACAATCCAATACCAGGGATCATCGTACACAATACGCGCTTCTGTTTTAGGGTTCAGCACGCGCTTGCAAAAGTTGTTGGCTGCCGTGTTGTCGTACCAATGCTGAAAATGAATGTAAGCTGAATTGTATTTTTTTCTATCTTTACCTACCTTTAAAACAAGGTCTACTCTGCGAACCTTGCCGATGCGCAACTGCTCAAATACGGCTCCAATATCATTTGCAGTAAAGTTAATAAATACGCGGGGAATGAATAAACTAAGATTGTTGGACATTGTTAATTTAAATTGGTTTGGAATAGCTTTTAAGAGCGTTTCTGTGTTAAAATCTAATGGATGCTATTTAAGTTCTTAAAATTTCAATTTTTTTTTTCAAGGTGAGAAAATCAAATACTAAAAATTTATAAAGATTAACATTTTTACAAAATACAAAAAATAAAATACAAAAATGCAAAAATAAATAAGATAAAAAATTGATTTAATTATATTATTAAAAATAAAGTATATAATTAAATATGGATCGTCAATTAATTGAAAATGAATTAGGAGTAGAACTCCCTAGCCAATTTGAAAATTATTCACCTACCCTACAACAATCCATTATAGAATATATAAAACATCTAGATGCAATCGAAAAGCAAGCCTATAAAATTGGAAAATCCCACTTAGGTACATCTTTCAATGTAATAAAAAGCAATGGATATATTAATTGGAAGAAAACACAAAAATAAACTATTTAACGTCGACCACTACTTCTTCTTTGTGTTTTGCTGCGATGTGGCTGCACAAGTTGAGAAAGGGTTAAATGTGGATTTAAAAAATCAGCCCTCGCTTTCTGCGTGCGACCCCCGATCATTTTTGCCTGTTTTATCAATTTACTTAGATTTCCTCCCCCTCCCCCTCTTGAAATACTATTTCCCTGTAAAGATGAAGATATCGGATTTGTTATTTGGTTTTCATTTATTTTTTCTCCTTGCTCATCTACCTTGGATTTAATTGCATCTAAATGAGAAGCCACTGATGTATTAAAACCTGAGAACATTCCTTTTACACGATCTACAAAGTTTATACCTTTATTTTTTACTTCATTTGCCTCACCTACTGCACCCGTTATAGCAGGTATTACATTTAAACCACTTTCTATAGCAGTACCTGCTGCTGCTCCAACATCTGCTAATTCTTCGAGCGCAAAATACGGAGGAAACTCACCTAATGCTGCATTTACACCTTTTGCACCAATATCTAATTCTTTTGTTATAAAATCAGTACTTTCTTCAGCAACTTTATCTATAACTGGCTTTACCACACCATCAAACGCCTGTTCACCGATTTCTTTGGCTTCAGATATCAACTCTTCACCCTCGGGTGATTTTAAAACATCCGCAAATTGTTTTACTTTATCTGCTTCTTCATGTACGATATTTTCAATACCCTCATTAGGATTAACACCAACTACATCTGCTACTTTGTTTAATCCTGAAGAAACAAGATTATCTCCTGCTTGTGCAGCTATTGAAATTGCTTTTTTAAAGTTATTTACAAGACTTGGATCCGATCCACCTCGCATACTTTTTCTTGATCTTTTCATTCTTTTAACCCTTTTATATCTTTTGTTAGTTCTTTTTACCATTTTATATTATACCTATTTTTTATTTTGACCCTTCCTGTTGTATTCGCTTAAAGTCCGCAAATGTCAAAGCCAACTTTTTATTTATAATCTTTTTATCAATCTTTTTCAATGGTGAAAAATTAGTCAATCTACCCTCCCATGTATAACGATTTGCGTTTTCCTTTAATAGTTGCTTATTTGACGATTGATTAACATTTGGCAGATTTGCCTTTATTTGAGGCGGCAATACAAAAGCGGTTTGATTACGATTTTTCATTTGCATTTTAACACTCGGTTGTATTTTAGTTGTATTCTCCTTATTATACGTTTTAAGACGCACTAAAACATCTTTTTGCGGATTTTTTGATAAATCCTCCTTTTTCCTTTTTTCCTCTTCCTCTCTTCTCTTTATCTCCTCATCATATTTCTCTTCTGCCAACTTCAGTTCCTCTTCCAAATCCACGAAAAGTGGCTTGCACCAATAGGTAATCACATATTTTCGCCCAACTGGCTCCAAATATCGGTACGGAATACTATTGTTGCTAAAATATTCAAAAGACTTCTTATCATTGTTATAACGCATATAAACGTTACCTAATGGTGTTGGTTCCAAAACATAATTGTTAATATTATGATCTAGCTTCTTATTAATAATAAATTCTCTTGCTTTTACTAACAAACTACTATCATCAATCACTTTATTCTCTAATGTTTGCAACTCATTCTCCACTTCACTCTTTTCTAATGCAATCTTTAAAACAAGTTCATTAAAATCGTCTACATCTTCTTCGTCTAGAAAAAAATATTCTAGTAATAAATATTTGCAATCATCAGACAGATCATCTTCTAATGATTTAGAATTATCAATCATTTGGATTTTAACCAATTTCTCTTTTAATCCCTTTATCGTATTAAAGAGATTATCTGTTTCTAACTTTTTTAGACGTTCAAATTCAGTTTTTTCTTCTTCCAATTCCGTATCTGTGAATACATATTCATTTGGAAATGCTTTAAACCGTGCCAAATATTTATCTTCAAACCTTATCTCTTCTGCTGTCTTTTGTTCTGGTTCTGGTTCTGTTACTAATTGTTCTTCTTTATCTTGTTTTTCAGAGTTATTGTATCCATAGTCGAGTATTAAAGGGTTATGTTCGCAGATGAAATTGTAAAAATCATATAATTCCCTTATCAAGGATTTTTTTTCTGTTTTATCATCTGCGTTTATGGTTTGCAAATTATGAAACAGTTTCTTTACAATTTCAAATCGTTCTAAACCCTTATACATTGATATAAAAACGATTAATGTAATAAAAGTAGGAAAAAAATCGGTTAACGACGGCATAATTATTATAATTACAATTTTATTTTTAAGTTGTTTTAAACGGATACTTGCTTTTTTCGCTCCTCAAAAAGATCAGCTATTTCCTTTGCCAAAATTGGCACATCTAATAACTCATATGTCTTTTCCTCTGTATCCGGATGCAATCTTACTAAACATAGACTTGTAACTGTTTTTCCATATTTTCTCTCCAAAATAGCCTTATATGTATTAAGCTGCAGTGAATAATGCCAGAAATTGGTGTCATCTAGATGACCAATGAGTGGGTTACTCGCATATTGTCTCCAAGCAGTTTTTTTCGTAATTTCTTTGCTGCGTTTCCAATCATAGATAGCTAATGTGCCATCGGGGTTTTCATAAACCATGTCAATAGAACCAGCAATTTTCAAGTCCTCATCAAATATCATCCATTCTGTGCGAAATGGCTTCATATGTGGATAATCCTTAACAAAATCAATAAAATATTTCCACTCACAGCAATCTTCGCCAACAACACTACTAACATAATCATTAAACAAATCCAAATGCGTATAGCCTTTTTCTAAAGAGGGGTTATTCATAAAATTCTCAATACGTTCATGCAAACTAGTACCCTGCGATGAAACAGCATCACCATTCGATTTCCAACTGGCCTTGATTTGTTCTGCTGTTAAACCCCAATATTTATGACCTGGAGCCCATGTTTTGCTTTTAAATATATTTGCAATGACCTTATCTGCGTCAAACTTTGGAAAATGTTGATGGTTCCATGTTGTTACCGAGGTATATTTGGAAGTTGGATCAGTAACTATTTCATATTTATGGCCCTTTGCATAAAATTTAATTAACTGATCACGAGGATGAGGATTACACGTTTCTAATACGGGTTGCATTATTTAGTATTTTGTTCTGATATCTTTAAATGATTTCTTTAAATTACTTTTAAACAAATCATTGTTTACAAAATGACATTCAATTTTTTATGTTTTGTTTATAATTATAGTGAATTTTCTAGTTTTTTTAATCGAGTTTTTAATTCTTGTATTTCTTTTATTAAAACACCAATTAATCCAATATAATTCAATGATTGTGTCTCTTCACCATCTTTTTCACCTTTTACTAAGAAAGGAAAGTATTCTTGTACTTCATGTGCAATTAAACCAATATTAATATTATTTGTGTCTATTTTTTTATATATGACAGGTCGTAAATTATCTACTGTATAGATTTTTAGATCCAAATCCAGAACATCTTCTTTAATACGATAATCTGATGTAGCGCTAAATTCTACACCAGTTATCGTATAATCAGAATAAGCACTTTGAGGACTAATTAGTCCATTGGACGCCTGCCAAATTGTATCACCACCGCCTCCACAAGAACCTGTTGGACCAGTATATGCCCAGAAAGTAATTGAAATAGACCAACTAATGTCGGGTATACTATTTTCAGAAGCACT
>Ga0164296_1001927_pt1 | contig 21266 bp, 23 predicted proteins | sample GEODES057metaG_FD_113533 | JGI IMG/M metagenome (GOLD analysis project Ga0164296, IMG submission 113533) | Dystrophic lake water microbial communities from Trout Bog Lake, Wisconsin, USA - GEODES057 metaG | ecosystem: Environmental > Aquatic > Freshwater > Lake | place: USA: Trout Bog Lake...
CAAAGTGGAGGCGTCATCGGCAAGCAATAAAAAGCGATGGAGTCTGCATCTTCCTGCCAGTTTTGGTGAGATCAAAGATGTTTTTGTGGAGACCCCTGAAGAATGGTTTGTTGCCACCCTTGCATCAACACCCACTCCAGTGCTTGAATTAGCTCAAAGCCCAAGCGCACCAAGTCCCGAGCCCGTCCCTGCGGTTGTGACAATCGAGACCTCTGAAGGGGCCTATGAATGGCACACACATATTGATATGAAACCCTGAACTGAGCGCTGGACCAAAGAGAAGACCATTACGCATATCTGAACACTGTGTTTATATGTGAACATCATGGAGAGAATAATGATTAAAGTAGGCGATAAACTCCCCGCAGCAACTTTTATGGTCATGGGCGAAGATGGTCCAAAACCACTTGCCGCGCATGATTATTTCAAAGGCAAAAAGATTGTCTTATTTGGCGTACCTGGTGCATTTACGCCGACCTGCCATCGCAATCATTTGCCAGGCTTTCGTGATAAAGCGCAGGAGATCAAAGCGCATGGCGTTGATGCAATCGCCGTTGTCTCCGTCAATGATGTGTTTGTCATGAATGCATGGGCCGAGAACACAGGCGCAAAAGGCGCAATTGATTTTCTTGCAGACGGCAGCGCTGCTTTTGCCAAAGCCATTGGCCTATCACTCGATCTGACCGAGCGCGGTTTGGGCATGCGTATGCAGCGCTTTTCCATGTTGGTGGTTGATGGCGTTGTAACCAAACTCAATATCGAAGAAGGCACAGGCACGACGGCACTCTCAGGCGCCGAGGCAATGTTGGCTCTTCTGTAAAAAATGGAGCGCGTGGCTCAAGAGGCCATGCGCTCTTTGCTTTGCATTTGGCTTTGTGATTGTAAAAATCTGACCTCAATGCGTTTGGTCATATAAAAACTCGTGATAATCGCAGCCATGCCAAAAACGGCAGCTCCCAATAACATCCCGACAAGCCCGCCCTCTGGTCCCCAATAATGCGCGCCCAGTGTAACAAAGGGAATTGTTCCCAAGGTCGCTCGGCCCCAATTAAACATGGTTGAGAACATGGCAAAGCCCAGATTGTTAAAGGCGGCATTGGCAACAAACAGCGCGCCCAAAAACATCCATGCCGCAGCACCCCATGTGCAGAAAAATTCAACCAGCGTTTGCGTTTCGCCATGCGCATTAAAAATACGCACCACAAGCGGCGCCATGAGCCATAAAATCAACCACACTGAGAGCACATAAACAGCGCAAGTCAAAAAACAATCGCTTAATGTACGACGCACACGACCCATCAATTGCGCGCCGTAATTTTGCCCGATAATAGGACCTACCGCGCTTGAAAGAGCAAACAGCACACCAAAAGCGACGGGCGCAACACGATCAATAATTGAAAATGCAGCCACAACTTCAGCGCCAAATTGCGAGAAGACAGACATTGCATAAGAATTGGCAACGGGAGTAGCGATATTGGTCAAAATCGCGGGGACGGCAATCACAGCCAAAGGCATGATATCGCCCCAGACTTTCTGCGCATGCGGTGTGCGCACCAAATCATGTTTGGTCGCTGCGCCCCATAAGCCAACAATCACAAACATCAGGCGCGAGAAAATGGTGGAAATAGCAGCGCCTTTATACCCCAAACCAAAGCCAAAAATAAGAATGGGATCTGCTACAGCGGTCATCACAGCGCCAAAAAGCGTAACATACATAGCACGGCGCGCATCACCTACCGCCCGCAGGACACCTGAAAAGGTCATGCCAATGCCCAACAACACATTGGCGGGCAATGTAAAAGCTAAAAATTCACTGGCGACATCATGGGCCAGATCGCGCGCGCCTAATAAAGAGATAAGCTCTCCACGCCAGATAAAGCCGAGAACCGACACAATCAATGAAATGACGAAGGTCAGGATCAGACCAGAGCTCACGAGCTCGCGCGCGCGTTCTCTATTGCCTGCACCCAAAGCACGCGCCACCAAGGCTGAAACCGCAATTGACAGACCAATGTTAAGGGATGTGCCAAAAAATAAAATCTGCGTGGCATATCCAACCCCCGCAGTAAAAGCGGGATTATTGAGCCATGAAACATAAAGCAGCGATAAAAAATCAACGACGAAAATTGCCACAAGCCCAATTGAGCCTGTTGCTGTCATAATCAGCACATGACGTAAAATCGGGCCTTCAGTAAAAACAGCGGGTGGCTGCCGTGATTGAGTGGACATGTGAACCTGTAACGAGCTTAACAAACGGGCCAGAGGGTAACTTTGGCGGCACAATAAACACAAATGAGCCAAAAGCGAGGCGAAAGACTTGACCCACGCGCATGACTTACGCACATAGTCCTTATGTCTTTACAGCAAAATGACAAGGCAAAAGACTTGCCTCAGCTTGATATACGTCTGTGCGCGCCACGTGGATTTTGCGCAGGGGTTGTGCGCGCCATTGATGCCGTTGAAAAAGCGCTTAACCTCTATGGTGCCCCCGTCTATGTCCGTCATGAAATTGTTCATAACCGCTATGTCGTGGATAGCCTCAAAGCCAAAGGCGCTATTTTCGTTGAAGATTTAAAAGATGTGCCAGATGGGCCCGCTCCCGTCATATTTTCGGCCCATGGCGTGCCCAAAAGCGTGATTGAGACCGCCGATCAACGCCATATGCTCGCCATTGATGCAACCTGCCCTCTCGTCACCAAAGTTCACAGAGAGGCCATGACCCACCACAAAAAGGGGCGGTTAATTTTTCTGATTGGGCATAAAGGTCATCCAGAAGTCATCGGCACAATGGGGCAATTGCCCGATGGGGCGATCGTGCTCATCGAATCAGTTGAAGATGCGCAAGCAATCACCCCGCCTGAGGGTATTGAACTCGCCTATGCCACCCAAACAACTTTATCCGTAGATGATACGGCTGAGATTATCGCCGTTTTAACCCGCCGCTTCCCTCAGCTGCACCAGCCGCCCCGCGAAGATATTTGCTATGCCACCACAAATCGGCAGGAGGCCGTGCGGATTGTCGCCCCGCAGGTTGAGGCGATGATTGTCGTGGGCTCGCCCAATTCTTCTAATTCGCAACGATTACGCGAAACCGCCGAACGCTATGGCTGCCCCAAAGCCTATTTGATTGAGCGAGCAGCCGATCTCGACTGGAACCAGCTTAGCGGGCTCAAAAGCCTCGGGCTGAGCGCAGGAGCCTCCGCCCCCGATGTGTTGGTGGATGAGATCATTGCGGCCTTCGCTGCGCGTTATAACGTTAAGGTCGAGACAGTAACTACCGCGCAGGAAGATATGTTCTTCCCATTGCCGAGGGAATTGCGATCCCCAACCCCGATTTGACCTTCACAGCTCGGTTCAGCTAACACTTGGGCTCATTTGAGCAAGAGATGATCGACCATGGCTGTTTATACCGAGGTGTCGGACGACGAACTCGCCACATTCATCGCCAATTACGATATTGGCGAGGTGCTGTCGCTCAAAGGTATTGCGGAAGGTGTCGAGAACACCAATTTTCTGCTTCACACCGAAAAAGGATTTTATATCCTCACTCTCTATGAAAAGCGTGTGAAGCAAGAGGATTTACCTTTTTTCATCGGCTTAATGGAACATTTGGCCCTGAATGGACTCACCTGCCCCCAACCCGTCCGCAATCGCAAAGGGGAGGCGCTTGGTCATCTTGCCGGTCGAACTGCGGCCCTCGTCACCTTTCTTGATGGCATGTCTGTGCGCAAGCCTGAAGCGCGCCATTGTGCCATGGTGGGTGAAGCGCTTGCGCGTGTGCATCTCTCCAGCGCTCATTTTGACATGAAGCGCCCCAATGCGCTCTCTGTTGAGGGCTGGGCGCAATTGGTCGATCATGCTTTGCTACGCGCGCATGAAGTCATGGCAGGTCTTGATGAAGAGATCAAAACCGAACTGGCTTTTTTGCGTGCGCATTGGCCCCATGATTTACCTGTTGGTATTATTCACGCTGATTTATTCCCCGATAATGTCTTTTTTCTTGGTGGGCATTTATCAGGCCTGATTGATTTTTATTTCGCCTGCACTGATGCGCTCAGCTATGATCTCGCTATCTGCCTCAATGCATGGTGTTTCGAAGCGGATCATTCTTTTAACATCACCAAAGGCACAGCGCTGATTGAGGGCTATCAACGCCTGCGCCCGCTCTCTGTGGCAGAGCGTGATGCTTTTCCTTTGCTCGCGCGCGGCGCAGCATTTCGTTTTATGATGACCCGCCTAGTGGATTGGCTCAATCAGCCTGTGGGTGCTCTTGTGCGTCCCAAAAACCCACTCGAATATTATAAAAAATTACGCTTTCATCAGCGTGTCACATCAATCGCAGCTTATGGCGTGATCGCATGAGCGGAGATAAGGTTGTGATTTACACAGATGGCGCATGTTCGGGCAACCCTGGCCCAGGGGGCTGGGGTGCTATTCTCACTTATAATGGAACCGAGAAAGAATTATGCGGCGGGGAAAGCAATACCACCAATAATCGCATGGAATTAATGGCCGCGATTATGGCGCTGGAAGCGCTTAAACGTGGATGTAGAGTTGATGTTCATACCGACTCCCAATATGTGCGCAATGGCATCACCAGCTGGCTTGCGAATTGGAAGCAAAAAGGCTGGCGCACCGCCGATAAAAAGCCTGTTAAAAATCAAGAACTCTGGGAAAGACTGGATGAGGCTTGCCAACGCCATCATGTGAGCTGGCATTGGGTGAAGGGCCACGCTGGCCATGACATGAATGAACGGGCAGATGCCCTTGCCCGCAAAGGGCGCGAGGAATGCAGGGAGTAAAAACTAGGTTTTTTGCTAATTTCAGGCCTATCCAAGGCCAAGCTCGCCGAAGTGATTGCCTCGCACCATCTTACTGCTTAAGAATGCACCCACCGTATGCGTCACCAATGAAGGATAGGCATGGCCCGCGACGTTACAGACACAGAGCCCGTTACTGATCGCCGCCAGCTCATCGAATGGCTGGAGGCGGGCTGCAAGCCACATCATGCCTATCGCATTGGCACTGAGCATGAAAAATTTGCCTTCTATAAAGATACGCACAAACCAGTGCCTTACGATGGCATTGCGCGTGAGGGGCGCAAGGGCATTAAGGATCTGCTGGTGGGTTTTCGTGACGCCACGGGCTGGCATGAGATTCGTGATGGCGCGAATCTGATTGGCCTTTATGGCGAAGAAGGTGGCGCTATTTCACTTGAACCCGGCGGGCAATTTGAATTGTCAGGCGCACCGCTTGAAACACTCCACGAGACCGCCGCTGAATTGCACGCGCATATTGATCTGTGCCATCGTCTTGCTGATCCCATGGGCATTGGATTTCTTGGCATTGGCGTCACACCCGAATGGCATTTATCTGATGTCCCAGTGATGCCTAAAAGCCGCTATCAGATTATGACCGCTTATATGCCAAAGGTGGGCACACGCGGACTTGACATGATGTATCGCACATCAACTGCGCAAGTGAATGTCGATTTTTCATCTGAAGCAGATATGGTGAAAAAATTACGCGTTTCACTGGCCTTACAACCTCTTGCCACCGCGTTTTTTGCCAATTCGCCTTTCATTGATGCCCGCCCATCAGGGCGTCTTTCTGAGCGCTCAGAGATTTGGCGCGATACGGACAACCAGCGCGCGGGCATGCTGCCTTTTGCATTCGATGCAGGGATGGGCTTTGAGGCCTATGTGGACTATGCGCTTGATGTGCCCATGTATTTTATCAAGCGCGGGGATCATTATCATAATGTTGCCGGCGCAAGCTTTCGTGATCTGTTAGCGGGACGTTTGAGCGATGTGGCGGGGGCGCACACAACCTTATCTGATTGGGCCAATCATCTCTCAACTATTTTCCCTGAAGTGCGGCTCAAACGCTATTTAGAGATGCGCGGCGCCGATGTTGGCTCACAAGCTCACATTCTAGCAGTCTCAGCCTTTTTTACGGGATTTTTATACGATCAATCCGCCCTTGATGCCTGTTGGGATCTCGTCAAAGACTGGACAGCGCAGGAGCGTCAGACATTGCGTGATGATGTCCCTCGTTTGGGCTTTGATGCCACAATCAAAGGGCGCTCGCTTGCACAGGTGGGGCAACACATACTTGCCATCAGCCGTGCTGGCCTCAAAGCACGTTCACGACTAAATCAGGTGGGCCAAGATGAAGGCGTATATCTTGACCTCCTTGATGAGCGCTTAGCTCATCATAAAACCAATGCGCACATCGCGCTTGAGGCCTATGAAGGGCGCTGGGGCCATTCTTTTGACGGGCTTTATGATGAATTTAGTCTTTAACTAAAGCTTAGAATACAAACCCCATGTGGCAAGTTTTTAGAAAGCCTGTTGTTGACTTAGATTTTTTTAACGCAAAAAATTAGCATCCTCTCCATGTCTTGCGCGCACTCTCCCCTGATAAAGGAGAGATCAATTATGAGCGCGTCTTCTGAGCTTCCATTAGCGGCTAACCGCATCTTAAATGATTATGAGCGCGGATTTTACGGCGTGCGCTTATCCATAGAGCCAGCGGACGAAGGGCTGTGGGATTATGTGATCACAAAGGCACATGAAAACGCTTATGAAAGCATTGTGCTGGGACGATATAAGGATGATAGCTGCGTTATCGCGCATTGGCGGAGATGGGCGGACAAATTACAACTGCCTTTATGTGTGGAGCGCGAGGCTGGACACACAACACAGCTCGAGACATTAATCGGTCAAGTCAAAATAGGGCCGCATGCGCCCTTGCGGCGCGTTCAGAGATTTGGTGCGCGACGTTCACCGCGCCGGCGTATGCGGCGCTTTGGCGCATGGCGTCCGACTATTAAAAGAGCGGGCTGATATGCAGTGCCACATCAACCAGTAAGCCTGCGCATATTAGTAGGCCCGCGCTTTTATTTGACCGAAATAAACTAAGCGCGCGCTGGGGTAGAGCGAGATCAAGAGTGTAAATTTGCCATAAGAGATGAAACGCAAATAAAGCAAGACCGCAATAAGAAGCTATGCCTGCGTTGACGCCCCAAAGCGCGGCGCTAAGGCATATCAAGGTCAGGCCATAAAGAATGGCTAAAGCTATTTTGACGTGACCGCCAAATAAGCGTGCGGTGGAGCGCACGCCAATGATGGCATCATCACGCGCATCTTGCAGCGCATAGATGGTATCATAGCCCATTGTCCATAAGACTGCGCTGAGATAGCACGCAATGGCTGGCCATGAGAGCGTGCCAAAAAACGCAGCCCAGCCCATTAATCCACCATAAGCAAAGGCAAGACCAAGCACAGCCTGCGGCCATGATGTGATGCGCTTCATAAAGGGATAAATGGCAATGATCAGGAGAGACCCCAAGCCGAGAGCAATTGTAAAAACATTAAAGCTCAGAAGTACGAGAGCACCAATGCTGGCTTGCAGGAGCAAAAATAATTTTGCGGCTGTGAGTGACACGGCCCCCGAAGGCAAAGGACGCATTTTGGTGCGCTCAACATGCGCATCAATTTCGCGATCAATCATATCATTATAAGTGCAGCCAGCCCCGCGCATGGCAATGGCACCAATCATAAATAAGAGCAGATGATCAAAGCGCGGCGCCTGTTGTGCTGCTATTGCTGCAAGCAGGGATGACCACCAACACGGCAGGAGGAGCAACCACCAGCCGATGGGGCGATCAAGGCGAGCTAATTGAATAAAGGGATGCGCAAAAGACGGCGTTAAACGCAAGATAAAATGATGTGCAACTGAGTCAGGCAAAGCCCTTTGCGTCATAACCGCGCATCACTCACAGGGGACCTGCGGGCAAACGCACACCCGTTGGTGCTTGGTCTGCGCCACCACTCTGCTGTTGCTTACGAATATCATTGGCAATTTTACAGGCTTGCTGTGCCATTTGACCCGTATGGGTTGAGCCTTCAGTCACCTGCTCAAGCAAGGCATCAGGCACATTGCACCAGTCTTTATTTTTGGTCATGTAATTTTTCAACTGCACTTCGACCGCTGCCAAATTACGTAATTTTGGGCATGATAAAGTGGGATCAATCTTACCTTTCCCAGCTTCAGCAATTTTGTTGAGATCGGCAATTATGCTCATGCGCTTTTGCTGGATGGTCGCAATATCAGTATCGCAATCGCCTGTTGAGGGTGTATCCCCTGCAGCCAAGACCGGTGTTGTCAACATAAGGCATGACGCACTCACCAGTGCCACGCGCTTCAGATCAAAACTTGATGCGTAAGGCCGCATTGACAAGGATTGTTTTAAAATTGACATGACGCAACTTTCCCTCAGATCTGCACAGGTCATACAAGCGCCTGCCCTAGGGCGCAAGATAAATGCGCTTTTGGACCGGCCAAATGCCCATTTACCCCTATAAATAAGCCTAAAAAAGGCCATGTCATGGCAGGGTGGTAAGATCTGCGCAAAATTGCTAGATCAGACCAGTCAAGTGAACCCAAGGTGCGCATCGTGAGTTATGATTTCAATGCTCCCCGCCTCTATGTCGATGCAGATTTAAATGCTCAGGCCATCATTCCACTGAGCCGCGAGCAAAGCAATTATCTGAGCAATGTCCTGCGCCTGACGGAAGGTGATGATGTCCTGATCTTCAACGGGCGGGATGGGGAATGGCAAGCCCATCTTGCGGGCTCACGCAAACATCTTGAGCTCATTGCGCTCCAATGTGTGCGTGCGCAAACAAGACTGCCACATATCCATTATGTGTTTGCGCCTCTCAAACATGCACGTCTTGATTATATGATCCAGAAAGCAGTGGAAATGGGCGCAAGTGTACTGCAGCCCGTGATGACCCGCCGCACACAAGTGACACGCGTCAACCTCGAGCGCATGCATGCCAATGCCATTGAAGCGGCGGAGCAATGCGGCCTGCTCTCATTGCCTGAGATCAGATCTGTCTGCACATTGGATCATTTCATAGGTGCATGGAATGAAGACGATGTGCTGATTTTTTGTGACGAAGATGTTGAGGCCAGCAATCCCATCACCGCGCTCACACACCACTCAATTTTACCACTTCAACCCCATCGTTCAATCGCTGTCATCATTGGCCCCGAAGGGGGATTTGATCAGCACGAACGCGCTGCCCTAGCTGCACGCAAAAATTGTATCCGACTTTCCTTAGGGCCGCGTATTTTAAGGGCTGACACAGCAGCTGTTGCTGCTTTAACGCTTGTTCAGGCCTGTTTAGGTGATTGGTCAATTTAATTTGTTCACTTCAAAATGCACGCAATCTGATATTGCCAAATGGTCCGCATCATGGTGTTGTGCAGCATCATTAAAATGCAAAGCCATGGAGGCATCAATGTGTGCCTGTAAGACGTGTGGGCGTTTGTATGGTTTAGCGTTTGGTTTTTTTATGTTTTTAAATCCGACACTCATTGGCAATTATGATGTGTTAGCTGATGATTTAGGATCCACTGTGCCGGAGCAGCCCTTATTGCATGTGGTACGGGATGATCAGCGTTTTTTACACGCACAATCCCCCACGCATGTGGTTGAACGCATGCGCATATCCATGCACATCACTCCACCTTCTGAGCATAGCATGACTCATTCGCTCGCTGTGGCGCCCGCCCCCCGCGATACCCAGCATATTAAACTTGAGCCCATGCCCGCACATTGACATTGGCATGAGCACGCCTGTCAGGTTAACATCCCCCTGACTCCACAATCGTCATGTGGATTAGGCGCACTCATGTCACTCATGCTTACATCGCCCTCCCTACAAAACACCCTGAGCTGTGTCGCGGCAGCGGGCGATATTGCCATGTCTTATTTCCATCAGGGCGCGCCAACACATGCTCATATCGAGATGAAAGAGGGCGGCTCACCCGTCAGTGCTGCCGACACAGAGACAAATGCATTTTTGCATCATCATTTAAGCGCTTTATGGCCTAATGCGGCTTGGTTGTCTGAGGAAAGCGTGGATGACCCCATTCGCCTCACAAGTAAGGATGTGCTTATTGTTGATCCCATTGATGGCACCCGCGCCTTTATCAGGGGCGACCCTCAATGGGTGATTTCTATTGCCATGGTCAGCGAAGGCGCTCCCCAATGGGGCATACTTCACGCCCCTGCCCTCAATGAAACATTTATCGGCATTCATGGCCAAGGCGCCTTTTGCAACAATGCCCCCATAAAAGTCAGCACCCACCCCGAGCTTAGCCAAAGCCGTATTTCGGGCCCAAAACCAATTCTCCATCGACTTTCAGAGCAACATATTGATTTCAAAACAGAACCTAAGATTCCCTCGCTCGCCTATCGTATGGCAAAGGTTGCAAAAGGACAGATTGAGGCAGGGTTGTCCTCGACCAATCCCCATGATTGGGATATAGCGGCTGTGGACATCATCCTCCGGGAAGCCGGCGGGATTTTAAGTGACCTTTGGGGGCGGCAACTCATCTATAATTTGCCGTTCCCTCAACATGGTGTGGTCGTGGGTGCAACAGCCCATCTACATCGCGAACTAACCATGCGGCTGAAAATGGCGCATGAGTTTCCTTAAGCAATCTTGCCTGCGGGCACTTTGATTTTTAATAAGCTGGTGTGAGCTATGACTGAAACAAAAACATCTGCGCTGGAGTCAAAACAACTACTTCACATCGTGTTTGGTGGAGAGCTAACACATATTGATGGAGCTGAGTTTCGCGATCCCTCACAAATCGACATTGTCGGCATTTTTCCAGATTATGCGAGTGCCCATTCTGCGTGGAAAGCAAAAGCACAGATGACTGTCGATAATGCATTGATGCGTTATTTTATTGTGCATTTGCATCGCTTCCTTGATCCGGCCTGAGCGGTAACAGGCACAATGCTCAACAAAATGGGGTTCAAAAAAATTGGGAGGTCGCATTTTATTCAGTCCCTCCTCAGCAGACTTGCTGTGGGGTATTTGAATTTTGTGCAGGCAACAACGCGCTTTAAGTGTGAACCCAATACTTATGCTGACATGATCAGCAATGACCTGCCGGCCATTATTGCGATGTGGCATGGGCAACATTTTATGGTGCATTTTGCTTGGCCCAGAACATTTAAACTCAGCGCACTCATTTCACGCTCTGGTGATGGCGAGCTTAATGCGTTAATTGCTGAGCGCATTGGCGTGCGCGCCATCAGAGGTTCAGGCGGCCTTGGCAAGGGTTTTAAAATTGCCAAAAGAGGCGGCGCAGGGGCTTTACGCGAAATGGTGCAAGCGCTTGAAGATGGCTGGACAGTTGCGTTGACTGCCGATGTGCCCAAAGTCTCGCGTCAGGCTGGGCCAGGAATAGTGGCGCTCGCCCAAATGTCGGGGCGGCCTATATATCCGGTCGCCGTTGCAACATCTCATCGCATGGATTTTAATTCATGGGACCATGCCAGTCTCGGCCTTCCTTTTGGGCGGGGCGCCATTGTTGTGGGTGAGCCTATTCGCATTGCCAAAGACGCAAGCTCTGAGGAAGCTGAGATGAAGCGTCAGCTTGTTCAAAAAGGCTTGGATGAAGCCCATCACCGCGCTTATGCTCTTCTCGGCGCTGAAGATCCCGGAGCCGCACGAGGGCAAGCATAATGACTTTGCGCATCCCTTTGCTGTTTTTATATCGCGCACTCTCAACCTGCGCAGCCCCGCTGGCACCGGTTGCTTTGGCGTGGCGACTTCACAAAGGCAAAGAAAATCGTGCGCGGCTCGCGGAGCGGATGGGCTATCCCAGCCGCACACGTCCACGTGGGCCCCTTGCATGGCTTCATGGCGCGAGCGTGGGTGAGGGCCTTGCGCTTTTGCCTCTTGTTGATCAGCTCATTGCCCGCGGGTTTCATGTCTTGGTTACAACGGGCACTGTGACATCAGCCGATGTCCTAGCTGCGCGCTTACCTCCCCGCGCCTGCCATCAATTTGTGCCATTGGACTCCCCAATCTTCATGCGCCGTTTTTTAAACCATTGGCAGCCCGATCTCACTTTGATTGCGGAATCTGAAATTTGGCCCAGCATGATTAGTGAAGTTCATGCGCGCTCTATTCCACTTGTGCTGGTCAATGGCCGTATTTCTGAACGCTCTTATGGGCGTTGGAAAAAATTCTCTTATGCCATTGGCTCTTTGCTCAGCAAATTTGATTTGTGTTTGGCACAGACAGAAGATGATGCCACACGTCTCATTCATTTGGGCGCACCCCGTGTGCAAGTGGCAGGCAATCTCAAATATGACGTACCTGCCCCACCAGTCGATGGCACAACACTGGCGCATTTAACTGCGACAATTGGTGCGCGTCCTGTATGGGTAGCGGCATCCACCCATGCCGGTGAAGAAGATCTGATAATTCAAATTCACAAACGCGTTGCGCAAGTGACAGAAGGGCTTTTGACGATCATTGTGCCTCGCCATCCCCAGCGCGGTGCTGAGATTGCTGCCATTGCGCAAAAATATGGAATTGCCGCCACATTGCGCTCACGCGGCGCGGTGCCTGATGGCAATACAAAAATTTACATTGCTGACACCATGGGCGAGCTCGGCTTGTTTTATCGCATCTCCGGCGTGGTTTTTGTTGGCAAATCCCTCATTGCACAAGGCGGCCAGAATCCCATCGAGCCCGCAAAATTAGGATGCGCTATTTTACATGGTCCCAACATCAGCAATTTTGCTGAAGTCTATCGTGAGCTTGATGCCTCGCGCGGGGCTGCCCAAGTTGGCGATGCCGACACCTTAGCGCGCGCATTGGTCATGCTATTATCCGATGCAGCCCTCCTGCGCAAAATGGCACGCGCCTCCAGCGACGCGGTTGAAAATCTATCTGGGGCAACACTCAATATCATGACTGCGCTTGAGCCCTATTTTATGCAAATGAAGGTCGAAAATTCATAATGCATCACGCACCTGAGTTTTGGTGGCTCAAACAGCCCAATTGGCAAGCGCGTCTCTTGGCTCCCTTTGGCGCTCTCTATGGCGCGATCACAGCTCAACGCATGGCGGGTCATGGGCATTTTGTTGGCGTCCCCGTCATGTGCGTGGGCAATTTCATCGCAGGGGGCGCGGGTAAAACACCCGTGGCTATTGCCCTTGCCCAAGTGATGAAACAACATAATCTGAAGCCCTTTTTCCTCACCCGTGGCTATGGCGCTACACCCCAGACAACACCTCATCGTGTCGGGGATGATGATGATTACAAAAATGTTGGCGATGAAGCGCTTGTGCTGGCGCGCACCGCCCCAGTAATTGTCTGCACTGATCGCATTAAGGGCGCTTATGCTGCCGCTGAACAAGGCGCGGATGTGATTATCATGGATGATGGATTGCAAAATCCATCCCTCAAGAAAACGCGCAGTCTTGCTGTTGTGGATGGCATGAGCGGCGTTGGGAATGGACTGTGCCTTCCCGCAGGGCCGTTGCGCGCCCCGCTTGAAGCCCAATGGCCTTATGTCTCAGGCCTTGTGGTGATTGGCGAAGGCGAAGCGGGACATGAGTTGACGCGCCAAGCTATTGCGCATGATATTCCCGTTATCAAAGCTCATCTCACGCCCTCTATAGGCACGCTGAATTATATACGCCAGCGCCCTGTTATGGCCTTTGCAGGCATTGGTCGCCCCTCCAAATTTTTTACCATGTTGAGGGCATATGGGGTTGAAGTGATGGAGCATCTGGCCTTTCCAGATCACCATCCCTTTAGTGCGAGCGATATTGATTTACTCATGAAAAGAGCACGTCAAAATGGGGTCACTTTAATTGTGACCACTGAAAAAGATCTTGTGCGCATTCCCCAAGACCTGCGCAGCCATGAGAGTGTGACGATAATAGCTTTGCCCGTTGAAATTCATTTTGATGATATGAGCCAAATTGAGCGGTTTTTTCATCTCATGTCAAAATAACGTCTATGCCTAGGCGCTGTAATTTGGCTTGTGGTGAGATATAGGCTTCTTGCTTTTCCACATCCCAATAACGCAAATCTTCAAAGCTGATGGGCTTGCCTGTCACAGCACAGCGCACAAATTGACCATTTTTTATGATACGATAATCGCCATCCAAAAATTCAACTTTGGCTTCACCAAGATCTGACAAAGAACGCTCAATCGGGGTCATAACACACATATCCTTTAGGGCACACTGCCCATCATCTGCGCTGTATTTAGCGTAAAATAATAAATTATGCCACCTTAAATAATGCTCACAAAGTGACGTCATCACCCCCAGCTGGCAAGCGCACCACTGTCACTGTGCATGGCGCCTCTGCGACCACTTGAGAGGAAACACTGCCGAGGAAACGGCGCAATGCGCGATTGGCCCGCGCACCGATAATGACCTGATCAACATTATTTGATTGCGCATATTCAATCAAAGCGGCGGCGGGATCAGCATGTTCGAGCACGTGAAATGTGATGCGCTCTTGCGCAAGACCAAAGGGGCGCGCCCATTTTTTCAGATCAACAAGGCGTTGAACATGGATATTGCGGCCTTCCTGATCAAGCGCATAATTAATGGTGAGGCGGTTGAGTTTTAAAATATTCACACAAGCCAATCGTGCGTCCGGCAAAGTCGTCAACACACGCGCAACATGCTCACGCAATGTCTCAGCGAGTGTTTCCATCCCATCACTTAAATCAACCGCCACCATAATGATGGGGGCAGGTGCGAGATGAGCGGGTTGAGGCTGTTTGGGCTGTTCATTCACACCCAAAAGTTCAAAGCGTTTTTTCCACGCCGTCAACAATGAAGCACGTTTGAGGCGATAAGCGCGTTCGGTTAATTTCACACTGTCGGGATGGGTAAAATCAAACGCCAATTGCGCGGCGGTAGGGTAACGCTCGTCAGGATTAGGCTCCAAACAGCGCAAGATAATTTCTTGCAAATAAAGCGGCAGATTGGGATTAAGTTTGCGTGGCGGCACCGGATCACGCCACAAGCGTTTGCGTAATTGGGATTGCGCTTGGGGAAAGCCAAATGGACGCACATGAGTGGCAAGATGATACAGCAACACACCTAATGAAAAAATATCTGAACGCGGATCAGTGCGGTTGCGCAAGACTTGCTCGGGAGAAATATAAGGCCCTGTGCCCATAGGCACGCGAAATTCCTCTTCAAGCAAATCAGGTAATTGCAAATGGCGCGACAAACCAAAATCAATAAAGACAGCCTCACCATTCGGTTTCATCATGATATTTGATGGTTTGATATCAAGATGAATGACGTTTTGCCGGTGTAAATCCACGAGTGCTGTGGCCACGCGTGCGCCAATTTTGGTTAGCTCTTCGGCACTCAGGGGTGCATCTGGAATACGCGCAAGTAAGGATTCACCTTCAATATGCTCCATCACCAAATAGGGCTGACGCGCATAATCGCCCACACCAAAACATTTGGGCACATGCGGGCCAGACAAGCGCGGCAAGATCATCATTTCCATTTCAAACCCAACGATAATGGCGGCATCATCACCATCCAAAATCATCGGCACTTTCATGACAATCGGCACGGAAATATCGGGGTGTTTCACACGCCATAATGTCGCCATGCCACCAGAATGGATTTTTTCTTCAATCAAAAAACCATCAATTGTGCTTCCCACTTCGAGCGCTTCACGTACCAAGGCCCGCCTCCTATTTTCTTGCACCGCCTTAAATTGCGGTAATGTCTTGGGGTCAAATGCCATCAGTGCGCTTCCGGCTGCAGATATCAACGCCCAATAAACAAACGTGCGGCTAAAATCTGCGGCAATTGAGCGGCATGAATTTTTGCTGCCGCCGTTTCGATATCATAGGCCACGCGAAAATAAGTGATCTCCTGCTTCATCGTATCAAACACACTATAGGCGGCATCGGGATTATCATCCCGCGGCTGGCCCACAGCGCCCTGCACCGCAAGCCATTTGCGCTGACCGACAAGAGGAATAGGTGTGTTATTTTGTGGTATAAAGAGAACAGCAGGTTTTTGCTGGGTCATATGATAAAGCTGAGGGCGATGCACATGACCACAAAATGTAAGGCGCCGATCAGTGCCACGCATGGAGCGCTCGGCATCACTGGCATTTGTGATGTAATTCCATGCACGGGGCGATGACGCATCCGCATGCACAAATAATGCATCATCAATCACATGATAAAGTGGAAGAGCTTGCAAATAGGCCCTCGACTCCTCATCCAATTGTATGCGCGTCCATTCAAGAGCATGGCGCGCGTAAGAATTCATATTATCGAGTGACCCTTTTCCAGCGGCCTCATCATGATTGCCCATAAGAACAATCGCGCCCTTGGCTTGTAAATCGCGCACGCGGTCGATGATATAAAGCGGATCTGCGCCATACCCCACCATATCGCCCAAGAAAATAAATTGATCTATTTTTTGGCGTGCAGCATGGGCGAGGCACGCATCCAATGCTTCGCGATTGCCATGAATATCAGCTAATAAAGCCAAACGCATATAATCTTAGTCTCCTTGGGGCCACTGAGATTGGCCATATAGTCTTGTGGTTTTTATTAAAATAAAGATCCTTGGCTGCGCACAGGGGTGGCCCGTGTGGGCTTAGTGGTTTTTGGTTTTTTATCCTGCGCTGACGTTGGCGTTTGGGGAACTCCTTCATTGGTCGTAACATGAAGACGCCCATCAGCAAATTCAACACTCAATTGCGCCCCCACCGCAATCCCCGCCATTGCCCGCACGGGCTGATCTTGCTCATTACGCACAATCGCGAACCCACGCGCTAAGACATTGCGATAACTGAGAGAATTTAGCATTTGCGCCCGCGCCGTTAAGCGCTCCTGACGCTGGAATTGGCTATTGTTCCATGCCCGCCCTAAACGCAAGACGAGATCTGAGATGCGCTGGCGCTGGGCTGCAACTTTTTGCTGACCTATATGGGCGCGGGCATTTAAAGCTGTGTTTAATCGTCGGCCCATTTGCTCAAAATACGTGCTGCGCCGCTCGAGGCCTATCGCCATAATATGACGCAAGCGCTGGTCACAACTTGCCAGACGTTGCGCGGCGCGAGCCATTTGCGCATGGGGTGATTGGGCCTGCAAGCGGCGCGCAAGACGCTCAATCTTGATATGTGCGCTATCCCTGAGGCGCTCTATAGACGTCTGTGTGCGCTCGGCGGCGCGATCAAAACGCTGGCGCGCATGCGCGATTAATTCATCGCCTGAGGGCAAAGCGCGGCTTGCTGAGCGCCATTCGCTGCGCGCACGATCTAGATAACGGCGCATAGACCCTTCATGGCGGCGGGCCAAATCACTGACCTGTGCCATCAAATCGGCGCGCACGGGCACACACATTTCCGCAGCACCTGTGGGCGTTGGCGCACGCACATCAGCGGCATAATCCAGCAAAGTCCAATCAGTTTCATGGCCAATGGCGGAGATCAGGGGAATGTGACTGCTGGCTGCTGCACGCACCACATTTTCCTCGTTAAAACTCCACAAGTCCTCCAGTGAACCACCACCACGCGCGACAATAATCACATCGGGGCGCGGTAAAACGCCATCAGGAGTGAGCGCGTTAAAGCCTTCAATGGCAGCAGTGACCTCAGCCGCACTCGTCTCGCCTTGCACCCGCACGGGCCATACCAACACACGCACGGGACAACGATCAGCCAAGCGATGTAAGATATCGCGAATGACAGAACCTGTTGGTGAAGTCACAACACCAATGACACGCGGCAAAAATGGCAATAATTGTTTGCGTGAATCATCAAACAATCCCTCTTTTGCCAAAGTGCGGCGTCGCTCTTCGAGCAGTGCCATCAACGCACCAATGCCTGCGGGCTCAATATGTTCGATAATGAGTTGATAAGAGGATTTGCCGGCAAACGTTGTGAGTTTGCCAGTGGCAATCACATCAAGCCCCTCTTCGGGCTTAATGCGCATACGACCATAAACACCTTTCCAGATCACCGCATCAATGCGCGCTGTGGCATCCTTTAAGCCGAAATAGACATGGCCCGATGCGCTTGCGCCGCGAAAGCCAGAGACCTCCCCACGCACGCGCACATGACCAAAGCCATCCTCAATCGTGCGTTTGACCGCGCCCGAAAGCTCGGCAACTGTATATTCGGGGGCGTTTGTGACATCATCATTCATCCCCAAAATATGAACGATTCATCGCCGAAGTACCAGCCATCAGATTGCACCATCGGGGAGTCTGGCTTAGAGCTGGGGGCGGCCCCTCGGGCTTTTCATGAAATGATGAGGCTGTTGACATGAATTTGTTGCTAATTGGATCTGGCGGGCGCGAACATGCTCTGGCTATGACATTGTCCAAAAGCCCAGGCCTCACCCATCTCTATGTGGCCCCTGGCAATACTGGCACAGCCCAATGCGCCACAAATATCGCTCTGAATGTAGCCGACCACGCAGCGGTAATCGATTTTTGCTCCACTCATGACATAGGCCTTGTCGTGATCGGCCCTGAAGCGCCTCTTGTTTCTGGCCTTGTTGATGATCTGGACAAGGCTGGCATTCCCGCCTTTGGGCCATCCAAAAAAGCCGCCCAGCTTGAGGGCTCCAAAGGTTTTACCAAGGATTTGTGCCGCGCTTATCATATTCCCACCGCTGATTATGAGCGTTTTACATCAGCCGAGCCTGCCAAAGCCTATATTCGCGCCAAAGGTGCACCAATTGTTGTAAAAGCCGATGGGCTTGCGGCTGGCAAGGGCGTCATTGTCGCCATGAGCCTTGATGAGGCATTAGCTGCTGTTGATTTGATTTTCGGCGGTGCCTTTGGTGCGGCTGGCGCCGAAGTGGTTGTCGAAGATTTTCTTGAAGGCGAGGAAGCCTCATTCTTCGCATTATGCGATGGCACACGCGCCCTCGCCTTTGCCTCCGCACAAGATCACAAACGCGCCTTTGATGGCGATAAAGGCCCTAACACCGGTGGCATGGGGGCTTATTCCCCTGCCCCGATCATGACCGATGCGATGAGCGCGCGCGTGATGGATGAAATCATCACACCGACATTGCGCGGCATGGCTGAACGCGGCATGCCCTTCAAAGGCGTGTTGTTTGCTGGGCTGATGATCGGCACACAGGGACCAAAATTGATTGAATTTAACGTGCGTTTTGGTGACCCAGAAACACAGGTTATGTTGCCACGTCTGGAAGATGATCTTCTCGAATTATTTTTGAGCTGTGCTAAGGGGCATTTAACCAACTCACATGTTCATCTCTCACCAGAAACCGCATTGACTGTTGTTTATGCCGCGCAGGGCTATCCTGATGCACCCATCAGTGGCAGTGAAATTAAAAATTGCGCTGAAGCCGAACGCATGGAAGGCGTAACTCTCTATCACGCGGGCACACGACGCGAGGGTGAGCGCCTCATCGCACAGGGCGGGCGTGTGTTAAACATCACAGCGCGCGGCCGCACTGTTGCTGAAGCACAAAAGCGTGCTTATGCCGCAGTTGATGTCATTGATTGGCCGCAAGGTTTTTGTCGCCGCGATATTGGCTGGCGTGCCATTGCCAAAGAAACATCGTAAAGACATCAAGATGAAGGGAGAGCGCGTCGCATGACTGATTTAGCTGATCTCTTCCCTAATTTTACACATCATTGGCTTGAATTGACGGCCGGTCGTTTTTTTGCCCGCATGGGCGGGCAAGGACCAGCCCTTCTTTTGCTGCATGGATTTCCCCAATCTCATGTCATGTGGCACAAAATTGCCCCAGAGCTTGCGCGCCATTTCACTGTCGTGATGATGGATTTGAGGGGCTATGGCGCCTCATGCATACCCCCAAGCAATGGTGGTGACGCCTATCAAAAAAGTCACATGGCAAATGATGCGATTGAGCTCATGCAAAAGCTTGGTTTTTCACATTTTCATTGCGCCGGCCATGATCGCGGCGGCCGCGTTGCCTATCGCTTGGCACTCGATCATGCTGACATCATCACTCGCTGCGCCGTGCTTGATATTATCCCGACGTCTGAGGTGTGGAGCGGCATGAACGCTGCGCGCTCCCTGAGCATGTATCACTGGATGTTTTTAGCACAACCCTCCCCAATGCCTGAAACATTGATTGGTGCTGATCCCATCTTTTATTTAGAACATACTTTGGCGAGCTGGACTGAAGCACGATCACTGAAGGCCTTTGATCCCACAGCTCTTGCTTATTATCGTGCATCGTTTCATCAGCCCGCGCGTGTTCACGCGATGTGTGAAGATTATCGCGCCGGCGCACATTATGATCGTCTGCATGATGAGCGCGATCACAATCAGACACGGAAAATTACAATACCACTTCTGGCCTTATGGGGTGATGCTGGCTTGCCCGCGCAAGGAGCGAGCCCGCGCGATCTATGGCAGCAATGGGCTGATGATGTCAGCGCAGCTGCTATTCACAGCGGGCATTTTATGGCTGAAGAAAATCCACGCGATACCGCACGCGCCTTGATTGATTTTTTTAGCGCCTCTGTTTGAAAAAATCGCGTAGCAGAAGAGCAGCTTCACTCTCTCTCATCCCGCTATAGACATCGGGCGCATGATGGCAGGTCGGTTGACTAAAATAGCGTGGGCCATGCTCTACCGCCCCACCTTTGGGATCAGAGGCTGCATAATAAAGCCGACGCACACGCGCCCATGAGAGAGCGCCCGCGCACATCGCGCATGGCTCAAGCGTCACATAGAGGTCACATTCACTCAAGCGCTCAGAGCCGAGATAATGCGCACCCGCACGCATCACAATCATTTCAGCATGTGCTGTTGGGTCTAGATCCCCAATGGTTTGATTGCCCGCAGAGGCAATGACCGCACCTTTATGGACGAGTACAGCACCAATCGGCACCTCACCACGCGCAGCGGCAGCTTTGGCCTCATCAAAAGCCAAGCCCATAGGGTCAGATTGAGGTGGGGGTGATTTCATCTCAGACATTTTGCTGAACATACTCCCCTTCTCGCATCTTGTCTGCTATCAGAACATATGAGCAAAAATCACGATCAGGGGCGTAGGTCCCGCACATCCTCCAAACCACCTTCGCGTGGATCATCAGCACCACGAGGTGCCTCAAAACGCTTTGCAGGGAACAGCGGCGATGAGGGCACGCGCCCCAAAGGGCGCTCTGGCTCCAGTTTTAAGGGCAAAAGAGACGAGCGAGATCACAAAGGCCCTGCCCGCGAACGGCCTTATCGTGAACGCACAGATCAGGGCGAGCCACGCCACACCCGCCAAGCAGGTGACGGGCCATGGCGTCAAGACCGACAGCGCGATGACGCCCGGATTGAGAGCAAAGGCTTTGATGGCCCCAAGCGCCCTCAACGCGAGCGCAATGGAAGAGATCGTGATGACACGCGCCGTGAAGGGCCGCGTCG
>Ga0164296_1001928_pt1 | contig 21266 bp, 20 predicted proteins | sample GEODES057metaG_FD_113533 | JGI IMG/M metagenome (GOLD analysis project Ga0164296, IMG submission 113533) | Dystrophic lake water microbial communities from Trout Bog Lake, Wisconsin, USA - GEODES057 metaG | ecosystem: Environmental > Aquatic > Freshwater > Lake | place: USA: Trout Bog Lake...
AGGTAACCTTCCCCCTGTTATTGCTTAACTCATCCTCCATGCGCTTTATAGCTAGCTTAGCAACTGTCGTAACACGCTTGCTAGTAACCAATAAGCCTTCCTTCTCTAACACCCTAGCCCTAACGATGATTTCCATCGCTTCACGTTTTGCTTCATCTAGTTTGCTTTTTTTTGTTGTAGCACGTGTCCACTTGCCATTTGCTTTGTATCGCAACTGCCAATGTGGTGAGTTAGGACGTTGAAACAGTATTGCTTCACCCTCGTGTATGTGTACTGTATGATCTGCTTTTTGAGGCATAAGTGTCTGTTTTTAAATGTTATTTAAAATATAACACTTTTTCACATGTAGGCGTTAATCTTTTTGCGCTACGACTGCGCTACGAATGAAAAAGCCTTTAAGTTAGTTCGCACTATGCTTAAAGGCTTTGTTATTACTGGTGCCGCGGGTCGGACTCGAACCGACACACTTATTAGGCGGGAGATTTTGAGTCTCCTGTGTCTACCAATTTCACCACCGCGGCATGAAAGAATGAAATTATGCCACGAAAGTGAAATAATTTAAAGAACTTCCACTAGGTAATTAGAGATTTGTATCTCCAATTACCTAAGTTTCCCTTAGCTAGCAAGGCTGAAGGTTTATGGAACTAAAATAATTGATCCTGTGGTTTTACGGTCAGCCATATCTTTTTGTGCTTGGCCAGCTTTTTCAAGCGGATAGCGATCAGTAATTTCAATTTTAATTTGACCTGAAATTACCCTTTGGAAAAGATCAGCTGCGCCTGACTCTAATAGTTGACGATTGAGAACGTAGGTCGTCAAGGTTGGACGCGTTACTTTCAATGAACCTTTCCCAGCTAAGATACCAACGTCTAATGGTGGAACAGGGCCTGAAGCATTACCAAATGTCACCATTAAGCCCCTTGGTGATAAACAGTCAAGTGATTTCATAAAAGTATCTTTACCGATTGAGTCATACACTACCGGCACACCTTTACCACCTGTAATTTCTTTTACACGGGCAACAAAATCTTCCTCTCTGTAAAGAATAGTATGGTCACAACCATGCGCTTTTGCAATGGCTGCTTTTTCTGGACTACCCACAGTACCAATCACCGTCGCACCAAGTGCTTTTAACCATTGACAAGCGATCGTTCCAACACCACCAGCGATAGCATGGAAAAGGACAGTATCACCTTTTTGTACTTTAAATGTATCGTTAAGCAGGTATTGCGCTGTTAAACCTTGTAACATCATGGCAGCACCTGTCTCGAAACTAATTGCGTCAGGCAACTTTAAAACGATATCAGCTGGCATGATTCTTGCTTGTGCATAAGAGCCAGATGGTCTGCCAGCATAAGCAACACGATCGCCTACCGCTAAGTGGGTTACACCTGCACCAATTTTTTCTACTACCCCAGCACCCTCTTGACCCATACCACTTGGCATTGGTTGAGGATATAATCCTTCTCTGAAGTAAATATCAAGATAATTGACGCCGATAGCATGATGCTTTACTAAAATCTCGCCTGGGCCAGGTTCGCCGAGTTCTACATCCACGTACTCTAAGACCTCTGGACCGCCTGTCTTAAACATCTTGATTGCTTTAACAGTCATCGTTGACATAATTAATCTCCTTTATTTGGGGTTATTATTGAAAGTGCCTAAAATTAGAATATTAACTATTCTAAATTGTTTTTATTGAAAGGAAGTTTTTATGGCCGGACATTCCAAATGGGCCAATATTCAACACCGCAAGGGTCGTCAGGACGAAAAACGCGGAAAAGTATGGACGAAGTTAATTCGTGAAATAACTGTTGCTGCCAAAATGGGTGGCGGAGATATTGCGAATAATCCACGACTGCGACTTGCCATCGATAAAGCAAAAGATTCCAATATGCCCAGCGATAACGTTAATCGGGCAATCCAAAAAGGAACTGGCTCACTAGAAGGCGTGAGTTACGAAGAAATTCGTTATGAAGGCTATGGACCAAGTGGTGTAGCGGTGATCGTTGATAGCTTGACTGACAATAAAATCAGAACTGTTGCTGAAGTTCGTCATGCCTTTTCTAAAAATGGCGGCAATTTAGGAACCGATGGATGCGTCGGCTATTTATTTAAACATTGTGGAACCATGACTTTTGGTCCGAATGTGGATGAGAATCAGCTAATGGACGCTGCCCTTGAATTAGGTGCAGATGACGTCATCATCAATGATGATGGCTCCAAAGAGGTATTAACAAGTCCTTGGGAATTATCCAACGTCAAAGATCAATTACAAAAGATGGGATTGATACCAGAGTTTTCCGAAGTGACGATGCGCGCTGAAACGGATGTTGAATTATCCGGGGATGTTGCCAGTAGCATGCAAAAACTGCTTGATGCATTAGAAAACCTAGATGATGTTCAAGACGTCTACTCAAACGCCATCTTAGAAGATTAATCCATTCACAAAATATATTTAAATCGTTAAATTTAGTAGGCTTATATGAAAATTTTAGTTGTTGGATCTGGTGGCAGAGAACATGCCCTCGCATGGCATTTAGCTAAATCAGATAAAGTGCAGTTAGTTTTTGTAGCGCCTGGTAATGGCGGTACAGAACACCACTCGAAATTACACGGTATTGAAAACCTGCCGATAACTGACTTGAATGCCTTAGCCGACTTTGCAGAAAAAGAAGAGATAGCGATTACTGTCGTTGGTCCTGAAAAACCTTTGTCAGAGGGGATTGTGGATCTTTTCCGAGCAAGGGGTTTAAAAATATTTGGCCCGACCAAAAAAGCGGCCCAGCTTGAATCTTCAAAAGATTACGCCAAAGCATTTATGCAACGTCACGGTATTCCGACAGCTGAATATGAAACCTTCTCCGAGGTGAAAGCTGCCCACGAATATATCGATAAAAAAGGTGCGCCAATCGTCATTAAAGCAGATGGTCTTGCCGCTGGTAAAGGTGTAGTGGTTGCTATGACCCTAGGGGAAGCTCATCAGGCTGTAGATATGATGCTTTCTGACAATAAACTAGGTGATGCAGGAGCTCGAGTCGTGATCGAAGAGTTTTTGACTGGCGAAGAAGCAAGTTTTATCGTCATGGTTGATGGTAAAAACATTCTTCCTTTAGCTACTAGCCAAGACCATAAGCGCCTTAAAGATCATGACCAAGGGCCTAACACAGGTGGCATGGGTGCATACTCACCGGCTCCCGTTGTGACTCCAGCTTTATATGCCAAAACTTTAAGAGAAATCATCAAACCTACCGTGGCAGGAATGGCTAAAGATGGTATTCCTTACACAGGATTCTTATATGCTGGCCTCATGATTCATCCCGATGGATCGATTAAAACGCTTGAATTTAATTGCCGTATGGGTGATCCAGAAACCCAACCAATTATGGCAAGACTCAAGAGCAACCTCTTGGATGCATTGTTTCATGCAACGGATGGCACCCTTGATCAAGTAGATTTAGATTGGGACTCAAGAGTTGCACTTGGCGTTGTAATGGCGTCTTATAACTACCCAGACACCCCCAGAGTGGGTGATGAAATCACCAATATTCCAGAAGAAGATGCTAATCATGTCGTTTTTCACGCAGGTACTACATTAGAAAATGGCGTTTTAAGGACAAGTGGTGGTAGAGTTTTATGTGTGGTTGGTCTTGATGGCAATGTAAAGGCAGCCCAAACAAGAGCTTACGAGTTTGTAAAGGAAATTCAATTCAATGGTGCGCAATATAGAAATGATATTGGACACTTAGCAATTAAAAAATAACATCATGACAATTGAAATCAGTGAATTAAAAAATTATTTTCGGGGACTGCAAGAAAAAATTGCCAAGACCGTTGGGGATTTTGATGGTAAGCCATTCATTAGTGACGAATGGGTAAAACCTGCCGACAGTCCATTACAAGGTAATGGGCGTTCAATGATTCTTGAAGGCGGTAATGTTCTCGAGCGTGGGGGCGTCGCCTTTTCTCATGTTAGTGGCAAACAACTACCACCCTCTGCGACAGCAATTCGTCCTGAAATTGCAGGTGGAAGCTTCGAAGCCATGGGTGTTTCTCTCGTTTTCCATCCTCTAAATCCAATGATACCGACTGTCCACATGAACATTCGGGTATTTTTAGCAAAAAAAGCGGGGGTTGATCCGGTTTGGTGGTTTGGTGGCGGAATGGATTTAACGCCTTATTATGGCGATGAAGCAGATTGCAGGCATTTTCATCAAACTTGTAAAAACACCCTTGATAAATTTGATCCAAAGTACTACCCCAAATTTAAAGAGCAATGCGATAAATACTTTTATCTACCTCACCGCGCAGAGCCTAGAGGGATTGGTGGCGTGTTTTTCGATGACTTTACGGAACTTGGTTTCGAGAAAAGTTTTGAAATGACCCAGGCCATTGGTAACTCTCTGCTAGATGCTTATTTACCGATTGCCAAAAAACACTATCAAGATCCCTACAGTCCAGAACAAAAGGAGTTTCAGGAATATCGGCGTGGTCGATATACTGAATTCAATCTTGTATTTGACCGAGGAACGCATTTCGGTCTGCAATCAGGCGGACGGACGGAGTCGATTTTGATGTCACTGCCGCCCATCGCTCGGTGGCAGTATCAGCGCCCAATTCCACCTAATTCACCAGAAGATCGTTTAATGAATTACTTTTTGAAACCTAGAGACTGGCTGGCATGATCGGAATTCTAGGGGGAACTTTTGATCCGCCTCATTGGGGGCATATTCGGCTCGCTAAAAACTTTATTGATGCACTTGGACTTACCCAGTTAATTTGGCTTCCAGCGGGTCAACCGTGGCAAAAAAGTAGTTTAATTACTCCTGCGGAACTTCGCTTTCAGATGACTGACGCCGCCGCAATGGATTTAAAAGCGCTTTATGGTGCATCTCCTTGTCCAGCAGAAATTTCAGTTAGCCGGCTTGAATTAGACCGAGTCGGTCCTAGTTACACAATTGATACAGCGCGGGAACTTCGTGATATATATGGTAAAGACCAAGCCCTTGTTTGGCTCATGGGAGCAGATTCTTATCAAAATTTACCCTCTTGGAATGATTGGCAAAAGTTGCCAGATTTTCTCCATCTAGCAGTTGCAAGTCGAAGGATCTCACCTAGTAAAGGTCAGGCCTACCTTGACCCTCAGCATCCTGAAACCCTAGATGAGATTATCGCAATTTTTGATCAACGGATGACGCATGATGTGCGTGATCTCAAGGAAAAACCCTTTGGCAAAATATTTTTTGATGAAAGTTTTCATGTTGATTTATCATCAACTCAATTAAGAGAACAACTTCATCGTGACCGGACGAAGGAAAATTTAATGAGCGCCCTTTCTCCAAATGTCCTAGAATGCATCTTCGCTCAAAATATTTACGCAAGCTTTAACTAAAAAAGGATCAACCTTTAGTATGGATTTAAGAAAACTACAAAGAACTGTAATCGACGCACTAGAGGAGGTAAAAGCTTCAGATATTCGTGTTTTTGACACTACCAAACTCACTAACTTGTTTGATCGAGTCGTGATTGCAACTGGTAATAGCAACCGTCAAACTAGGGCTTTAGCCTTTTCTGTTAGTACTGCGGTAAAAGAAAAAGGTGGTGAAGTCATCTCGATAGAAGGCCTAGAAACAGGCGAGTGGGTACTCGTCGATTGTGGTGATGTCGTAGTCCATATTTTACTTCCTGCTATCCGAGTGTATTACCAATTGGAAGGGATGTGGGGTGGTAAACCAGTTCGTGTAAAACTTAACAAGCAATCCGGCCCGACCAGTGGTCCAATGGATTTTGACGACGACGAGGACTAATTGAAGCTGCAGATTATTGCAGTTGGACATAAAATGCCTAGTTGGGTAGAGACCTCTGCTAATGACTACATTAAAAGAATGCCGAAAGACTTCCCCATTGAAGTCAAAGAATTAAAACCTGATCTCTCTCCGATCAAAGAAGGCCTTAAGATTCTTGAGGCTTTACCAAAAAATGCCACGATTGTCGCGATGGATGAAAGAGGTCGCGACATAACAACAATGCAGCTTACCCAATTGATGCAGGATTGGCGTCAGGAGGGGAAAGATGTTGTTTTTTTAATCGGTGGAGCAGACGGACTCTCGCAAGAAGTGAAACAAAAATCCACGAGTTCAATCCGCCTTTCTAGTATGACCTTACCGCATGCCATGGCACGGCTGATCTTGATTGAACAGTTATATCGTGCTTATACTATATTGCAAGGACACCCCTATCATCGTGAATAAAATGTACCTAGCCTCTCAAAGTCCCAGACGCGCTCAAATTCTTCAAGATTTGGGAGTCCAATTCGAAATCCTCTATCCAGATGCGAATGAAGATACAGAGTCTTTAGAAGAAGTCCAGCCCGACGAAATGGGCATCGATTATGTAAAAAGAGTTACGCTTGCTAAGTTAGACGCCTCAGTGAGACGACTATCCCAACGTACAGAGGTTTCTTGGAAGCCGATCTTATGTGCTGATACGACAGTTTGTATGCGTGACCAGCAAACATCCTTACTCAATGTCAGAGATTTGATTCTTGGTAAACCTAAAGATGAGCAGCATGCTTTAGAAATATTAACCCTTTTAAATGGTAAGTTCCATTGGGTTCACACGGCTATAGCACTCCAGACAGACCCTCAAAGCATGCCCGTCATCAAGGTCTCTTCTACCCAAGTACATTTTGCTAATAATTCTCTTGAGCGTCTAGAGTCTTATGTTAAAACCAATGAGCCCATGGGTAAAGCTGGCGCCTACGGCATACAAGGACTAGGCAGTGCTTTAATTGACCGCATTGATGGAAGTTACAGTGGAGTCATGGGATTGCCGATCCATGAAACAACACAACTACTTGACTATGCGCAAATACCATTTATTCTTAGATAATGAGCGAAGAAATATTAATCAACTTTACCCCTCAAGAAACTCGAGTTGCCCTGATTAGTCAGGGCGAGGTGCAGGAGCTCTTGATCGAGCGCGCCCAAAATCGAGGGTACGTGGGAAATATTTACCTAGGTAAAGTAGTACGTGTTTTACCAGGGATGCAATCTGCATTTATTGATATTGGTCTAGATAAATCTGCGTTTATTCATATCGCTGATATTCATGGGAACCATGAACAGCCCATTGAAAAAGTCGTTTTTGATGGTCAGACAATCTTAGTTCAGGTCTTGAAAGACCCTTTAGGGACCAAAGGTGCACGGTTAACAACGAACATTAGTATCGCTGGAAGAAACTTAGTGTATTTGCCAAATGATGAAAAAGATGGGCAAATCGGTATTTCACAAAAAATCACTGAGGAAGAGAATCGTGAAACTCTCAAAAATCGTGTCAAAACGATATTGCCTGGCAGCTTCAAAGGCAGTGTTATTGTTCGCACGAGTGCAGAAGAAGCTAGTGATGAAGATCTGAGGGAAGATTTAAATTACCTGGTCCGGAGTTGGGAAAAAATTCACAGTAATACACTTCGTTTACCAGTCACCTCTATGGTCTATCAAGAGTTAACGCTGATAGAACGAGTCATGCGCGATATTGCCGAAGAAAAAACAACGCAAATTCGTATAGATTCCGCTGAGAATTTTAAAAAATTACGAGAATTTACAAATACATTTATACCGAACATCGTTGATAAAATTGTTCTATATCGTGGTGAACGCCCCTTGTTTGATTTGTTTGACGTAGAAAACGAAATCAACTTAGCACTCAATCGCAGAGTCAATCTCAAATCCGGTGGATATTTGATGATTGATCAAACAGAATCGATGACAACAATTGATGTGAATACTGGAAGCTACATTGGTGCAAAAACATTTGTTGATACGATCTATAAAACAAATTTAGAGGCGGCAAAGGCGATCGCTAGGCAGTTACGTCTTCGTAATTTAGGTGGCATCATCATCGTTGATTTTATCGATATGCATATCGAAGAACATCAAACATTAGTTCTGAACGAATTAAAGAAAAACTTAGAACTAGACCGCGTTAAAACTTCGGTCAGCTCTTTTTCTTCACTCGGTTTAGTCGAAATGACCCGTAAAAGAACCAGAGAATCATTAGCCCACCAACTCTGCCAACCTTGTCCAATTTGCAGCGGAAAAGGTGAAGTCAAAACACCACAAACTATTTGTTACGAAATCTTAAGGGAAATCATTCGGGAACATCGACAATTTAATCCCAAACAATTTCGGATTGTGGCATCCCCAGATGTAATTGATACCTTCCTAGAAGAACAAAGCCAATACTTAGCGGAGCTATGTGAGTTTGTGGGCAAGCCTATTTTACTCTTAGCTGAAGGAAGTTTTTCTCAAGAAAAATACGATATTGTCCTTAGCTAAAACTAGTTAGTCACGACCGGCAAACTGCAGGCGGTGCAAGCTAGAATAAAGGCCATTCAATTCAATCAATTCATGATGGGTACCTAGTTCAACAATTCTGCCGTGCTCCAAAACAACGATGCGATCCGCATTTTCAATTGTCGATAGCCGATGAGCAATGACAAGCGTAGTTCGACCTTGCATGAGAGACTCTAAAGCTTCTTGAACCTGTCTTTCTGACTCAGAATCAAGCGCGGAGGTTGCTTCGTCTAAAATCAAAATCGGTGCATTCTTATAGACGGCCCTTGCAATCGCCATCCGTTGACGTTGACCACCCGATAACCGATTACCGTTATCACCAATTAAGGTATCGATACCTTCTGGCAAATCCCGAATCATCTCGGTCAAGTTCGCTGCAGCAATCGCCTCAGCAACTCTCACGCGGTTAATATCTTGGGCTTGAACCGCCCCATAAGCCACATTCGCAGCAATCGTATCGTTAAATAAAATAACGTCTTGACTCACAAAGCCAATTTGTTTGCGTAAATCATTTAAGCGATAGTGAGAAATCAGTTCTCCATCAAGATAAATACCTCCTTTTGTTGGCTCAAAAAAACGAGGTACAAGATTCACTAAAGTGGTTTTCCCACTTCCTGAAGGTCCAACAAATGCAATGACTTCACCAGGTTGAATACTAAGTTGAATATCCCTTAAAACCTCTCTCGTTTGGTTATCCATCGTAGCCGAGACATTGCTTGAATAGGCAAAAGCGATATCTTTGAATTCAATTTGACCTTTTGCTACAGTCAAAGGAATCGTGTTGTCTTCCAAAAGCTCAACTTCAGCAGGTTGATCAATTAAACCAAAAATCATTTCAGCTGCAATTAAGCCCCTTTGTAAAGGTTGGTTAATGTCGGCTAAATGTTTTAAGGGAGAAATAATCAACAGCATAGCGGTGACAAATGCTGCAAATTCGCCAACCGTAGTCCCCATGGAGCTCGATTGGACAATGGCAATCAGTAAGACCACAGATAGTGCTATCGAAGCAATCAACTGCGTAAGTGGCTGATTTAAGCCCCCAGCAATTGAAGCTTTAATAGCGAAAGCCCTTAACTCTTCAGCCATGATCTTAAATCGTTGCATTTCATAATCTTGACCATTATTTAATTTAACTACTTTGTGACCCGCTGCAGCCTCTTCAACTACGTAAGCCAAGCGACTTGTAAAGTCTTGTTGTTTACGATTGATTAAGCGCAAACGACGATTAATCTGGCTCATAATAAAACCAATCACTGGAAAAATAATAAAAACAACTAGGGTAAGTTTCCAATTCAAATAAAACAGATAAGCCAAAAGTCCAATGACTTGCAAGGAATCTCGCACTAAATTAATAGCTACACTACTTAAAATGCTTAATACGTTGTTTACTTCAAAAACAACCGTATTGATTAAATTAGCTGCGGTACTTTGTAAAAAAAATTCAGTAGATGCTTGTAAGAGTTTTTTGAACATTTGTTCACGTAAAACTAACAAAACATTATTAATGACTCGATTGAGCCAATAGTTAGATAAAAACTGAGCTGCACCACGAATAAATGCAATACCCACTAAAAAGACGGGGACTTGCCATAATTTCTCATCAAAACCCCCAGTAAAGCCACGGTCTAAAAGTGGCTTCATCAAGGCTGGAATGGATGTTTCTGTGGCTGCTACGACTGCCATAGCTAGCAATGCCAAAATAATCATCGATTGAAATGGCTTTAAATAACTCAGAACACGGATAAAAACTTGTTGATTTTCTAGCTTCATAGTACTTATTATCTCAAGTTAATCAATTAAACTCTTAATTAATGAAAACTTCCCCTAATTCTCCAATCGATACTCAGCATTTTAAGAAAATTTTGATTATCGCTACAAGACAAATAGGTGATACTCTCATTACAACACCCTTGATTAAACGCACCCATGAAATTTGGCCAGATGCACAAATCGATTTCCTAGGGTTTAAAAGTGCAATTGGTATTCTAGAGGGTAATCCACATTTACACGAAATTATTGGCTCAAGCCCAAAGCCAAAAATTAAAGAGTACCTACACTTATTAAAAAAAGTTTTTTTTAAGTATGATTTGGCAATTATTACTCAGCCAAGTGATCGCTCCTACTTATATGGCTTATTTGCTGCCACCAAACGAGTCGGTGTAATGCATGTTGGACAGGAAGATCATGGCTGGAAAAAGTGGATAACGCAGTATCAAGTACCGATTAATTATTTTGAACAACATGTTGTAACAGAAAAATTGCGGTTAGTAGATCCCTTTACAAAAGGTAAACAAATCACTCAGGAAATCGTGATTGATGCCCCTAGCAAAGTATCACCATCACTTGTAGCAAACGAAATTGCGCCTAATAGCGTTCTTATTCATCCGAGCCCCCTCAATGCCTATAAAAAATGGCCCTTGTCCCACTGGCTATCTGTCATTGAATTTCTCTCTGATCAGCATATTCCAGTATTGATTAGTGGGGGTGCTGCTAAAGTAGATGTCGACTTGGCACAAGAGATTATCAAAGGACTAAGTCAAAAAGCAAAGGATCAAGTAATCAATTTGACTGGTAAAGTGAGTTTCAGTGAGTTAGCCACCTTACTGCGACAAGTAAGGGCTTACGTGGGAGTGGATACCTCTGTGACGCATCTGGCCGCAGCATGTAACACTCCAACCGTTGCACTTTTCGGCGCTACTCCGCCAACCAATTTTGGTCCATGGCCCAACGGCTTTAGCGGTAAACAACCCTACCAAATTAGAGCCCTTTCGCAAACTGTTAGCAATGTGACTATTTTGCAAGGACCCAATGCTTGCGTACCTTGCAGAAAAGCTGGATGCGATGATCACGCAAATAGTCGAAGTTTATGTCTTGAAGAACTAGACTCAACCCGGGTCATTCAAGCACTTCAAAAGATTCTTCAGCTAAATATCAACTAATTAGAAAAGCTGTCGAACACTTATTAATTGGTATAAATAATTTTTAAGTTTGAACGAACGCCTACCTGATGTAATAAATTATTAAATACTTGAATATTTGTGTCATCAGGATACAGTCGCCAATTTTGTGGAAACTCTAATTCACAAACTCCAGTTGTTGAGGTGAGCTCTGCCGTCATACGAAGACCATCATTGAGTTTTTTGCCACCAATGGGTGCAAGTGTTTGTACTTGGTGAAAGAACTTCTCTGACTTTTCGTTGAGTTGTCTTATATTAACTTGCGTTGTCATTGCAAAATGAATGGACTGGGCATAACGTAATCTGGCCATTGCAATATTCATACCTGCTTGCACAATGTGTCGGATGCTACCTGAAAAATTCTCATTAGCAGGTTGCACTTTCGTTTGTACTTTAGCAATCAGTAATTCATCTTCTTTAAAACAATCACGATAGTTTTCAAATACATCTTCAAAGACAGTTAGTTCAAGCTGATCAGTCCCATCATCAATCATCAGTGAATACATCACTCCACTTCTAGTCTTATTTGTTCTTTGCGAAACAATGATTCCAGCGACGAGTTTTTCACCAGAAGACATACTGACTTTATTTAAAGGAACGCGAGCAATTTTTCGTACCTCATCAGCGTAGGCGTCAAATAAGTGACCAGAGATACAAAAGCCAAGAGCTAGTTTTTCTTCTTGTAAGCGTTTTTTATCACCCCACTCGGCGGTTTGAACATATTCAGGTTCACTACCCTCTTCTTCGCCAGGCATCTCAAATAAACTAACTTGATTTGCTGATGCAATCGCTTGTTCTGCGGCAGTCATGGCATTGGCCAAAGACTCTAATAAAATCGAGCGACCTTGCACACCATTGGGTGCAATGGCATCAAATGCTCCAGCTCGTATCAACGCTTCGATGGAGCGACGATTAACGACTCGGCGGTCAACCCGCATACAAAAATCAAATAGGTGTGTAAAAGGTTTTTCTTGTCGAGCACGAACGATTTCTAAAATCGCATTTTCGCCAGTACCTCGCACCGCTCCTAAGCCATACTTAACCTGCATTACTTTTTGGGTTGCATCTTTTGGATCAGGGCGAATCGGTACGAATCGATACTCACCTTGATTAATATCTGGGGGTAATATCTCGACTTGATTCGCCCGCGCATCCTCAAATAAGACACGTACTTTATCCGTATCGTCCATAGCAAGGGATAAGTTAGCTGCCATAAATTCAGCAACATAATGGGCTTTCAACCAAGCCGTATGGTAGGCAAGTAAGGCATAAGCTGCTGCATGAGATTTATTAAATCCATATCCAGCAAAAGCTTCCATGAGTTTAAAGATCTCATCTGCTTTTTCTTGCGTTAAACCATTTTCGATGGCGCCCTTAGCAAAAATCTTACTTTGCTCAGCCATCTCCTCTGGCTTTTTCTTACCCATAGCACGACGTAATAAATCAGCACCTCCCAATGAGTAACCACCAATCACCTGTGCCATTTGCATTACTTGTTCTTGGTAAACCATAATGCCGTAGGTTTCTTCAAGAACAGGTATTACTCGAGGATCCGCATATTCAACTTCTTGACGTAAGTGTTTTCTGGCGATATAGGATGGAATCAAATCCATTGGACCAGGACGATATAAAGCCACTAAGGCGATAATATCTTCGAATCGATCCGGCTTAGCATCTTTAAGCATGCCTTGCATGCCGCGGCTTTCTAACTGAAAAATCGCTACGGTATTTGCAGACTTTAGGACTTCAAAAGCTAATGGGTCATCTAATGGCACGTTACCAACTCGCCAGTTCGTTAACTCTGGATAAAGTTGATGAATATATTTTTCAGCTAAATCTAAAATCGTTAAGGTAGTTAAACCCAAAAAGTCAAATTTGACTAAGCCAACAGCCTCCACGTCATCCTTATCAAATTGACTGATGACACCAGCACCTTCTTCATTTCCAGATTGTACGTAAAGCGGACAAAAGTCAGTCAGCTTACCTGGGGAAATTAAGACGCCTCCAGCGTGCATACCCACGTTACGCGTAATTCCCTCTAACTGTTGAGCAAGTTCAATCAATTGTCTCGCTTCTTCGTTTTGTTTGTACAAATCATCTAATTCAGGCTTTGCCTTGATTGCTTCAGCAATCGTAATTTGCTGCCCGGGCTTCGCTTCAATTAATTTTGAAATAGCGTCAACAAAGGAATACGGTTGCTCAATCGCGCGACCAACGTCTTTGATCGCACCTCTGGCTGCCATCGTACCAAAGGTAGCAATTTGACTAACTGATTCATGGCCATATTTATCTTTAACGTACTGAATGACTCGATCACGACCTAATTGACAAAAATCGATATCAAAGTCGGGCATCGAAACACGCTCTGGATTTAAGAAGCGTTCGAAGAGTAAGTTATATTCCAATGGATCTAAATCAGTAATACCCAATGAGTACGCAACGAGAGATCCTGCGCCTGATCCCCTACCAGGACCTACCGGTACGCCATTATTCTTTGCCCAGGCAATGAAGTCAGCCACAATTAGGAAATAGCCTGGAAATCCCATTTGCACAATGGTGTTGATTTCAAAATCTAAGCGATCTGAATATTTTGGGTAAACCGAATTTCTTTTTTCCTCATCAGGATACAAATGCAACATCCGTTGTCCAAGACCTTCTCTCGCTAAGGAGCCAAGATACTCTGCAAGAGTCAAATTATTTGGTGTTGGAAAATCGGGTAATTTCGGTTTACCTAGTTGTAAAGATAAATTACAGCGTTTTGCAATTTCGATTGTATTTTCTATCGCACTTGGGAGATCTTCAAACAACTCCAGCATCTGATCTGGACTCTTGAAATATTGCTCAGAAGTAAAACGAACATTACGCTTAGGATTGCCTAGCTTATCCCCATCAGCAATACATACTCTTGTTTCATGTGCTCTAAAATCTTCCTCAAGCATGAACTCAATGGGATGCGTAGCAACGATAGGTAAATTTAGTCGGTTTGCCAAATCTGCGACTTGATGAATATATTTTTCCTCTTTAGCTTGACCAGTTCTTTGAACCTCTAAATAAAAATTATTCGGGAAAATGGTACTCCAAGCTAAGGCAGATTGATCGGCTAGCTCAATTTGATCATTGAGTAACGCGACTCCAACATCCCCATCAACTCCACCTGAAAGACAAATTAACCCTTCTGACAGCAATACTTGACCAGTCTTTTGAAGTGAGGATGTACTATGTAGTGCAAACCAATCAGGATGGACCTCAGATCTTCCCAACACTTGATTTTCGAGACTAGACTTACTGAGAATTTCACACAAATTCAAATAACCTGTATGGTTCTTTACCAACAATAAAGCTCTGAAGGGTTTCGCAGCATCGGTTGGATTCGTTATCCAAACATCCGCACCAGCAATTGGCTTTACACCTTCTTTACGAGCTGATGAGTAAAATTTAATGAGGCCAAATAAATTGCTCAAATCGGTTAATGCTAAGGCCCCCATTTGATAATTAACAGCTTGTTTTATTGCATCATCTAAACGAACAATTCCATCAACGATAGAATATTCGGAATGAAGGCGTAAATGTATAAATTTTGGATCTGACATCATTCAATTTTAATATGGATTTAACCAGTTACCGTGGCAGATTTTCCCCTTCCCCTACGGGGCTTTTACATATTGGATCTTTGGCAACTGCGCTCGCAAGTTGGTTGGATGCCAAAGCATCTAACGGAGTTTGGATAGTAAGAATAGAAGATATAGATACGACCAGAGCACAACCTGATGCCAGCGAAGGAATTCTGAACCAATTGGCCAGATTTGGACTGATCAGCGACGAAAAGGTAATCTTTCAGTCAAATCGAATACCTGTTTATCAACAATACTTAAACTCTCTTCAAGAAAAAGGTGTTATTTATACCTGCGGATGCTCCAGGAAAAAAATACAGAACTACTATGAGGAACTTGGCGAAATCATCTTCCCCCACCAAGAAATAGTTTATCCAGGATTTTGTAGACGTAATCCTCCAAATCATCAAACTCCAGGGGCATTACGTATAAAAATTCCCGACAATACCATAGTGAATCAACAATGGCTCAATAAAGAAGTGGGAGATTTTATATTGCAGAGGGCTGATGGTGTTTTCAGTTACCAGTTAGCAGTGGTCATTGATGATCATTATCAAAATATTACCCATGTTGTGCGTGGAGCAGACTTAGCAACAAATACACCTAGACAAATATGGCTCCAGCAAGTTTTAGAGTTTCACACCCCAACTTATCGACACATCCCTTTAGTTCTGGATCCAACAGGCAATAAACTTTCAAAACAAAATAAAGCAGAGCCTCTATGGCCACAAACAACCGAAGCAATATTAGGAAATTTAGCAAGAATAGCCGAGCATTTAGGCTTAAATCTGCCTTTAGACCAACCCAAAACAATTTCTAGTTGGCTGCATTATGCAGTCAAGGCTTGGCGTGACCAAAAGCGATTAGGCATACCGACTGGTTAGTTAACTCTTCTTTTTATTGCCGAGTAAAGCACCTACAGTTCGAACAGTTGAAGTTGGCTTAGGATTAGAATTCGGGGGGACTGAATCAGCACTTCCTGCAACGGATCCCTGATAAGGAAGATAAAAAAGTGGATCCGCTGATAAATCCCCAGAAACATCAGGGGCTGGAATTTGGATCAAGGGTTTTTTAGTTAACTTCTCAATGTCTTGCAGTAACTTCATTTCCGACGGATCTACTAAAGCAATTGCATCACCCTTAGCGCCTGCTCTACCGGTTCTACCGATACGATGGACATAATCTTCAGCGCTATAAGGGAGTTCATAATTAATCACACAGGGCATACTCGATATATCCAGTCCACGAGCTGCTACATCTGTTGCAACGAGAGCATCAATATCGCCTTTTTTAAAGCCATCTAATATGCTCATTCTTTCTAATTGACTTTTATCACCATGAATCGCGGCAGCTTTAATACCTGCGTTTTCAAGCGACTTTGCCAATCTTGAACAGCCAATTTTGCTGTTCGAGAAAATGATGCATTGGTTTGGCAAACCTTGTCTTTTTCTGGCTAGCAATACATTTTTTAAAACTTGTAATTTTTTATCAGTACTGACTTTATGAACTACCTGCGTTACCGTATCAGCAGTCGCATTCTGACGGGACACTTCAATCGTAATTGGATCGATTAAGTAGCTCTGAGCTAATTTTTTAATTTCTGGGGAAAAGGTCGCTGAAAACAATAATGTTTGACGATTTTTCGGAATCAAGGAAAGAATTTTTTGTAAATCAGGTAAAAATCCCATATCAAGCATACGATCTGCTTCATCAAGAATCAAAAATTGGACTTGGCTTAAATTCGCTGTTTTTTGACTAATATGGTCTAAAAGTCTGCCAGGCGTTGCAATCAGAAGCTCTACACCATTTCTCAGCAGTTGAGTTTGAGGGGTAATATCAACTCCACCAAAAACTACAGCTGTCCTAATAGGGGTGTATTTAGAGTATTTAAAAGCATTTTCAGCAACTTGATCACTTAGCTCTCGAGTAGGGGTTAGAACCAAAGCTCTTAAAGGGTGACGCGCTGGTGAGGAGCTCGTATTTGCCATTGGCAAGAGCATTTCGAGTATAGGTAGGACAAAGGCTGCCGTCTTACCAGTGCCAGTCTGAGCAGCACCCATCACATCTCGGCCGGCTAAAACATGAGGAATCGCTTGAGCCTGAATAGGGGTAGGAATGGTATAGCCCTGCTCTTCAACCGCCTTTAAAATCAAATCTGACTTAAGGAAAGAAGAGAAAGTAACTCCAGGGACAACGGCTAAGTCGTTCTCTGGAGTATTCATTTCTGAAGTATTTGGGGGTGTATTTTCTATCACAGCCCTCTATTATGAGGGCAAATGCTTTTTTCAACCTAAAGTTGCAATTCCAGCCTTAGCAATGAGAGCGTCATCAGAGGATTTAACACCTGAAACACCAACCGCACCAATGGTATTTCCGTCAATCACAATATTCACGCCACCTTCTAAAACACCATGTAATACAGGGGTTGCACCTAAAAAGGCAGTACGGCCTTGATTAATAATGTCTTCATATATTTTTGACTCTCTTCTACCCAAAGCAGCCGCTTTGGCTTTTTCTTGAGAAATATAAGTTGTAACAGGAGCGGCACCATCCAAACGTAAAAGGCCTAATAAGTGGCCGCCATCATCAACTACAGAGATGGTAACTGCCCAATTATTATCTTTTGCGAACTGCTGTGAAGCTTGTAGAATTTTTGAAACGTCTTCTTGGGTTAAATAAACACGATTTGCTGGCATTAGTATTCTCCATTTAAATTTAAGCTGAATTAAAGTATTTCCTAATGATTATATTTAGGTTTTTTCATCGAACGATAAATTTTTCCAAAATGGAGATGACATAGGAAAGAAAAGAATATTAAAAACCCCATCAGTACATGTAAAACATGCATTATTTCTCTTGCTTCTAAATTTCCATAATATAAGAAAAATATAGTCACAAAATTAAGTAATAACGCTACGAAAAAAATTAATCCCCACTTCATCTTTTTCCCATCTTTTAAATAATGAAGTGCGTGACCATTCAAACTCATACCAAAGATAATGAATAGTATCTGCCCAGTAATACCGTGAATAACTAACCACTCGCGATACTCGCTTGGAAATCGTTCAAGAATATCCTGATAAAAAAAACTCCAAACGCCTGTTAAGCAACAAACAAATCCAACTGAAAAGGTACTAATTCGTTGAAATTTTTTCATCATACTAAATATACTTTTGAGATGTCTGCATTCCTTTGGACTAGGTATCCTTTAGCATCCAATATTTCAAAGTAATCAGCATTCGGATTTTGATCAACCGCTAAGGCTTTAGTTAATGCATCAGCCAACATACAACTTTTAGCCGTCACAGTGAACACCTTTTCACCAATGATGGGTATTTGTTGATAAGGATTAATCAGATGTTTAGATTGAACTACTGCCGATTCATCTCTGATTAAACTAGATGAACTAGCAACTGCGATATTTGATAGTTTTCCAAAATCAATTAACTCTGTTTTTTCACCTAACTGACGTAGCAATATTTTCCTTGGCACACTTCCTAAAATTCTTAAATCTCCGCCAGCATTCACAATTGCATTTTCTACGCCGTAACTTTTAAGAAGATTGATTGCTCGATCAACTGCATAACCTTTAGCAATACCACCTAAATCCAATAAAACAGGGTTGTGAATTCTAATTGAATGATTTCCCTCCAACTCAATATTTGCGATGGAATAATTACCTAAAAGGTGACTAAACTCTTCCATATGAGGTCGCAATCCCCACCTACTTAATACATGGCCAACTCCACAATCAAAAGCACCTTTCGTTATTTCATGAAGATATTTTGCGGTTTGAAGAACTTCAAATGTCCAAGGATGTATTTCTAAAGAGGGTTTGTTAATTAAGCTTACAGTTTGATTGATAATTGAAATATCACTACGTGGTTCAAAAATCGACATCAGATAATCCACTCTTTCAATTTCTCTGAATGCAGCCGCAATCACAGACTCTAAATTTAATTTTTTTTTATCTTTAGGGGAATCAGATTCAAAATCAATTTGAATTTCGATAAAAGTTCCCAACAACGGTTTACAACGTATCATGAGATTTTAATTTTTTCAGTAACAGTGAATGAAGTGCCATTAATCGTCTAATGCCATCTGTGACGTGCTTGCATGATAATGTCGCTCCAGAAATATTTTCAATGTCTTCATTGAGCCGAATTTTATGGATTGAATTTTTATCGATAAATTGCTTGCGCCAGCTTAGCTCTCTAATTTGATGCCCGTAGGATTCGTTATATTGAAGAATTTGAACTTCTTTAACATTTCCAAAATGGTCGATTCCTAATCCATAAGTAATCATTTCATGCTTTCCAACTACTTCATCAACAATGAACCAAGATCCATCACCCGCTAACCAAAATTGACTATTAGTTAGTGGATGATGAATTCCAGATATTTTCTTCAGTTGTTTACGAATTTCGGCTGATATCTCAAATTGAACTTTCGAAAAATATTTACCAGGAAACATGACTTGTTTTGCTTCTTCAGCTGACATATATGTTTTTGCAATGACCGTGGGACTCACTCCCCCAAGCAGGGAGAGTGAAATCGTGAGCGGTAATAATGAATTTCTCAAGATGAAAACGCCTTTTTAAAAAGGAACACCAACCTTCAACATATATTCATTTCTTCCGTGGCTATCCCACACCATGCCATCAGAACACTCTGCGTCACCAGGGGCCCAACAATCACCACCGATTTGCGTTCTCATGGCCATCGTTACCCAGAAATCTTTATTTGCATAGTGGATGTTTGGTCCTATGAAATGCGCTCTTTGAGTTTGTGAAGCAAAGCTAAATCCGTCATAATCATTATGAAAACGATATTCAAAACCTAAACTCCAATTAGGTGCAACTCGGTAGGAAAGACCGCCAACGAAGTCTAAAACAATTTCTTCAATTGGTTCTTCATCAAACTTTAGTTTTTCTGCTTCAAAAACTAAATTTCCTACGAGCTGTAAGCGATCATCTAAAAAATTCGATTGGACTATAAGGCGCGTTTCGATTGCGTCTTTTAAACGACCAAAAGTTGGTTCAAAGTAGACTCCAACTCCAACAGGTGATGTCAGGGGATTGGTAATCCGCCAAATTGCTTCTAGCGAAATACCGTCAATACCTTTTGAACTATAACTTGGATCTTCGACGAATGCCCCTGATACGCCATATCCTCCAGTACAGGAACTCAAGGATTCAGAACAAGCATCTGGGTTAGTGTAGTTTTTTGCAGATTGAATGGAGTAAGTGTTTAAGTATCCAGCTAATTGAATATTATCGGTGAGACCATACTCAACCTCTGAGCGTCCTTGCCAGTAATCATAAGTACCAGTGGCATGACCTCTAGTAAGTTGAAGGCGTTGTTCAACCTCCCATTTTCCTTTTGGTTGTAAATCTAAACCGTAAACCCAACCAAAATTACTTTCTCCCGCGTGAACAGCAAACCCAACAATCGTCATCCCGATGATGATGGATTTTATTAACTTTTTACTTTGCATCTTTACCTCGTTTTGAATGAATAAAACACTATATTAATGAGAATGATTCTCATTGGTGTTTTATTAAACGTAGGTTTAAAAGGCCTTTTAAAATTAAGGTTTTTAGAAATAGCCCTTAATGAAGTCGTACAACATGATTAATACACAGCCCAAAATAAGAGCTGGTACCAAGCGACCTTTCTTACTGATCATTAATAAAAAGCAGACAATACAGACAAAAATACGATAAGACATTGATACCTGAGATAACAAACCGACCGGTAACAAAATTAATTTAAAAGTGAGAGCGCCAAGAATCGCATAGGTAACAGCCGATAACCATTTAAAAATTTCACCGTCTTTATCAATTTTTCCTGAGGCTAAGACTCCCAATCCTCGCCAAAAATAAGTTGCTAGAATGACGAAAATTAATGCGCTCCACAATTTGTTTTCAGTAAAAAAAGCATCCATTAATTTTTACTCCTTGAAAACTTCCTGAAGAAAAAATCAATTAAATAAATGAATGAACCAACCCCTACTCCACTAATTAAAAGTGCATTAGAAGGGTAATATTGAAAAAAATAAATACTGGATACCCCTCCAAACACAATCGCCAATTGATTACTGCGAATTGGAACCTCAGTAAAAGACATCAGAAAAAAAAGCGGATTTACGAATAACAATGCATAAGTTACCCAAATTGGTACTGCATCAGAAAGCCAGTATCCAATGAGTGTTGCTGGCAAACTAATCAATAAACAAATCGTCCCAATGCCGACAAAATAGCCATATCGCAATTCGTTTTTAAGCTTTGGAAACTCCAACATACAATAGGTCCAAGCACTCATTGCAACTAAATGAACTG
>Ga0164296_1001929_pt1 | contig 21266 bp, 15 predicted proteins | sample GEODES057metaG_FD_113533 | JGI IMG/M metagenome (GOLD analysis project Ga0164296, IMG submission 113533) | Dystrophic lake water microbial communities from Trout Bog Lake, Wisconsin, USA - GEODES057 metaG | ecosystem: Environmental > Aquatic > Freshwater > Lake | place: USA: Trout Bog Lake...
CGATTCGGGGTTGCGCGCGTCCAGCGACCATCTCTCTGCAGCCGGTCCAGTCTCCAGCTTGAGCACCTGGTCCGCCGTGGCGACGCTGGCGCCAGCGTTGGTGATGGCGGAGGCGATGCTTTGGATGCCGTGCCAGCTGCAGTTGCCTCCGAAAATGATGCTGCCGTTGCTGCCGCGAGCGTCCTGAAAGGCCGACTTGAAGTCCTGCATGACGGAGCAGTTGTCCGCACACACCCCGGAGCACTTGGGGGCCATTAAGCTGTCCTTCAGCACCTTGAGCATCCACGCCGCGTCGCACTTCTCCCCCTGCGGGTTGGCCTGGAAGCTGTAGAACGGGACACCTTCCATGAGCTCCACCATGTTCATCATGTAGTCGCCGTTCGGGGCGGTCCAGCCGTCGGGTACACACGGCCAGAACGTGCAGGCGTCCTTCACCTCGTCCACGCATGACTGCACCTCCAAGTAGGTCACATCCACCACATCGCCATGGCTGAGAGAGCGGGCGCGACACGGCGCGCGCGTGAGAGCAGGCACTGAGGTGAGCAGGCACTTGTCGTTTTCGCACCGCAGCTTTGACTCGGTGTACAGCTTGCCGGCCGCGGCGGGACGCAGAGCGCGCACGAAGTCATTGAACTCGATGCCGTCGCACGCGTTGAGCGGCATCCCCTTGCAGAGCATCCAGCGTGCCTGCAACATCTTCGCAGCTTCCAGCTCCGCCTTGCTCATGGTGTCCACGTGGCTGTCCATGAACCGGTATCCCTTCTTCTCGAGCGCCAGGCGAGCCGCTGAGAAGCCGGACACAAACACGGACGCCCCAGCAGCGCCGTAACGGCGAGCCAGATCCAGAGTGCTGCTATCAGTGCCCGACGGCGGCTGTGGCCCAGAGCCGCCCAGCGCCGCCGCCTGGCGCCGTGCGAAGGCTGCCTTGGCGCGCGCCACTTCCTCCTTGTGCTTGGCGGCGCAGCCGGCGACATTGTCAGTGGTGAAAGAGCATAGCAGCTCGTCGCGCAGCACGGCGTTCTCCTCCTTGAACTTTGGGCAATGGAAGGCGAGCCAGAGCTTCAGCTTCGTGATGTTGGAGCCCTTGTGAAGCTCGTTGGTATAGATGTCACGCCAGCCTGAGCCGTCTGCTTCTTTCTTGAAGCAATCCCACCACTTGTCTTTCGACTTGCCCATCGTGCGCCCGGCGCGCGCAGGGGCACACTGTTCCACACGAAGCACAGCGCAACACGCGCGGGAAAGGTTCAGCGACGAGAGTGATGGTGAAGGAGCCACCGTGGCACTGCCTTTGGCAAGCGGCAGGAACGAAGCAAGTGGGAATCGAGCACACCAGACTCGAACATTACATCATAATGGCATCCCTGTACCCTCCCGCAGGCGCCAGGAGGCGCCAGGAGTCGATTCCAGCGCCGTTTGGACCCGCAGCGCCCCCGCACGGCAATCTTTCCAATCTGGCGGCCGGCGATCCGAATTATTCAGAAGTTTCCGAATTATTCATCTGAAACTTCTGGTCGAATAATTCACCGCGGTTCCCTGCTCGAAGCGCTTGCAGTCACACGGGCCCGTCGTCATCCGCATAGCGTGCCATAAGCCATGGAGTATCTCGCGGTGCAATGCTATCAAGAGCACTGCCAGGTGAGGTAGTCGTGTCCAGCAGCTGTCGTTTCGCACAACTGACTCTGAGTGTTTTTGCTCTCACACCCCTGCACGCAAGCAGGCCTTCCAAGTGACGCGCACAAAGAAGAGCAGCAACAAGTTCACGTGCAAGCTCTGCGGCTCTGTTCAGAGTGTACGCGCAGTGCACGGCCGAAGTGCAAAAGCCGCTGACGTTCGCTCTGTGGTCTCGAGGCTGAACGCAGAGCGGCACCTGTTCCCCGACTGCGCGGACGAAGAGGGTGATGAAGAGAATGAGAATGCAGGCGTGGAGGAGCCTGCGCCGCTGCGTGCGCTGCCAGCAAGAGGCTGGAGCGCCTTCTTGCCACCCCCCGATGACGTTGAGCACCAGTTCTGGCCTCCAGATGACCCGCGCTACGTCACAGCCGTGCCCGTGCCTCCCGTGCACAAGCCAGCTGCCTGTGGCGCAAAGCGGAGCCGTGTGGCCAGTGCGACGGAGGAGGCTGAAGAGGAGAGGCCTGTCCACAGAGCGGAGCGATTCACTACAGCCGCAGCTCCGAGGCATCACGATGAGCCGCTGCCGCCGCCGCCGCGCCAGGGCCGCAATCATTGGTCGACATTCGTGGAGGACGATGACTGAGAGGCTAGTGCCCCAGTGCGCTTTCCCCGCGAGAAGCACGGCCCTTTGAGGGAGTATGACGCCGGTGTCAGTCGCGCTCGACTGAGAATCCGGATTTGCCCACTCCGCTGGACGAGGAGATGTGCGTGCAGAGCGTCACCTGGCTGGCTGGCGAGGGCGCCTTCGGTGAGCATTGGGGACGCATGGATGGCAACAAATGCATTCGTAGACTTGCTCGACCAGGCTGGCCTCCTGACCAGCCGCGTGCCCAGCCGCACGCCAGATGGCATCACGTCAGCCAGTCTGGACGAGCTGCGCAGCGGTCAGGCGGGCGAGCTGCTGCCCAAGCCAAAGTCCAGCGCGCTGTTCACCAACGCGTTCCTGCCACCGCTGCAGTAGTCAGCAGGTGTGGCCAAACCACAGCTTGCACACGGGCGAGGCCGGCCGGGGTGGTCGCATTCGTGCGGCCTGAGAATACACCCGTCATATCGGATCAGATTTAGTCGTAATTGCTGCGTCGAGAGACCAGCCTTGCCATCAGAGCTGTGTATTTGCGAGACAATGAGACACGCACGTGTCGATACTGTCAGCGCCCGTATGGTTGCTTATCACACATCATCTGGTGTCAGCTGTGCGTCGTAGCCTTGCCTCCAGAACACAGCGGGGTCATACACTGCGCCATTGCCGCTTGACATGGGGAAACTGATGGCTGTCGCCGCGGATGCAGCCACCGCGGCTACTGCGCCTGAGACAGCATTGCCAGCGCCAGAGGCGTCAAGTAACTCGTCTTGCAACCCGACAAGCTGCACCTCGTCATCGTCACCTAAGCTGTCTGGCGCAGGCGCAGGGTCCTCATCGTCGCCGACCAGGCCAGCGACGCCGGCGCTGCTGCCTGCGCCAGGGCTCTCCGGACTCATAGGCACGCCGGACTGCTGCTGTGAGCGGCCACCACTTAATGGTGAGCCCGGCGGCGACGCCGCCTGGGTTGCGCTACGCCCGCCAGATGCGCCCCCTGTGAGGAACGTCAAGCTGCCAAGGTTAATGCCATCTGGGCCAGAAGACCAAGAGGCGCCCACAACGACGGTGTCGTCTCCAGATGCACCTGCACGCGGCCCATCGTCCGAGTCGTCCGAGTCGTCGCTTGAATCGCCGCCATTGGCTGCCCGCCATGCATGTTGACCGTCCTGGCGACTGTGCTGCGCATCGCCATCATCGCTGTCGTCGTCACTATCGTCGTCGCTGTCGATGGCGCTCTGCCTCCTCGACGTGCTCTCCTGCTGCCTTGCTCCACCCCCGGCGTTGCTTGCAAACGGGTCGTCCTGCATGTCTGCTGCCCCGTCGAAGCCATCGTAGCGGTGGTACACATCCCGAGAGAGCTTGAGGACAGCGGCGGTGCTGTCCAAGCTGTGTATGAGACCCGCCCTACCAGAGGAGGACTCCCCAAAGGGGTCGCCCTCACCCCCACCCGACACGCGGCCCCACTGCTGACGGCTGTGCACGTCATCATCGTCGTCGTCATCATCGTCGTCATCGCCCACAATGCCGCCAGAGTTGGAAAGGCCGAACGAGGAGGCGAGGCCGGAGCCGTCGCCGCCAATGTCGTCCTCATCTTCGTCATCCTCACCCGCCGCAGATGGTGGGCGAGCTGTTGAGCCCCGCATCGGGCGGCCGCACATCCACTGTCCGCCGTTTTCAACCTCGTTGGCGGTACGGATGAAGGAGGTGAATGCGGGGTTGCTCCATCCAGAGCAATTGTTCAGCGCCGCGTTCAGCCACGGGTGCGCGTTGCTGTTAGCGAGCTCGTTTAAGCGGTTTGTATAACGCAGGAGGTGCGCGCAGTAGCCAGCACGCCAAGTGGGGCTTTTTGCTGCTGCTTCTGTGGACAGCCCAGCGCCGCCGGCCTGCTGGCGGCCACCCGGCTGAGGAGTCGCCGGCGCAGGCGGAGAGGCGCCAGCGCGGGCGAGGGAGTGTGGCAGCGCAGCCAATCTGGAGGGAAGGTCTACAGGCGGCGAAATGACGTGCCTGAGGAGCGCCAAATCCAGAGGTGGGGCCTCCACTTTACCAGCGCCGGGGTCATCATACCACGACCCCCCTGCACCGCCACCATGGCTGCCGTTCGCTGTGGGTCTGCGTCCCGTCCACCCAGCGGCAGGGTGGAGGCCGATGCAGTAGCTGACCTGGGCGTCCACGGCGCTGTGCAGCATGCTGTTCACCGGGTACGCAGCCAGGAGCTCAAAGCAGTGTGAGATGACGTTCAGGCGGCAATACGCCTCCCGCACGGGCGGGCTGCCTGTTCGAAGCATCGCCCCCAGAAACTCAACGCATTTCAACCGGTCAAAGCCAAGCGGCGGATGAAGCGTCCCCCAAGGTGCAGCCTGCTGCCTGTTATCACCTCCCCGGGACAGGCGTGCTACAAGGCTACTGAAGTGCGGCAGAGCAGCGCCAGCCATGCGGCTTGGCTCTGCCGCCCCCTCCCGCTTTGTGGCGTCGTAGAACGCAGCTAGCGCGGCGGCGGAAGCCCTTGGCGGGCGCGGATCCATGAGTGCCATGGCAACATCTAGCGCATGAGACAAGCCCCTGCCGCCCGCTCCAGGGCCGCAAAGCAGGCCTTGGCTGAACAGGCGGCCCAGTGCAGGCGGTGCTGCCATAGCTGAGGCGAGCTCGCACGGCGCAGTGCGTGCGATGGCACACAACACGTATGCGGCGCCAGCTTGTGCGTTTGGCGGTGACTCGGGCCCCAGTGCGTCAAGGAGGCGGCCTAGCAGGGGCGATGCACAAAGCCAGGCCTGTGCATCTGGATGGTTCGCCAACGGTCCATCATCCGCACCCACTAATCGAAGCAGCACTTCGCAGCATGAGGTGTTGTCCACATGTGCGAGCAACCGCTCCAAGCATCGCGGGCGGTCGTGTAATTGCTGCAAGCTTTGCATAGCCCTGCGTCCCAACAGCGAGCACGCCACCCTCGAAAAGTAGCCTGCTTGCACGCTATTCAACGGCGGCGGTTGGTCCAGCAACGAGAAGAGAAGGCCGAACAGGGCGCCATCACGCTCTTGCAGCACCGTCGAGAACAGTGCTTCCAACTCGCAGCTGAATATCTCGCATGCAAGGAAAGCCACACGCGCGCTGCAGTCCCGCGGAACAGAGAGTGGAGTGGAGACACGGATAAAAGTGCGTCAGTGTGGGTGCGGTCAGGGCGGTGGGGAGTGCACTATGGGGCGCAGGCGCTATGCTCGTGGATCACCAGACAGTGGCGCACCTTTCTGGTGACTCTGACGGCGTGACGAGATACCTGTGGTGTGGCCACACAACCGCGTGTGCGACTCCGTCAGGCAGGGGCGTATGTGAACAGAGCAACGCGGAAAAGGAGGGCAGTGTGCGATCCCCAAAAAGGCGATGCAGACCAGCTGGTGGCGCCCGCGAGAAAGGCACGCTGTCGTTGTGACTGCGTTGCGCACGTCCGCAGACGCGTGCTGAGTGTCCGACGCGGAGAGAGCGACGTGCCTGACCAGCTTCTCCACGTTCGGGCCTTGTCTCAGGCTAGCGGCGGCATTGGCGGCATTGGCGGTGGGGGGGAGGAGTCAGAACCGGGTGTGGTGGTGTGGCCGTGTGGTGGAGCTATGTGTGTGTTGCGGCACAGCCAAGCAGTTGGGACACGCCGGCGGAGTGGCTTGCGCAGCCGGTGCGTGTGCCCCCGCGCTGTCGGCAGCTCTCCCGCGTCCCTCGACTGAGGGAGAGTCCCGGGTGGCCGTCTGGGCGCGTACAACTCAATCAGTCGGTTGTTGAGCGCCTTCAGCTCTTGCAACAGCTCGTCCTCGTACAACAGCGCCTCCAGCGTGCAGTCCGGCCGGCTCAAGAGCGCCTGGAAAGGTACACATGCCACCAAAGTAAAAGAGCAGTCCACCGAAAGAAAGCGGCGGCGGACGCAAAGGACAACACACGAAGTGGCATAGCAGCGTGGAACGCAGGCTGCCGAAGCTGCAACGATACGCACCTCGAGCGAGCTCACAGGCGGAGCTCCCACAGAGCGCCAAAACGCCATGATGTTGCTCCTGCCCTTTTACTCGCGGCGCGTCGCCCTCAGCCACAGCTGGGTGATGCTGCCCGCCCCGACAGTGGTGCTTGGCCACCCCGCGCAGGCCTAGAAGAACATGCTCGGGCGGGGGGCTGACAAACTGGCCTGTACGCACGGCGTGGCATCCACATTCCACGCGCTTGGTTGATTGATTGCATCGAGCCCCGTGTCTACTCTGCCATCTTTGGAATTGGCTTGTGCAGGAGCGCCTATGCGTTCGCAATGAACTCCGCCAGGTACGGACTTTGTTGAGCTGCACTCATGAGGCGCGCTTTAGCTGCCGCCAGCTTCTCCGGGGCCGCAGTGGCGCCACCCATGGCCGCCACCTCCGCCAAGAATGCGCGCGCAGCAGCAGCACCGGCAGCGACGTCAGGCGTGACTGCGGACTCGCTGGTGCTGTCTTTCTTTGCTCGCTCCAGCTGCTCCGCCTTCTCGCGCGCCGCATCCACCACGCTGGCCGGGAAGCGCGCGAACTCGGCGCAGTGGATGCCGAATGACTGGTCACACGGCCCCGGACGCAAGGCATACAGCATGGTGAGTTGCCGCTTGACTTCGTCAGCAGCCGCACTCACATGGCTGTTCACCACGCCGCAGGCGCCGGCCAGCTGCGTCAGCTCGTGGAAGTGGGTGGCGAACAGCGTCGGCGCCTGGATGACATCCGCGATGTGTTTCGCGATGGCCCACGCGAGGCCGAGGCCGTCACAGGTGCTGGTTCCCCGCCCCAATTCATCGATGACGATGAGACTGCGTCCAGTGGCGCATCGCAGGATGGACGCTGCTTCAAGCATCTCCGCCATGAATGTGCTGACGCCACGCAGCGTGCAGTCGCCCGCGCCGACGCGGCAGAAGATTGCATCCCTGACTGTGATTTCAGCCTCGTCTGCGGGCACGAAGCAGCCGCATTGCGCAAGCAGGACGCACACCGCGACGGAGCGGAGATACGTGCTCTTGCCGCCCATGTTGGGTCCGGTGATCACGTGGAAGAACGAGGAGGAGTGGACCATGTCGCAATCGTTGGGCACGTACTCGCCGCCACCAGCTCCGCGTGCCTCCACGCACGGATGGCGGCATCGCAGCAGACGGATACGCGCTGGCTGGCCATCGTCGTCGCTGCTGCTACGCAGGCGCGGGCGGACATACGGCGACGGCGAGGTGGCCGCGACATCGGCAAAAGCTGCAAGAACATCAAGCTGCGCAATGACGGCTGCTGCAGACAGGAACACGTCCGCGTAGCTGGACGCCACATCTACGACGCGGGCGACAAGAGTGCGCTGCTGCGAAGCGTATTGCCGCCCCAGCTGTGACCGCGCATCGCTCGCACGCTTCAGAGCCTTGCTTGTGAATTTGACGCCGTCTTTGCGCGCCTCCAGCTGTATGAATTTCGCAGAGAGGACGTCTCGCACGGACGCCTCCTCCTTCTTGGTGAGGCGGAGGAACCAGCCGAGTTGCGAGGAGTGGTCGAGCTTGAGTACCTTGTCACGCTCCAGGCCCAGCTGGCGCGCAGCATCCGCGAACGCGGACTGGATTTCTTCATCCAGAGCGCGTTTCTGCTCATCCAGCTCGCCGAGTTGAGGGTCATACGACGCGATGATGACGTACTCGTCCGGGATTTTGTCGAGGTCGACCGCTGTTTCCACCAGCCCCTCGAACTTGGCCAGATGATCAGGCCCGTGCGCGTCACTCAGCGGCGTCCCGAACTGGGACATCAGCGCGGCAGCGTGCTCGCCTTCATGGCGACCCAGCTGCTCGGCAAGGACAGCTAGCGCGCAGCTGGCCTGGTACAATCGGCACAAGTCCTGCAGGCTTGCGCTCTGGCGCTCCAGCTTGCGCGCCAAGCGCTCGATGTCCGGCAGCGAGCGCAGACTGCCGTTACGAAGCGCGTCACGCAGCTGGGGGTCCGAGGCGAGAGCGGTGACTATGTCCAACCGTGCGTTGATGGCGCCCACATCCACCAGCGGCTGCTTCAGCCAGCGATGCAGCAAACGCTTCCCCATGGCCGTCTTGCACCGGTTCAGCAGACTGTACAGACTGAACGATCCACTCGCAGCAGCGGCGCTGGCATCGTGGCCGGAGCCTCCGGCGCTGGGCCCAACAGGCGCGCTGTTGTCCTTCAGCACGTGCAGCGCACGCAGCGCAGCGCCGTCAAGACGCATGTACCGCCCAATGTCGTGATGCACGAGCGTATATTTGCCCTGAGAACCAGACTCAGCCTCAAGCTCAGCGAAGCGGATGAGACCCGCCAATGCTGCTGCCGCCGTTGCCCCACCCTCGCGCTCCAGCAGCGGCCGATGCATCTCCAGCGGCTCGCTTGATTTCAGCAGACGTTTCAACGCGCGCTCAGCCTCGCCAGCGGCAAAGTCCCCCGATTTGAGGCTCGATGAGAGACAGCCTGCTCGATCGACAGCCTCCCGGAGGCGCTTGGCATCCATCCACGCCGCTGATGCGGCAGCTGCGCCATCTGCGCCAGATGGGGCTGCGGCAGCTGCGGGGATGACGCACTCCTTGGCGCCGAGCTGCGCTAGAGCGGCCTCCAGCGCGGAGAATTGGTCGTCGTCCAGGAAGGAAGTTGCGCCGAGTTCGCGAGATGCGGCGTTGAGGTACGCCAGACCGACTGCACGGCCAGCGGGTGAGGAGACCACACGTACGGAGGCAAGCACCGGCGCCTCTGCAGAGTCATTGCCGCGATTGAGCTCCTCATCGAATCCGCCCAGTCGGCCTGGACTTGCCCATTTGACGCGCGTCCAGCTGCCTCGCCCGCGCTCCTCGAACAGCTCCACCGCCGCGAGGCGCACAGTCTGCGAGCTGACTCCACCCGCTGTGGACGTCATAGGCAATGTGACTGCCATGCCGTCAAGAAGCAGCGCTCTCAGCACGGCCTCGTACATCGCTCTATTCAAGGTCACGCCCGCCAGCGCGCTGGCTCCGCTGCCCATGTATTTCACGCAGCTGGTCGTCCTGTGGAAGGTGGAAGCAACAAAGAGAGCGGCAGGGCCGTGGACGCTGTAGAAGTCGCCGCGGGAAAACAGGCGGATGGTGACCATGCCGTCCTCGTCTCCAGGCAAGGCGCGGAAGAAGGACACGAAGCCTGACTTGTCGGCGTCTGCACGAGCACGAGAGAGAACAGAGACACGCGCGGGAGAGTGCGGATGGAGAGCGTGAGAGTTGTAAGTAAGCCTCGCAGTGGCGGGAAGTCCCGTGCGCTTGCTGTTTAGCGGAGTGCTGGCCTCGCGCGTGCGTTCGTGCGCTACAGCTAGTTGTTTGTGGCATGGCCGCGGGTGTGCGACACGCGGGCGGCGCTCGCGTGCGTGTGCAGTGAGCGAGAGCCGCACCTGACAGCGTCAGTTCGAACACCTTGGTGCTGGGCCCTGCCCCTGCGTCGGCGCCGTCCACTGCGTCTGGCATATCTTCATCGTCTGCCATTGGCTGACAAGGGATTCTCGAGGCGCTCAGCGTGCACAACTGGCGGGTAATGTACCCCTTTTCAGGGTCTCTTGCGCGTCGCCAGCGCGATGGGCGACCGCGATTTGCCAGTCGTCCAGCTCTATGTGGACGAGGACACACCGCCTGGGGAGGTGGAGGAGCTCTCCAGCGTGGGGCACAGCGCAGTGAGCATTCGCCAGATTGCGCGCTTACCGGCGTTCACAGCCTTGAAACGCCTCGTCCTCCACGGCGGAGCACTCACACGACTGGACGGACTCGACGCGGTGGCGTTCACGCTGGAGGAGCTGAACCTGAGCAGCAACTCCTTGGAACACATGCACGGCCTGGGCAACTTGCCGCAGCTGCGGACGCTCAACCTGGTGCGTTATCCACGTCAACGCTGTGCACGCAGCGCGCGTTGAAACAGCCACACTGCACGCGCATCAGCCCCGGGGGCGTGTCGCGGTGACGAGCCACCAACTTTGAAATTGTGGACTCCACTGACTCGAGACGCCCCCGCAATTGTCACACATGGCCACTCCATCTGGCGCAGGCAAGTAACCGGCTGCGGTACCTGCACGGCTTGGAAGGCCTCCCGCGGTTGGAGAGACTTGTGGTGTCCTATAACCAGTTGACTAGTCTCGACGGACTTGCTGGTGCACCTGGCTTGAGGGTCAGCCTGCTCAGCCTGGACGCACGCGCAAACCGCATACGTGGCCTACGTGACGTGGCTGCGCTCCCGAGCTTGAAAGCGCTGCGCCAGCTGTGGTTGCAGGGCAACGCTTGTGCGGACACCTCCACAGTGCCGCACTACAGGCCCGCTCTCTGTGCGGCTCTGCCGGGGTTGTCCAGTCTGGACGGAGAGCCGGTGACGGAGCACGATGCCGCTGCAGCAGCGAGGCTAGCGCTTGATGAGCGTGTGGCCGACCGGGAAGTTGCGTCGAATGCTGTGCATGCTCCGCCTGGCGGCAGCGGACTCGCCGCGGCGGCTCAACCACCAAAGTCACCGCCCCGAGTGGTTGGCATGTCACGACTGGCGCATGTGCAGCAACAAGTGCAATCTGCGAGTAGCGGTGTCGCCGTGCCACATCCATCTGGCCATCCTGCACCCGTGCAGAACCACCCCGTTGCCATCGCATCAGACCACGAGACGAGGTTGAGGCTTGTGGAGCGCCGATTGCGGACATTGGCGGCCACGACTGCTCAAGGGCCCCAGGTCATGCCAGTAGATGCTGCTGCTCTGGCAGACAGCTTCCCGCATGAGACCGTGAGCCATGGGAATGTCGCGCATGGCGCTGCCATCGAACCGGTCGCCGCGGGACCACCACAGCAGCAGCCTCGCAGCGGTGCTCCTGTGCTTGCTGTGGATGCAGGAACCGCACAGACTGGTGGTGGCGACGAGTGGGCGACCCGCTTGAAAGAGCTAGAGTCCGAAGCTGCAGGCCTGCGTGCGCAAGTGGAGCGCCTCACAGCTGCAGGAAACAGCGGCGCAGGAACAGCAGGGCGCCCAGAAAGTCGCGCCTCTGCCAGCAGCGATGTATCTACATCATCCGCCATCGGCGCGGCTGTGGCTGCAGCAGTGCAAAAGGAGCGCGCTGCAGCGATGGAGGCTGTGCTCAGCTTGCGCTCTCGTGCAGAAAAGGCAGCGGAGGCACAAGCAGCTGCAGAGACAGCACTGAGTGCGCTGAAAGCGCAGACATCGGCAGAATGTGCATCATTGCAGCAAGCTCTTCGAGAACTGCGTGCTGAATGCGATGCGCGACGAACAGATGCGAATGCAGCAACTGGGCGTGCAGCCACAGCTGAGGCTGCTGTGCAATTGCTTCGCGAGCAGCTGGATGCAGCTCAGCGAGCAGCTGCGGAGACGCAGCAGCGTGCTGATAAAGTAGAGGAGCAGATGCGGAAGCAGATCATTGAAATCATGGCGCAACGCGACGAGGCCCAACGCAGCGACGCCGCAGCTCGAGATGCGCTCTCTTCGCAGCGCACCGCCTTTGAGCGAGCGCTGAATGAGCAGGTCGCGGCGGCGGTGGCAGCTGCGAAGCAAGAGCTGGCTGCCGCTGTGGATGCTGCCCGGGTAGAGGGGGCTTCAGCCGCCCGGGCGTCTGCACGGGATGACCTGGCCGCTGCTCGTGAAGCCGCGTCTCGTCGTGTCGCCGCGATCGAGAATGAGTTCCGGACGGCGTTGCAAGAGGCGGAGCGAGATCGACGCAGCGCTGCGAGCGTACAGGAGAGTCTCAGGCAGCAGTTGGCAAAGGCTGGTGCGGCTGCACAGCAGCTTGTGACTGAGAAAGCGGCAGCTGAGCGCCTGGTGAGTGAACTCACGGACGTGGTGCGCGACCAGGCGGCGCAGCTGCGCATGTCGTCCAGCGAGAGAGAAGAGGTGAATGCGTTGAGACATCGTCTGAATGCTGCGGAGAAGACCGCAGCTGACGCCGCTCGTCGTGGTGTGGTAACTTCCGCCACTGCGAATGCACATGCCGTGGACCGCGCGCGCAAAGCAGCGGACGAGGCTGCGAAGCGCGCGTCGGCGGCGGAGACGGCTCTGGCAGTGGCCTCTGCAGAGCTAGCGTCATGTCGCGCTGAATTGGCAGCCAAAGATAGGGAGCTCGATTCCGCGCGTCAGGCAGCAGCGCAGGCTGCGTCTTCCGCGGCAGGTGAGCGCGACGCGGCAGTGGCGGCATGTGACGAGCGATGGGTGGCTCGCCAGCGTGCAGATGTGGAGGCTCTCTTCGCTGCCCGTCGGGAAGCGGACCGCGCGACCGCGGAACTGGAATCGGCACGCATCGACGCGGCTACTGCCCGTGCGGAAGCGGCTGAGGCGCGCGCTCAAGTGAAAGCCCGGGACGATGTGCTATCCTTTGCGGAGGCGGAAGTTGACCGGGTCACGCAGCTGTTCGCTGCGAAAGAGGCTAAGATCGCCCGCGAGCGTGATGAGGCGATGCTCCGTGCTGAGCAGGCCGCAAAAGCGACGACAGAGGCGCAGCAGCGGAGTGAGGCTGCGGCTGCTGCGTTGATGCAAGCTGAAGCAGCGCTGCGAGTGTGTGAGGGCGACCGTGTGGCTGCACTTGCAGCTTCGCAGGCGCGTGTGGATGCTGTCGAGGCGGAGCTGCGGGAAATGCTGAGGGAGCGGGCGGCTCAACAAGCGGCGCAGGAGGCCAAGATGAAAAGCTTGGGTGAGGCTTTAAGAGGACTTATGGGCTCCTGATACAGCAGCTGGGCATCTGCATTCAACAACAATACCTGCATTGGGGTCTAATAGCCTACGTCACCGTACAAAGTGTCTTTTGTGTGGCCCACATCTAATCTACGGACAGGAAATTGCACTGCCGCGAGGGCTGTCCTTGGCGGATACAGCAGCCAGCGCGTTGGAACTGCCCACGTGCACGGGCGCCACTTGCAAGGAGGCTGACTGCAACGCCTGCGCAACGTGGTCCTCCGCCCCATCGCCAGGGCAGTCTTGTCCCGGTGCTGTATTGAATGCCAGCAGCGGCGGCCGAGATACCAGCTGGTGGGCGCCAGCGCTGCCTTGGCGCTCCTGCATGTGCGTCGTCAGCTGAGAGAGCCACACCAGGCGCTGCTTCATCCCGGAGCGCACGGACAGCATGTTGAGCAGCACAACCTCGAGGACGTGGCAGCAGGTGCGAACGTACGTCGCCACATCGTCATTCGCGCGGCTTCGTGCCAGCAAGCGAGCGAGGTCATCCGTCTGCGCGACCACCAAGGACGCACCCTTGAGCACTTCCTCCAGCCATTGCTTCTCAGCCTCGCTGTTTCCGGGCAAGGACAGACGCGCATCGAACTTGCTGTGCATGGCCTTATACAGGCTGGAGCCGCTCTGCAGAACCACTGGCACCGCGTCCACCATGGGTGGGGACATCCAGCTGGCAGCCGGGGCGTTGCTCACACCAGGCTCCACACCCTGGTCGAACTCATGCAGGCTCTGGTTCAGCGACATCAGGTGGTCGATGCGCTGCTTCATTTCCATGCAGTTGACCACGCCCTGCACAGCGGGCAGCTGTCTGACGTACATCTCAGCAGCAGCACTCTCCTTGAATGCGAGTGCCCGTGCTGCAAGACCGCTGAACAAACGGCCGGCCTGGTAGCTGCGAGGACGCGCATGCGTGTTCACGTACGTCAACACGGCGTCCATGCCGCTGGAAGACGGCGCCGCTGCCGGGGACTGTGCAGGTGTGCTTGGCTGCGGTGTCGGGATGCCATGTGTACGCAGCGCCGGCGTCGGCCGGTTGCCTCGCAACCGCCAGAGGTCACAGCGCAGGCCCCAGAAGTGGCACAGCATGATAAGCATCTCCTTGTTCAGGTCGCTCGCATGACGAGTCTCCAACACCTGGGCGAGCTTCGCATGCCGCGCTCCGAAGGCGGCCGCAGCCGCCTGGCGTGCATTGCTTGAGCCCCATTCCGGCGTGCGTGTCAGCAGGCTGCGAAGCTTCTTCTCGCCGTTGCGCTGAAGAGCGGTGCCGAAACAGTGTGGTGCAGTCGTGGAGCACCTGTCAGTGGGCAGTGCCACGGCCAAGCAGCGCGCGGTGCACAGCGCGACGCACCTTTCCCGGGTCTCCCGTCAGTTCCCACCGTTTGTGGTCCTCCGGATTCGGCGCGGGCACACAGCTGCAGAGGAGAAGAGACAAAGTCAGACTGACTCCGGTACCGACACCGCTGTTTTGCTGCGATAACTCTCAACGCACCGACTGCAGGCCGCTCCATGCGACGCGTCCATGCATCGCCACACGGCGGTGACGGTGGTGGTCGCAGCCGCTGGCAGCTCGGCGTGAAAAGGCCACGCTTGGTCGTGGTGGTGCTGGCCGCCACCAGCCAGGTCTGCGGGGTTCCCCATGAACAGGTCCAGCGACTCGTCGCCGAACAGATCCGAGAAGTCCATGGCGTCCAGCGACGCTGCGGCGGCGTTCATGGCGTCGCCCCTGCGATAGGAACGAGTGCTTGTAACGACGACGTGGCACTGCTGTTGATGCTCTTCAAGACCGTGTTCAGCATGACGACCATGCTGTAGCTGGCGTGCAGTGCGCGTGCGCGTGGTGGTGGGCACACACAGGACAGGCAGGGAAAGTGCACGCCCTTTTTCCCCTGTGGGCACCACCTGCAGAGTCAGCACACTATCTGAACGCCGCCACGCCGCCGTTACCTCAAGGGTCATGGCCAGCACGCAGACGGTTGCGCTCTCCGCCAGCGGGTCGAGACAGCGCCTTTCGCAGGCGACGACGCAGTCAAGTACCCCCTCGGCCGCCCACATGATCGTTCTTCTCACCTCTCCGACGACGACACCGGACGACGACGACGGCGAGAAAGACGCGCCGAAAGCGGAGCTGTCATATGGTGCACCAACACGGGCGCAGCAGCTGCTCCACCTAGCGACCCGGAAGTCGTCAGCAGTGTCACATGCAGCAGCCACACACCTTGCGGAGTCTGAGTACTGCGCGCTGCTCGCTCAACTTGATGCGCTGCACAACCGCGCTGTCATCGAGCCGGAGACGAGCAGCAAGGCCAGAGCACTCCGCAAGGGTGCTCTCAGTGAGCGGAGGCGCACAGCCCGCATTGAAGACGCGTTGATGCTCCTCACACGGCTGCTCCATAATGCGGGCTGTCCCGCTTGGCGGCTTCAAGGGCACGTGCATGCCGCGTCGAGGGGTCTGGGCGTGCATGTGCATGTCCACGTCTTTCCTCATCACTGCACGCTCACGTTCAGCAGGCGCCTGACTGCAGACACACTGGGTGCGAAGACACTGACTGTGACCACGAGTCCAAGTCTGGATGTGAACGCATTGGCCAAGGTTGATGCGATAGCGAGGCGCTTATCCAGCTGGGCAACATCCGATGTCGCCGGCGCAGCAGTAGTCGCCCGCAACGGCGACGGCGATGAAGATGCCATCCTAGACGCAGGCTCTCGCAATGCAGCCGCGTGGGCAGCTTGTAGCACCGAGCAGCTGGCTGACAATGCACTGAATGCGGCCTCCTCTGGGCCTGGCTTCTGGCGCGATGCTGAGTACGACGAGGATGAGGCGTCCAGCAGTAGTGATAGCGGCAGTGATGGCGAGGACAGTGACGCAGGAGAGGATGACGTTGAGCGAGGCAGTCCTGGTTTGGCAGACGATAGCCGTCATTTGTTGAGGATGTCTTCATCTTCGTCACAGCTCCGCCGCCCTTCTCGACTCAACAACGAACCTCGTGGTGATGATGATGACGCGCGACTTGAGAGCGGCAAAGATGTCTCGCGTGCTGGTGGTGAGCACAGGCGCGCTATGTTCATAGCTGCTGCTTTGGACGAGACGCTCCCACAACTGAGAGCCCTGCACACGGCGCCGCCGTTGTACGGACCCATCACTCAAAGCTGCGCCTCTGCTGTATCAGCAGCTGGCTGTGCGCTTGTGTTCTGGAACGCGTCGTGGTACGATGCCGGCCTAGCGCTGGCTTGTGGCGGCATTGTTGGCATCCTGGGCCTTATATTTAACGGCGCTTGGGGCAACCGGGCGGGCGTGCGCCGCATCGCAGGCTACGAACTGTGCGCAGCCGCGTGCGTATCTTTGTTAACTCGCTTCGCAGACGCAGCGGCGGCAGCCGGCAAAGCGCCGCCAGTGTGCGCATCCGCTGTGCGCCTCGGCGCCTTGCAGTGGCTGCTCCAAGGCTGGGACATCACCGCCGCATTCATAGAGCTCACGAACAGGAACGCGGCGCTGTGTGGAGCAGCTCACTTGCTGGTCGCAGTGACGGTGACTTCCCTCATCGGCGTGGGCATCGAGTTGGGCGATACAGTGGCTGATGCCATCCATCTGCCTGCAGCTCACACCGCCGCTGCGGCGAATGCGACTGATAACAGCGTCTCGCCATCATGTAGCCACGGCGTGAGCTTGCGCTGGTACTTCCCTGTTTTTCTGCTCACTAGCGTGTCGCTGGGCGTGCAGTGCAATGCGGCGAGACAGCAGCTGCCAGCGATGGTGACCATCGCGATGGCCACCTTCGCCATCAGTGTGGGTGCGCCCCTCGTGCACAATGCCACGCTCACATCACTGAGCACGCTGCTTGCTGCTCTTGCGGCTGGCTTCCTGGCCAACACATACGCGAATAAAACCGGCAAGCCCGCTGTGGGCGGAGCCGCTATCGGCGTGTTCGTTCTTGTGCCTGACGGCATGTCTGAGTTGAACAGCATCACCGCCGTGCTGACGCAGCAGGGCAAAGCCACGGGCTCGCACCTGATGGCAAGTCTCACGCTCACTGCCAGCATTGTGCAGACGTGCGTCACCATCGGCGGCGGCGTGTTCATCGCCTCTCTTCTGGTCAGCCCCAAGGAGCTGATGCACACGCACGAAGGCACGCCTGAGGGCGGGAGGCTGCATAGAATGCTTGCTGCTTGCTGCGGCCGCGGCAGGCTTGGCGGCAAGCGAGTGCGCAAATACGGGCGCAGCAGGGCACTGCCACTGTTCTTCTAAGACCCGGGCAGCCGGTGTAGCATTCAAGGGGCGCTTGTCACGAGGTGGCACCCCTCCGCGGGAAACACTATGCGTCGGCAACACCATCCATGCTGTTCCTTCTCATCCTCACCGCATGTCTGTCTCCATACGTCTGCGCCGCTCCGCGCTCTCTCCACTGGCACGTGGACTGGTCCCTCCTGCTCCAAGGTGACCCGGGCGACGCACTCCAGGAGTATGGACGCTGGTGCGGCTCGCCCAAGTGCGGCATGCTTGACTGCTGCGGCGGACAGCCCTGCGCCGCGTGCGTGAACGACGCCGCACAGCTGGCGCACGCCGCCTCGGAGGACTGTCTGGCTGAGTGCCCCCCAGTCGACGACGTCGACCGTCTTTGCATGCTCCACGACTTCTGCGTCTCCGCCCAGATCCACCGCTACAACGGGAGCTTCGGGAACTGCACCTATGTCGTGGGCCAGGTCAAAGTGCCTGCCAACGAGTGCAGTTGCGACCAAGCGCTGTATCACGGCGTGCGTCTCCTCGGCGGCGGCCCAGGAGATGGGTTCAAGGGGAACCTGCTCTCGTGGCTCACCAGCAGCTGGGGCCACTGCCTCAAGACTGACGCTGAGCACAACATGGGCGCGTGCGTGCCGTTCCGGACCGCAGTCTCTCCTGGCGTGTATAGCTCCAGCGGAGAGCGCCTGCATGGTTTGACAACATTTTCGCGTTCGCCGGGGCAGCGCGCTTCTGCTGCTCTCGGAGCGGCCACGGGCATGTTGCTTCCCCTCCTGGCTTGGCTTTATTTCACGGGCGGCATTCACTGCTGCGGATCACATCGGCATCATCATTGCACGAAGGCCATCGCGCAGCCTTGAGCTCCGAACCCTGGATGACTCAGCCCCTTGGACAAGTCACCCTCCGGCATCCGATTGCATTGCGCAATTAGACGGCCACCAAATTCACAACATGGCCGCACTGCTGCAGCTCGGATGCGTGTCCAACACGAGTGTCTCGTCCAAGGCACTGTCCTCTCAGCGACGCCTGCTTCGACGACGCCTTGGACGCCCGCACGCGCGCCCAATGCCAACTGTGAGCTACACCTCCTGGATCTTGGACGCTCCTGGCTGCGTGTCCTTCCGGGAGATGGAACTTGACGAGAGTGGCGAGCGCCGAATGACCAAGAAAGCTCTGCGTGTCACCAACACGACTAAGATTGCAGAAGTATACCCAGACATCGACGCTCGTCTGCAGAAGACTGTGCCGGTGGACATCGGTGATGCGATGCATCAGCTGCATTGCAACAGTGTCGTGGTTGGTGACAAACACAGCTTCGAGGCCTTTGTCGCTGACAAGCCTGTGCCGGCAAAGCTCGTCGCGGATGTGAGCGAGTGGACGAAGGAAAAAGGACTGGCGGAGTTCTCGACTGACCATCTGGGGAACTTGTACGTGGAGGATCTGCCTGGAGCGCACGAGCTCAAGATAGACGGTTCTGGCGTGGGTAAGGGTCGCAAGGTCCGCGTATTTCCTGGCTGGATCCTTGACCTGAGCGGCACCGGTAGCGAGCTCCTCTTTGAGGTCTGGCGCGACACGCACGCGCATGCGTAGCATTACGCTCACTGAGTGAGCCACAGGCAGCAATAGACGATGTCCCGACAATGTTGTGTGTCATTCACTGTCAGATGACTCCGTCTCTGCTCCCTCTCGAGGGAGCGGCGCTGCGAAGGCTCCCCCGGGCGCCTCACCCAGCGTGGGCGCATCCAGCAGTGCCAGCGGCGCGGCCTGCATCGAGGCGTCAACATCGTGCGCGCCACTGCCCCGTGTTGGCCGCGTCGATGCAGGCCGCGCCTTCGGGGCCGGCCGAGAAGCGGCAGCGGCACCAGGCTTGTCAACGGCGGTGGATGTGCGCCGGCGACGATCCTCCAGAAAGGCAAGTACCTCTGGCAGTGTGGTGCGCTGCAATTCCTGTGTACCCGGCGTGGGGCCTCCTCCACGGTAAGGCGCCTCGGCCATGAATGTGTGCCACATCAATGCTGCGACATGGTTGAGCGGCACAGCAGAATCATCCTCGCGCATCACCTCCTTGTGCCAAAAGAGGACAGCCTTAATGAGATTCGGGGGCAGCCCGCCTCCGTCTTTTCCCTTCTTGCGGGTCGATGGCGGACGCGTCTGGAGTGCAATACTCAGAGCACACGCCTGGCCTGTGGCCGCCAAATGCCACGCATCGCGCAGTGCTGTAGACGCCTGCCGCACAGCGGCTGTGGTGTACGCATTGCTTTTCACTTCTAGGCGGCGGCGAAGATCGCGGCATCGCTCCTCCAATCCGTCCCAATCACCGTGGGCAGCCGCAACGGCAACGTACTCGTGCGCAAGCGCACGCAACGCCACCATGCTGTACTCGGAGCTCGGAGGAAATGCAGGCGCTGGATGCACAGCGGGTGCCAGCAAGTGCCAAGGAAGCTGGGCAGCAGCATCCAGCGGCGCTCGCACAGCGTCCTCCCAACTCACATCGCCAAGGCTGATGGACTCATGCAGCTCGTAGGCGAGCTCGCATGCGCGATGGCGCCGTGCAACGGCGAGATGCCAAGCCAGCGCGTCGCGAAGAGCTTTGCATAAGCTCGCAAGAACAGCAACATCCTTGAGCGACAGCTCATTCTTCAGAATGCGCCACACATTCTGGGGAAGATGCAGTTGCGGGCCCAGAGGGATGATGGATGCAACTGCAGGCGGGTTAGCCAGGATGGGGACCGGTGGGAGAGGCAGCTTGAAAAGTGGGCCCAACGGCACATAAGATGCAGCACTTGCGGCGGAAGAGGATGATGACCATGCGCCTGATGTTGCATCAACGACGCCGCTCGGCAGCGTTCGCAGCTCTGCAAGTAGCGTGCGCACGAACACGCCCTGCGCCGCAACCGCGATGTCCGCCAGACTGTCTCCGAAGCGAGGGTCCTGCTTCATGTGCTCCACTGCCGCCTGGATGGTGCTCACATCGCGTGTCGCCTCCAGCAGCGGCAGCAGCAGAAGCAGGCAACGCCGCGTGACTGCCATGAACTTATGGCCACTCTCAGGCTGACCAACGGTTGTGAACCGCATGGGCAGCGATTCAGCTGGGCCTCCGCCAGCGGCGCTGTCTGTGCTCGGTCGGCCCCGCCCACCACCACGGCCTCCACGGCCCCGGCCTCCACCGCCAGCTTTGCGCGCGAAGTTCCATTGCGCGTCACTCGCTGCCCAAATGTTCCACTCAAAGCCAAATGATGCGGACCGCGAATTTCGGCGGAAGAGCGGCATCAGCGTGTCCACTGCTGCATGACATGCCGCGACAGGGGAGACGCCCGGCGCAAGCATTGCGAGATGACCCAGCGCAACACGGCGCCGGGCTTTGTGACACCACTCGGCAGCAGCAAGGAGCTCTTTGAGCGACCCCAGCTCGTTGTTGGCAAGACCCACCAACGCCTTGCGGAGATCACCGACGTCGCTTGAGCTGCTGGCAAGCACCATCGCGGTGTTCTGCGATTCCAGAGGCTGAGCCTGCATACGGGCGAGTGCCTGCATGGCCAGCTTCAGGCGAATGGCATGCAGCGCGTACCTCGCCTCTAGCACGGTTGGCCCCAGCCTCACAGCGCGGGTCAACAGGTGCAGCACTTCACTCGCCGAATGACCTTGCTTGAATGCCAGACGGCCAGCGAGAAGGGGGAAGAGCCACTCATCCGATCCCAGCACACCTGCTAAGCGTCCCTCGCATGCAGCTGCGGCTGCGCGCCAGCTCTCCGACTCACGGCTGGGCGGCTTGCTGCGCCAGTTGTCATGACTGGGGGGTGTGACGCGCAGTGCGTCATATGCGGCGCCCACAGATTGCATTCGCAACTGGACCACCATCACTCCTTCACTACTTCCGGCTGTGCCGCTGCATGCCAGCGCAGCATCCAGACAGCGCCGAATGAGCACTCTGTACTGAGCAACAGCCGCATCTAATGCCCGGTCAGCTGTCCATCGGGCATGGCCCCACCGGATGGCCGCATCGCTCAGGCAAACGGTGAGCAGCGCGCTGTATGCGTCGGCCAAGTCGCGCCACGCGCGCACACTCTTTGGCTGGTAGCACAGGTGCATGCGC
>Ga0164296_1001930_pt1 | contig 21262 bp, 9 predicted proteins | sample GEODES057metaG_FD_113533 | JGI IMG/M metagenome (GOLD analysis project Ga0164296, IMG submission 113533) | Dystrophic lake water microbial communities from Trout Bog Lake, Wisconsin, USA - GEODES057 metaG | ecosystem: Environmental > Aquatic > Freshwater > Lake | place: USA: Trout Bog Lake...
ACCGCGTCCGTCACCGTAGGTATCACCGATCACTCCAGTTACTGGTAGTTGTAGTTGACCGTTTGTGCCAAATACCCATGTATTAAATGTCGTTCCACTATTGTTCGCACTGGTTTGAACATAGGCCCCATCGTCTTGAACAAAGAATTCTTGAAAACCACTATTATTAGAAATTGCCGCACTTTGGCCAGCATAGCTAGGAGATATAGCAATACCGCCACTGGATGGATTATTATTGGTTAATACTCCAGGAATTGAAAAAATACCGTATGTGTTGTCCAGAGTTGCTGTAAATGCTCCATTGATTAATGTTGAAGTTCCTGTAAATGCAACCGCTATTGATCCAGAAATCGCTGTGCTAGTTTGTACGGTACCGTCCGGAAATTTTAAACCACGTGTGTTAACCAGTGTTAGATAACCATTATGATCTATAGTGACGCTATTAGATCCTGTAGCTAGTACTGAAGTAACTCCTAGTCCAGCAGATCCCAACGAGTAATTCAATGTGGTCCATGTACTAGTACCATCACCGTATTTGATTAATCCAGTGTCGGTCTCATAACCAGGTTCTCCCTGGCTCAGTATAGGATTAGCATTAATCCAATGTTGTGCAATATCTCTACGTAGTTGTATTCTCATTGTTTTACTCTTTTAATATAATGCGTTCCATGTACTTCCGTCCCAGAATACAGGATAAGGTTTACCTGACGCTTTACTCACTGGATCCCAAACAACACCGTCTGCTACCGCAAATGTGCCTGCAGGAACATGGACAGAACTAGTTGATGCAGTTAATGTTATAGTAGGACCAGTAAAGGCAGCTAGGTTATCTGGTACTATAGAATTACCATTACCGTCTAATACTTTACCACCTGGGGGTAATTGTATGTTACCTCGGCTGTCAAACTTCCATATACCAGTGCTACGTGCCGCAGTAGTATAATTTCCTATATCGCTATATACCAACGATACTGTATCGGTACCAGTAGTTAATATTCCAGTAGTTACGGTATATCCTGTAACAGTATCATCTGACAATGTAGTCGTTGATGTAGTTAAAGAACTCCACTTATAGTATACATAGCTATCGTAAGTAGCTGTAGTTAAGTCAGTAGTAGTGCTAGCCGCATAACTGCCGTCAGTTGGAAACTGGAACGTTATAGCTTGCCAAGGAATAGTAGTCTGTATTGTTCCTGTAGTTGGAGTATTAGTAGTCCATCCTGTTACTGCAAATACTCCATTACCTACAGCTAGATCTCTATGACCGTTAAACCATACTCCTGGTGCACTACCACCTACCTGTCCACCGGATGCAAAATTGTAATCTGCGAACATATTAAGCCATCGTAGATTACCATTCGTGTCTAATTTACTGATCCATAAAGCCTGTTGGCTAGGAACATCGCCGGTATAACCTGATACATATATATAACCGTCATTGCCTATTTGTATATTTTCTGGAGAAAATACTCCACCAGTTCCAATGTCTAGCCCTTCTTGCCACTGTAAATTTCCATTGGTATCGTATTTTACTAATACAGTACCACCGTTTGACTGCTCGTCGACGGCTATATAGATATTTCCCGATGGATCAACGGAGATTCCTGTTCCAGCTTGGGGACTTAGATTACTGGTCAATCCTAATGACTTGACCCATTGCACGACACCTAAATTGTTTAGTTTGATTATATTAGGAATAATACTACTACCGCTTGATCCATATCCTGTTACATAAACATTACTAGATCCATCTACTGCTATGCTGTATCCAGCATCTGGACCACTAGTGAGATTAAATATCTTCTGCCATCCTATTCCTGTACCAAATACTATTTGTAATACTATTAAATTTGTAGTACCGCTTCCATAGAGTCCTACTACGTAAGCATTTCCTGCTGTATCTATAGCAAGATCAAAGAAGGAATATGAATCATTTATGAGAGATACGCTATGTAATAAAGTTCCATTAGGATCTAATTTTACGACAAAAGCCCCGTCTGATCCCGAATATGAAGCAATCAATAGGTATATATTATTGCTACTATCGATAGCTATAGAATCACAACTGCCTATAGGCTCGGCCCCGGTAGGAGCAAAAGTATATTGCCATAACACATTACCGCTAGGTCCATATTTAATGACAGATGCAGTAGGTGCACCTGATGAATCTAATGTAAGAAATTCGGCGGCGGCTACTATAACATTGCCTTCATTATCGTAAGCAACACTATTACCGAAACTGTCGACTTGATTGTAATACAAATCGCCGAAGCTATTGATCCAATATGCTGTACTGGTCGAATGGTATTCTAACAGTATATCTTTACCGGTCGGTTGTAGAGAGTTGGCACTATATTGCTTAGTTCCATCTGGAAATGTTAGAGCACCATTGATACCGAAATTCCATACAGGATTAGTACCAAATGACAATGATGATGGATTTATACTAAACGAATCATAATATATATTATAAGTTCCATCATTGTTAGATGTTACTCCCGGTGCCAGTATAGTGGCATAGTTTGCTGGATTAGAACCATCATATACACGACTACCGACAGATATCATAGTATCTAATGGAAGCGTACTAGCAATATATAATACTGCGGGCAATCCACCTGTTGGTGCATTGCCGTCTATAATTGAATAAGGACCAATCTCAGGAACGGTAATATTGCCTTCGGGAGGTAATATCACAGTACCGGTTGAAGTTAAACTTAATAGAGCTGTGCCAGATGTTAACTGATATGCATTACCACCGATAGTACTACCGTTGTATAATAATCCTGTTGTAGAATCAACCGATAGTGTATTAGAACCAGCTGTGATATCAATAGTAGTGCTGTTATAGGAGAAATTGATATATGTTGAATAAGCACTACCACCTGCTAAAGATGTAGCATCAGTTAACGAAACAGAGGCTTTACCAATAAACAAATCTTCGCTCGATGCGATATACATAGCACCAATAGTACCATGCCCTGCTGTACCGCCTGTGCGGATAATCATATCATCGTCGCTGAATAATATAGCAGGATTGTTTTGAGCATAAGTAGAACCAATGCCTAGATCAGTACCAAACGATCCTACGCTAGCTCCAATTCCACCTGCAATCTGATTTGGATAAACTGTCGTACCAGTATTCCACGCGGTATTTTGTATCGTACCATCTGGGAACATAAATTCGCCATCATTGCCGAAATTCCAATTGGCAGATGTAGTACTTGAACTGATGTTAATTACTTGACTGCTCATCTGTCCAACTGTGGTAACAACACTAGCACCTAACTGGCTCCTTATGCCAATACCTGTTCCATAGGTTCCTGTGGTCCAAGATAAAGTCGTTATAGTGTAAGTACCGGTTGAACTAATACCAGATATACTACTTGTTACATCGGCTAGTGTAACATTGCTAAATGTTCCAGCGATGCTGCCATCGATTGGTAACTGTGCTAATATAACTCTGTCATTGCCAGTTCCCGCTTGTGTGAGACTGTCCTGGGTAGCGGCTACTACTGCTATTCTATCTCTATAGATATCTCCCGCTCTGTGTCCAACTATAGGATCACCTTGACCATCTAATATCAATTCCCCGCCTGCAGTAGCTACTGTTCGAGAGTATATTAAGGCACCAGTCGTCTGATCTAATTTAGTTACCCATAACCCAAGACTATTATATATACCAGTTAGGTAAACATCACCGCTTACATCAAAACTTAGATCGTAGCCTTTTGAACCAGTACCTTGTGCTAATGCCGAACTCCATACAAGTGTGCCGTCCGGATCAATTTTAGAAACTCGTGTAAGATTTTCAGTTCCGTCATTGACTACGGTATAGACATAGCCGTTGTTAAACACTACTGCTTCACCGAAATCTCCAGATTCTGTTACTAATTTATTAGTCCACTGATTTACACCAGAACTGTTCCATTTGCTTAACATAGCCCAATGGTTGCCGCCATCGACATAATCACCAATGGCCCATACTGATTTCGTAGCTGGATCAACAGTGATAGCACGATATATACCTGTGCTGGTACTAGAATCAGAAGCGATAGGAGTTACATTACTGCTCCAATCTAATAATCCAGTGATACCATTGACTTTAACAACAGTTGGTATTCCATAACCACCAAAACCGCTGCCGGCGTTATTGTATCCAGAAAGATAGAAGTTGCCCGAATTGTCGCAGGCTATATCCGTAGGATTAAGATAGTTAATACCTATAACTTCTTGTGCTGTCCCAGCAAGGCCGAGATTGCCGTCTGTGTCCATATAGCCACACCACATTCCGCCCGCAGTCCAATCGTTAGCTACCCAGTAGATACGATCATTGTTGTTTATGGCAATGGCTACATTAGTAGCACCGCAGTTGCCACCGTTAACGGGATCGTGCCAGGTTTTATGCCACAGTAGGTTGCCTTCGGGATCATACTTTAACATTAGACTATCGTAGGTACTATTCGTACCTTCTGCAGTACCTATAACGTATAAATTACCCTTGCTGTCGTAAACTGCTCCTGTACCGTAGACATAATCACCTAATGGAGTGGCCGCGGCACTAAGACCTCCGTACTCTGCTACCCAGTAGGGAGCGGCACTAGCACCTATTTTTATTTCTAAGTTTGGAGATATAGTTTTAAGAGTGCCATTGGTATCTAAACTTACAACTGCGGTACCGCTGGTTAGTTGGTTAACTGTCCCACCGGATCCACTGCCACCAGTTTGATCACGCCAACGTAATGTATAATCTCCGTTACCGTCTGGATCGTATACTAAAACCTGTCCGCTAGTTCCTTGTGTGTTAGGAAATATATATCCACCACCAAATACTACAGTTCCATCGGCGTTGAAAACATGTTGCCATGTACCAGTGATAATAAAATTAAGACTGTTGTCAGTTTCAAAATAAATGTTACCTAGACCATTTTGTGATAAAATACTGCCAGCCTGTCCAACATTAGGAATAGTTATTCCACCAGTGACAGTTACTCCGTTGGCAAATACAGATCCTGGAACTATAAAGTTACCACTAGTATCTAATGTTGCGGTATAACTGCCATGAATTAATGTACTTGTTGTAGCAGACCCACCTCCGCTACCACCTGTTACATATTGATTAACTGTGCTAGAAGTTAGATATCCTGCATCGTTTGAGAATTGGCTAATCCCACCACCGCCTAAGATATAACCCGCATCATTATTAAAATAGCTAATATTAGTTGGACTGTTAGTTATATTCGCCCACGCCACTGTTCCTGTATATGCGGTAGCCTGAACTGTGCTGTCTGGGAATGTTAGACTACCATTACTACCAAAGGTCCAGAAATGATTATTACTATTAATTCTTATAGGGCTAGGACTCTGTATCAATGCTCCTGCGGCATCTAGTCCATTAGGCAGATTTAAGTAACCATCCACACCTAATGATACAGTATAACTGCCAGCAACTAAACTCGATGTTGTGGCATTTCTTGGAATGACGTATTGATTAACTGTGCTAGAAGTTAGATACCCCGCATCATTAGTTAGAGAATTTACAGTAGTCGGTGCCGAAGTATGTTGCATAGTTCCATCGGAAAATGCCAGTGCACCAGTCTTAAATGTACCATATACCGCTGTTCCGGTATTGTAATTTTTAGATATCCATTCGAGATAGCCTGTGCTGTTCCTTAAAACTAATCCAGCTGTGATATCAGTATTAGTAAAATATCTTATTTCAATACCGATATCTTTACCGTCATTGATGGTCCATGTAGATGTAACACCACCGGGTGGAGTATGTAATGCGATTAGGTTACTGGTATAAGCGGTATTGGTACTGCTAAGATAAACAACAGGACCTATGAATGTGGCAGTATTGTAAAATACACCTTGCCCGCCGACATATAAATTACCTTGTATACCGACACCACCTGCTACAGTTAAGGCACCAGTGAGTGTACTAGCACTGTCTGTAGTATTAGAAATGTGAACAATTTCAGTACCTAGATATGATGCTGTAGTAGCATAACTGGCAGTATTAGCTGTTAAAGCTAGAGTAGCTGTATTAGAATGCAATGCCAATGATGCCGTATTCGCATAATTGGAATTGATAGCATTATTAGCATTTATTGAATTAGTTGTAGAATTAGCAAAATTAGCAGTTACTGCTGATGTAGCGGTTGTTATAGTTCCATACACGGTTCCGCCTACATACACATCTCCCCCTATGCCTGCTCCACCCCAAACTTGTAAAGCACCTGTATCGGTTGATACTGCATCTGTATAATTTTCTATAACAAATGTAGTCGTAGTGCCAGTTCCGGAACCCGTACCCCCGGCGTATTCTAATTCGCTCCAAAGTGATACTCCGTCACCGTATTTTATTTTACCTGTATCAAGTTCGTAGCCCGGTTCACCTTGAGCTAGTGTTGGATTAAAATTAGTCCAATTAGCGGATAAATCTCTACGTATCTGAATTCTATTAGCCATTTGCTGAGCCCCCGTCTATAGTCGTTGTGCTTGAAGTACTGCTAAAAACTGTGGAAGCCGCTCCTCCATCTATTGGAAATGATTGAAATGTCTGTGAAAATATATTTCCTGCCACATATAAATCTTGTCCTATTCCAACACCACCAGCCACAGTTAAAGCACCTGTATCAGAGGATGTAGTCATAGTAGTATCTAATATTTTTAGACTACCTGCCTGTGTGATAGCATTGTTAGCATAGTCGCTAGCAGTTTGCCCTATCCATTTTACACCGTCAAATATATAGATGACATCGTTACTGCCTACGTATATTTGACCTATATATGGATTGATTGGAAAAATTAAAGCCATTTCTATTCCTAATTATTTAATCGCACCTTCGACGAAACCGGGTCCGCCGTCTTCGAGAGCAAATCCAAATGGCTCTCTTCCATTGCTAATATTAGTTGCCCCGCCATCTGTATCTGGATACAATGGATCACCTTTCTTAACAGAGACATTAACTTTGATTGGTATACGACCTGTTAGTGCTATAGCCTGACCGTCGAGCTCTCCAGCATTCATAACATATGCTGGATTAGTTGATATAACACCTAATACATAGCAGGCACTAGTTGATACAGCAGTGACTTCACATGCTCCGCCTACAGTAACTACCGTTCCCGGAACGTAACAAGCATCAGTAACATATACCTCTGCCAAGTCAGCATAGTAAGCAGATACAGCACATCCTACGAAACAGACAGCACATAAATTTCCGCTACTATCTCTATAGGCAGTCGTACTTCCGGTAGCTGAACAACAGGGATTGTTGAATCCGTTGATACAGCCTGTACAGGCACTACAATTACTACATGGAACACATGCCGCTGGTGTGAAACAGAAATTCGGTGCAGTAAATGATAAACTACCACCGCCACTGGCTGTACAGGTACATACACTTAATCCACATCCTGCTGTACATGTAGCACATCCACTACATGGAACACATGCCGCAGGTGTGAAACAAAATTTGCCTAATGCAAATGATAAACTGCCACCTGCACTAGCTGTACAGGTACATACACATAATCCGCAACCTAATGTAAAAGTTGAAGTATTACTACAGGCACTACAATTACTACATGGAACACATGCCGCAGGTGTGAAACAGAAATTTGGTGCAGTAAATGATAAACTACCACCACCACTGGCTGTACAGGTACATACACTTAATCCACCACCTCCTGTACATGCGGCATAATTACTACATGCGGCACAGTTAGCACATGTGGAACAGTTAGCACATGCCGCACATCCACTAAATGGAACACATGCCGCAGGTGTGAAATAGAAATTTGGTGCAAAAAATGATAAACAACCACCACCAGGAGTAGTGGTTGTAAAAGTACATACAGTTAATCCACACCCTGATGTACATGTAGCACAGTTAGCACATGCGGCACAGTTAGCACATGCGGCACAATTAGCACATGCGGCACAATTAACAGATGCTATAGATCCAGGGGGAGTAAAACAAAATACCCCTGTAGTACTGCAATAAGTTAATGCACCGCTACCGCTAGCTGTTAACGTACATACCGATAAAGAATTAGGTGCTAGGTAATCAGTACCAGCGGTCGCGGCAGACATAGCAGTACCGTTGCCTTTAATCAATCCAGTAACAGTAGTTATTAAACAGATTGTAGGAGTTTCTGTTCCACTGCTTACTGATCCATTAAATCCATTGGCACAACATACACATACCCCTGTTAGATAACCGGTTAAATTTGGAGGAGTAAAATTAAATGTATTAGTTGCGGTTGTATAAGTTAATGCAGAAGTACCTGAAGAATTTACATTAATTGATAAACTTGACCATGTGGCAGTGGTGCCGTTACTGATTAATAGACTTCCTGTAGTTCCTATATTAATGAATGAACTTCTTCCTGGTGCTGTTTGATAAGGAATGCTACCAACTAATCCACCTAGTATATTACTAGCTGTTGAAGATGCATATAGTCCTATAGTCGCTGTGGTAATTATCGCACTACCGGATACGTAACTAGTAGTATTAAAATACGCAGGACCAGTAACAGTAATGTTACTAACTGTATTACCGTATGTAGCGGTCGTACCATTACTGATCAAGAATGAGCCAGTTGATCCTATATTGATAAAAGATGTAAGACCGGGTGCTATCTGATAATGTATACTACCAGTACTACCACCAAATACATTTGCCGCACTAGTAACGAGTGTAGCAGTATTAAGCGTTATGTTTACAGTACCAGTATTACGGCTGATCAGTATACCACTACCGTTAGTGATACTGGTAACTCCGACGTTAGATATAATCGCCTGTGCGGTATTTGTGTTAACAGTTACAACTAATCCAGGGCCGCTAGTCACAACGCTAGACAATGGAACTTCGTTGTTTACGATCAATACTCCAGTCTGGCTATTGATACTGAGTGCTATACCGCCTAAATATACCGTATCACCTGATAGGTATAATGACCTCCATTGCTGTGTAAGAGATCCTAAATCGTATGTAACATCGGCAGCAGGAATAAGGTGTCCTGAAGATTGCCAACTCGATACACCGTCGAAAGTAAATTTTATGTAAGGTGTTGATGTATTACCTATAACGATACCGCTATTTGCGGCACTTGCACCAGTTAACGATGCTGTTGATAGGGCAATAACTGCATCATTTGTTAGAATCGTATTCTTGCCAATAACAGTCTGACCGCCTTCGACATAAAGGTCTCCACCTATATATATTGATCCGCCTACTCCTATTCCGCCATCGACTACCAATGCACCACTAGTTACGCTGGTACTAGAAGTTGCTGTAGAAATGTGTACAGAACGTGTACTAGTTGATCCACTGGCTACTACTGCATCTAATGATGGTGCATGATCATTTATATTGCCTATCGTTAATACTTCAGCATTACCGACGACCAGTCCGGAACCGACCCATAAATCTCCCTGTATACCTACTCCACCGACTACTTGTAATGCACCTGTGGTAGAAGATATCGCAGTAGCTGTACTGGTTATTTTTAGCGTACTAATGGTACTAGCAGGCATAGCACCCGGACTAGCATCTACCCAAGCACCTCTGTAATAAACGAACAATCTACCTGTATTTCCGTCATAGATTATAGTCGAAGATGTCTGTGTGCTGTAAAACGCTGATGCCGCTTGAGTTCCTGTTATTGCCGTATTGATAAGGTTAGCTACAGTAGGACCTAAATTTAGTGTTCCGTTGCTGACTGTAAGTCCTGTTCCTGGAATAATGGCACCAGCTGATGTTGCTGTAGCCAATAATGGAGTTCCATCAATATCTGTATAATTTAGAGTGATATCGCCCTGTCTACCGGCTACTGATCTTACTGCTACTGTTGTTTCAAAAAAGTTTTGTATTGTTCCTAATGTAGCGTTTTTAGTGGTTGGTGTACCATCTACATCTATAACTAGTATTTGCGTAGCACTCGTAGCAGTTGTTAATATCGGTAAGTTAAATATCGTTGGCATTCATCACTCCAGGTACAGGATCAGTCCGTCTTCAGTTATTAATTGATCACCAATGTTGGTAGTTGTATTCAAATAACTTAACGCTTGTCCTAAGTTATTACCATTATCGTCTTTAGTCGGGAACATCAAATATTTAGCTCCTGGTGATGTTAGATTGTTATCGATAACAAATCTATCTATAGTAAAGTCTATAGTATTAAATTGGAACCCAGATTGTGCTATTTTTTCCACTATCGTGGCACCATTTCCAGGTAACGCATAGCAGATAGGAACTACAGGTACATACCCTAACTGGTTACCAGTGGTTTGTATAGTCCTCATAAATCTAGGAAATAGAAATTCGTCGGTAGTAATTTGTCTACCATTTACTATTACACCCTCTAAACGAGACTGCATATTAAAGAGGTTGTTAGGATAAACAGTTACACCGCTGATAGTCACTGATCCATTAACTCCTTTACCGTTATTATTAGATGCTGTATCGATGATTTGTACATAAACTATATCATATACGTAGTTTCCGGAACTATCAGTAGCTTTACTATAAGCTATATCTCCAAACGCAAATCTCTTTTTGTTAAAAAATTCTACCATAGCTTCGGTAAAATAGGCATCGATATCTGTCTGCTCTAAACCAAATTCTAGATACATCTTGATCTTTTGCTGTATTCCAAAGTTAGGATCATTTGGTCTATACATAACTGATCTATCGAATGTATAAGTATCGTTTACAAAATCTCTGTAGGCATATCTCTGTTCAAGCGGCAGTAACGGTAAAGAATAAACCTGTGTATATTTGGTAGTAGTATTGACATCTATACCAATACTAAATGTCTGTTGTGCAGATCCCTGGTTGTAAATATCTCCTGCCTGTACTGTAAAATGATAGAATCTATCAAGAGTGGTCAATCCGCCATCTAGTTTAAAATCATTAAATCCATATTTGGCTACATCGAATGTAGTGGCACAATCATAATCTACTCGACCTTGTATAGTACCATCCGTCGCCAATGTCAATCCACCGGGCAAATGACCAGATACTAGGCTAAACAGAACAGGCGAATCTAATTCAGTATACCGTGCATCTATTTTTAATTCACTGATATATCCAGGACTTAAGGTACCTAATATAGTAGGAGAAGTGAATTCAATAGCGTTATCTACTGATCCTTTGATAGTTAATGTAAATGTTTTATTAGCTGTACTAGTATCGCCGGTCTGTAAATCAGTTTTAGTAACAGCTACTGTAAAATTATATGTTATACTAAACACAGGTTGATAAGGTATAACAGCATACAACACACCCGTAGCAGTATCTAATTTGAAATTTGGTGGATGTATACTAGGACTACCGTCTTGGTTTACAGTAGGAGTCGTCCAATCGTAGGTAGTTGGACCTAAGAAAGGATTGAAATCATAAGTAGATAATTGCAAAGAAAAATTATTATTCGCCCTTACTACTCCTAAATTTGTAGGAGTTAGCCATTGAGGTGCTAGTAAATAATCCTCATCTGCGGTGTATATAGATGTATCTGAATCGATATTCGTATTATCGACACGCAGACTATTAGGATCACTAATAGTCATGCTAAAGGCTTGCCTGTCAGTAAGGATGCTATCAGTTACCGTAACATAGAATTGGTAAGTTTTTGATATATATTTTGATGTAGTTCCTACTACTCCATTTTCTATTCCTGAGTGATCGTAAGGATATCTATCATACGCTTCATCATCATAACCTCCCAATATACTGGCTAAAAAATCAATCCTAAGTACATCATTAACTTGCCCGGTAATCCTACCAGATTCGGATAATATCAATCCAGGAGGAAGCCTTCCGTCATTATCTGCTATATAGTATCTAAGCTGTTGTCCGTCTGGTAATTTTAATTCTTCAGCACTCAATTGATAATCAACATATTCTTTATTAAGAACATGATATGTGCCAAATAATCCTGCAGCCAATGGTCCTGACGGAGTTAACCAAGCAGGACCTACATGACCTACTGTATCTATACTAAAAGATCGATCAGTGATTCCCGAATTGTTAGATGCACGGACTGTAAATTTACTAGTAACAGTTTCTCCTACAGCAAAAGGACGTCCCTTGATCAATCCGTTTTTTAATATTACCAATCCAGCAGGTAACTTACCATTAATGATCTCAAATGATGAATCGGTCTCTACAGTGTTTAATTGGAAAGATATAGGCTCTAATTGTGTTATAGTTCCTAAAAATCCTGTAGGAGTTATCCAGGTCGGCATATTACAACCTTCCTACAACAACTTCTATAACACCTTCTATGCCATTAAAATCTTCTAAGGCCTTGCCGATAACTGTACCTATGCTTGGATTCCTACAAGCTCTAGCATATCCACCACCTGCTGATACTAACATATCGCCTTTAGATATCTTGCCTCTAACCTTACATGGTACACGACCTTGTAGTGCTATCATAGCTGTAAATTCTGATTCTAATCCCGAATTCATCGCATAGGCTGGGTTAGTTGATACGACACCTGCTACTCTGTTAGTACCGTCTTCGGCCATTGTAACTTCACATGAACCTCCAAATTCTAGCACAGTACAAGGAGCATATGTCTGATCTGAACTGTATTTCTCTGCCAAGTCAGCATAGAACGCACATACCGCACATCCAGAAAAACAATTAGCTGATATATTACAACTACCGTCTCTCGCAACTATAGTACAGGCACTAGATGCGGTACAAGCACTTATGTAACAATTTGCTGATATACATAATTTATTAGCACAACTAGCTAGGTTTGATGTAGATGAGCATCCGCAGAAACATCCGCAGAATGTAGTGGCACACATTGTAGTTCCACATACTGTAGTAGCATTTACTGTAGGAGCACATATCGCAGTGCTAGCACATATAGTCGGTGCACATATTGTATTGCTAGCACATACACAGGCAGCGAGCACATTAGCAGTAGCACATAAACAATTAAAACAGCTATTTCCTGTACTATCTCTAACGACTACGGTACAATTACTGTTTGCTGTACAAGCACATAATGTCCATGTAGCCGCACAACACCCATTAAATGTCGTCCCTCCGGCACTAGCACATATGTAAGATCCTGCTGTAAGTGTAAAACAAGTTTGACATGCACAGCATACTAATAATGGTGATGGTGTAACAGGACTGATCCATCCACTGCAAGAAGTAAAATACTTACTATCAAATGACGCCAGACCCAGACAACTTTGATTATATGTTGGAGAACAGGTCGAACAGGTAATAGCAGGACACATACAGAGTTTACTCTGTTGTATACAGGCATTAGTATTAACATGATAATCAGTAATAGGATTAGCAGTTCCTAATCCACCGGATATCTTGATAGTTAATGTATTAGCATTTCTTGTGAAGTATACATCGCTGCCTCCACCATTAGCCAAATTGGTATTTGCACTAGCATTGGTATTATTTTTAACGTTAACAGCACAGCAACTAGCAGTCCATATTGGATTGTTAGTAGTTGTATTAACCACAGCCATCTGATTTGTAAACATCAACAGATCGAGATCGTATGGGTTAGTTAATGCGACATCCGGTAATGCCGCTAATTGTAATCTTTTATCAGCATATCGTTTACTAACTGCTTTACTGCCGTGGTCACCTGCCTGTGGATCACCATACAATATTAACGGGCCGGTCATTATACCAAATCCTTGAGAATTGGCATTATTCACTCCGGTAGTGCTATCGATAGCATTAGTACCTGCTAGACTGAGTTTAGTATCAGCATAGCCTTTATTAACTGCATCTAATACATTACCGCCGACGCTGGTAGTAGTTAGATTGATAATAGTTCCAGTTATTCCGCTTCTAACGGCAGACCTTGGACCCATATTGATATTATTACCGTTTAAGGTAACATTACCAGTCATGTCTTGTACACCAGTTAGGTCTAAATAGCCGGGACCGATCTTGGTAACACCACTCTCCACACCATTTTGATCTAGACCTAATCTATGATTGATATAACCTATTACAGCAGTTTCAACAGGCACAGCATGTGGATCGGCTGCTGATAGTGTATCATCATAATCAAATGTATCAACACTCCATCCGCCTTTAGCGAATGATAGACTAGATACTTTAGATAATCCAATATTGGCAGCGATAGTTACGCTTCCAGAAGCTTGATTGATATTAAAGAAATCGCCTACTCTAAAATTACCGTCTTGGTCCGTAGTAATAGCAAATACACGACCTTGTCCTACTGATGTACGCTCGTGGGCGGCATTTGGTTTATTAACAGATGGTCCATAGATATCATTTGGATATCTAGATTCTAGATAACCGCCAGTACCGATATTAAACAGATCAGCACCTGTGGCTCTCATAGTCGATATCCTAGAATACAGACTACCGGGAGCACCTGCTCTTAAACCTGCATTAAGTGTAATATTGCCATAAGGATTTGAAGTTCCGTAATTAGTTACAGTTGATACTAGTGCAGGAGTAAATGTTATGGTATCATAAGCAAGTGATCCTTGGCCTAAAGTATAAGTGTAACCAGTTATCCTATGTATAGTTCCATCCCAAGCAAATGTATATTCAGTATATTGGTTAGGAGTTCCGGATAAGTTCTTTAACAACCTAGCACCGTCACCTGTGGTCGTATTCAGGGGTACTATCTGCATACTAGTAGCACCGGCCGATGCCCTATATGTAGAACTGTTCCATGTCGATAATGACAGATAGTTAAATGGTGACTGTAAATTTAAATCGCTGATCGCACTTTTTGCGTTTAAATCTGTAATCGCGGCCACGGGATAAGCTGTAGAAGAAGATTCAGCAAATACTAAGGCAGTAAGATTAGGATCTATCAGATTAGCTGTTCTAACTCCCGATAGTATAAACTGCTGGCCGCTACGTATAGTGACTGCTGTACCACTAGATATTGGTGCAGGTAGTCCACCTATGCCACCTACTAGGCTAGATGCAAGATTTAATTGTACTAGATATCCCTGTGGATTGGTGATTAGATTAGAAACTGTATTGGCATTAACAACATTAAATGTCTGTATGCCTAAAGGAGAACCTGTAGAATTTGTTACCTGTCCGTAATCTACTTCTACTACAGAATTAGTATAATAGCTCATATCAGGTGTCGCATATCCACCTGTTACTGTATATGGATTCCTGATGAATAGTGTTGTACTACCGGCTGTATTAACAGTATTAACGGTGTTAGCGATGCCTGATACATACCAATTATTGCTTACGATAGTAGCAGTTTGTACCATATCAACTTGTAGAGATACTGGTATAGGAACTTCATTAGGATCTGATCCTTCAGCCTTTAACGCATAATCGCCGAACGCACAACTACCATTTAAGCTACGTATACTACCACCATTGCGGGCATAATAACCTGTATGGTTATAATAGGTAAACAGGCTAACCGCTTCTACGATACCATTGTTAGTGGCAACTATACCATAACCTAAATCATTCATCTGAGTAAAATCAGATCCCAACATGCTCTTGTTTCCAGGAGTATTGAGTTCAATAAAGGAAGGAAGGACTCCGATAAATCCTGCGGCTATACTGCTGGTATTGATCGTTACGGTATTAGCATAGGTTACTGGATTACCACCGACTAGATTTATAGTAGCAGAATTAACATATCCGGTTCCTGGATTGGTAATAACGATGCTGGTTAGTGTACCAAAACTGTTAATAGTAGCAGTACCTTGTGCAGTATAACCACCGGATTGATCTGGAGGACTAAACACAACTGTTGGTGGAGTACTATAACCTTTTCCTCCCTGTCCTTGCGGAATAGTTATTATACCGTTAGGGAATGCTATACCACCTGCATCGTAAGGATTTAGATTTAGGGTAGCAGTACCGTTAGTACTATTGTAATCGGTTATATAAACAACTTGGTATCGATTACCATTTACATAGAACGAAACAGGTACCTGGGGTTGTCTTACATACAATCCTGAAGTGTTTGAAGGACTAGCAACTTTTAATGTAGTCGTTCCTACATAGTATACACCGGCAGCAGATGATGCAGGAGTAATTTCTAAATTACCTGCAAAGCCGTCGACATATAAACCTCCGGCGAATTTCTGTTTGTTGATACTAAAACTGAAACTGGTATCGTTTGAGAAATATGGAGATTTGGTTAGTATCTGTCCTTCAGGATCAAACACACACATAAATCCGCCATGCCCTTGTGCAGTAACAGCCTGTATCCTTACGGTATCATTTACCAAGAATACATCCATATCAGAATTTAATTTTGGAGTACTGGTCGGATCTGTTGGGTCAGTTAGATAATGATATCCATATTCGTATCCGGGTCTAGCCAATCCATTGCCTGCATTTTCCGGACTGTTGTAAGTCAATCCATCAAATGAACTATCTCTCCTAAAGAATAATTTAGTCCATGGACTTTGACTAACTCCGCTCGCCGGTTTGATAATAACACGACGTAGCTCATCGCCACGCAAACTGACATTAGCAGATAGTCTAATTGGATATTGTTCTTCGTATACTCCACTTTCGATTAATATCGATACTTGAGGTTTAGGTATTTCATAGGCGAATAGTAAAGGTTCGTTAGGTATGAATCCATTACCTTGTACTATCACATCATAGTATTCATATGTAGTAACGCTTTGATTGATGAACGCTATCGTTTCGGCCTGTATAAAACTTCTATTAGCTTCTAGTAATCTAGCGGCATTGTATACTGCGGCTGTAGTACTGGAGTTAATGCTAATAGGCATAGGTGCCGCAGCCACTCCGGGACCATTCTGTATAATATTAGTGATGGTAGAAATTATCGTCTGTGCTACAGAAGTCTGTGCACTGGTTCCTACTGGTCCTGTTGTAACCTGAGTTACAGCCGATTGCAATGGAGTAACAGACTGTCCGGTAATGATATTACCAACGATACTACTGATATGATTGTATGCCGCGATTACTTCTGGACCTTCATTTGGTACTATGGTAGCAGTCGTATATCCATAATAGTAAGCACCTGCCTGCACAGCCTGTCTGTTTCCACCATATAGCAGATCAAACGCTACACTAGTAACCATGTAGCTAACATCTCTAGCACATTTAACTGAATCATAAACATAGCTAGAATTAGTAGCTGTTATATAGGCATTAACCTCTGCCTGCATGTAAGGAATATTTTCTAACAGTAAATTGTAAGCCGCTATAGTAGTCGCTGTCGTACTTGATGTTAAACTATTAGGTACAATAAAATCAGTTATGCCAGTAGTACCTGTGTTTAATATATTAACAATAGTCTGGAAATCTTGTTGTACGAATGCGACTTCGCTAGCACTACCTAATGGTGCTGTTGTTATCTGCGATACAGCAGATTGATATCTAGGACCTGTTGTATTACCGGTAACGATTTTTTCTGCTAGAGATTGTAGATATATCGTGGCAATAGTTGTAGTAGTATATTCTCCCGGAATAATACTGTTTGTGCTAGTAGATTGAGCGTAATATTGTATACCAGCGAATGTACTTTGACTGTTACCTGATGTTGGATATAGTAAATCTTGTGCTATAGCATCAACAATAAGTCCTACATCTCTGTAGCAGGTAGTAGGATTATAATTAGAAATTCCGATACTAGGTGCATGACCAAATGTTTCTACGAATCCCAATGACCCACTATATGCACCTTGTAGATATTGTCCTGGCCTAATGTTTGGGCTAGGTTGTGCTAGATACTGATCAGTTCCAGACGCACCATTTCCGAGATAATCAATTAAGATCCTAGTAGCGTTTGGAATAGAAGGACTCGAAATAGTGGCAAATATAGTAGCAGTGGTATTGCCATTGTTTAATGTTAGGTATTGTTCGTATGAACTTAGTACTCCTGCTGATGATTCGATAACAGCTTCTGCGGCAGCCGCGGCATCATTTAGATGTCTAAAAGCATAAGCTAGGCTACGACCGTGCCTGTCTGCAGGTATATTTGAGGGAAATGTTGCATAACCGTTAGTGCTAACATAAAAGTTAACTACGCTATATGGACTATTAGTATCGACATATTCCTTAGTCGCTAGATCTGTAGGTAATACAGGGTCTCCAAAATTGGTAGCGATATGGCCTTGACCGTTTAAGTTGGCGGCTAATTTAGGATTGGGATCTGAACCTATGCTGGCGATAGGTGCACTGATGACTATTTTATTGCTGGTAGCTGAATTGGTAATCTGTATGCCAGATCCACCTACTAAAAATTTCTGTGTTACAGTATTTCCGAATAGATCAACAGCTAATATCGTAGCAGTTGATGTAGAACTGGCGATGAGTTTTTTAGGTGTATCGTAAAAATTAGTAAAAGATATGCCAACTCCGCCGTTAGCTAATCCATATAATTCTTGAAACATAGCATCTGCTTTTGTAAAAGCTGTTCTGATGCTGTCGCCCGTGCCGTCGTTGGCTTGTTGTCCAATGTTGATTTTATTGTAAGACATTCGATTCCTCTAAAATACCCATAATGCTATTTACCTAAAACAGATAATAGTTTATTACGGGACGTTTTAGAGTGAATCAGGAGAAGATTTCGAAAACTTCTCTCTTTAAATCGTCATATGATAACAGTTGTATGGCTTGATTTTGGAAGCCATTTACTACAGTTTGTACGGCTTTTTTAGGATCTAGACCTCTAGTTTGCAGATAATATATCTTTTCAGCGTCAAGTTTTTCGGTCATACTGCCTATACTGCTCTTGACAGAATTACAATCTGTATATATTTCTGGTTTACTAAAACATCTACAATGATCTCCTAGCGTGAGATTCATGTTTTCTATGCTGGCTTCACTGCCGTTACTGCCTTTGTCTAATACTGCTGTAGCCTGATAGACAGTTTGGCTGGTGTTGCTAGCCCTGCCCAATATAAACTGTCTACTCTTTGTTTCTGGATGTTGGTGTATGATTTTGGTAACTATCTCTGTATCACCACCTACATCATTGGTCATCAGTCCGAACGTACTAAAACTAGCACCCTGTTCCATCCTGACCTGTATGATGTGTTTATTAAACTTTCCGTCTTTAAGGAAGATACCGAAATTTATATTACCGCCTTTACGTACCACTATGTCATACATACAAATCTGCTGTATCTTTTTATCAGATTCGTTAATAACTAGTAGATCTAGGTGCCCGTTATCTCTTATATCGATATTGATATGTTTAGCTAATAATTCTTTATCAGTGGGAGTCTGTCTCAGGGTCATATGATCTTTGACACCTTCTGCTAGTTCGATATTGCTGGCATCTACTATCTTAAACTCTTTATCAAAATATTGTTCAGGAGTAAAGACCCAGTCTGGATCTCCCTTTTCTATTTTAAGAAAACTGTGTATCGCCATCTTCTAAAATCCTTTTATAAAGTTCTCCCGTGCCTGATTCACGGATCTCGCCATTAACTAACACATGGACATGAGATGGTTCTAATAGATCTAATAATAATTTACTGCTAGTCATTACCAAAGCACCTTTGTCTTTATTTTCTAGATATTTTTTCAACATCTGTGCTATGATTGATAATGCTTCATCGCTAACATCTAGCTCTATTTCATCTAGTACTATTAGCTCGGGGATCAACATGACTAACTGTATGATCTCACTCTTACTCCAATCTTCGGGATCGTTCATTCCGCTATTAATTGGTTCGTAGATGAATTTAGGATGTAGTCCTATAGCTACTACTAGATTCTTATAGGCTTCTTCTACCTCTTTAGTAAACACTCCACCGACCCTACATTCGAATAACGCTTTCATTAATTCGAGATTAGTCAGTCCTTCTATCTCTGGCGGATGTTGGAAACTGGTGAATATTCCTATTTCACTTCTAGTATGTGCTTTGAGTTTTTTAATATTCTTATTCTGGAATAAGATATTACCTTGGCTTACTGTTAGGTAAGGATTACCCTGTATGGCATGGGCTAAGGTAGTTTTTCCACTACCAGCTGGACCTAATATAGCGTGTATTTCGCCTGGTTTGATTTCGAGATTGATGTCGCTCAGTACTTGTGTTGTATCTATTACAACAGATACATTTTTTAATTTTAACATTTTATTATTATAAGTTATTGTTCGGTTACTGTCAAATACGAAATTAAAAGATCCTTGCCCCTCCTATATAGTTCCAATCCATGATACGCCATTGGCCTTTGAGATAGCCTTTTTTATCTGCTTGATAATCTAGAGACCATGAGTGTTCCCACCAATCGATTAGTATAACGATATCATTCTTGATCTGATGATTCTTAATAGTTTTGATAGTGCCATTCTTTGCTAGGTAGATCCATCCGCTTCCCTGTATCTTCATAGCTTCTTCTTCAAACTGTTCTTTAAAAGCATCCCAAGTTTTAAAATGCTTTTCTATAAAAGTACGTGCTGGTCCTGTCGGTGCATTGGCACCTGCTGGCTCTCTAAACTGACTGAAATACAGGCTATGTAAGAACGCACCGGCTTCGTTAAAGTCGGGATCACCTTCTCCTGCGTTATATCTATCGCAGTAGGTTTTATATAGTTTACCATAATGATAATCTATAGTTTCTGCACTCATAACTGGTTCAAGATCATTTTTAGAGTAATCGAGTTTGATACGCTCTAACTTCTGTTTCTTTTCTGCTTCGGTTATAATGCTTACTAGATTTTGAATCTGATTTGTCATATAGATATTTATAGACAAGTAAATACTTTATCGTTTTTTATAAGGAATACAAAAAATGGAAATATTAATCGCCGTAGCTATTATTATAGCTTTTGTCGCAGTTTGGTTTACCCGTAAACCAAAAGAGCTAGTTGAAGTTGAACAGGCACCTTACAAAGTTGAGACACCTGTAGCCGAAGTAGATCAGGTTGCCGTTGTCGCTGCCGCCGAGGCAAGTGCTATCGACGTTCCTGCCAAGAAACCACGTAAGCCACGTGCTCCTAAAGCAGAAAAAGCCGCCCCTAAAGTTAAGTCTGCAGAAACTGCGGCTAAGGTAAAAAGAGCGGCTAAACTAAAGAATAGCTAATCTCTTAGCCTGTTCGGCTAATGCGAAACTGGCAAGGTTCTTACCTTTGCTTTCGCACATGATGTCGAACTGATATAGAAAGCTCAGTGCCCATTCATTGACTGGATTATTCCAGTAAAAGTCTGAATGTGCTCTGAGCTTTTGCTTTTTGTATCCGTCTCTTAATAGTTTTTCGTGATCAGGGAAATCAATAGGGCTATGTTCCTTTAGT
>Ga0164296_1001934_pt1 | contig 21247 bp, 21 predicted proteins | sample GEODES057metaG_FD_113533 | JGI IMG/M metagenome (GOLD analysis project Ga0164296, IMG submission 113533) | Dystrophic lake water microbial communities from Trout Bog Lake, Wisconsin, USA - GEODES057 metaG | ecosystem: Environmental > Aquatic > Freshwater > Lake | place: USA: Trout Bog Lake...
CACTGAAAGAAAATAAGGAAGAAGCCAAGGCTTCATTTGAAAAATACAAAAAAGAGCAGGAAGATATTAAGAAAGAAGCAGAAGCAGCCACCAACGCTTCTGAAGAACATTTAGTGAAACATTTATCGCTTGCAAAAGCAGTCACTTTTTTTCAAATAGCCATTGCTATTTCAGCTATTGCAATATTAACCCGCAAAAAATTTTTATGGATAGGCAGTATGTTAATTGCATTGGTGGGATTATTTTTCTTTATTACCGGATTGATGTAACATACAATCAACTTAATCATCAATAAAAAAGAGATTCAATACTGAATCTCTTTTTTATCAGATATAAAATAATTCAACTAATCCTTTATCTCCAACTTATTGTTAATTCTGTTTAAATCAGCCATGCGTTGTGTTGGATCGATCTCAATTGATTTTATTTCTTTAATGCTTCTATCGGTAGTAAAATTATATTCCGGATGTGTCCACCTCCACTCCTCGTGTACAATTCGCTTTGTATTATTTTCTGCAGGTTTCTCACCGTACATTAAATTCAACGGAATATAATGCAGTTCTTGTGTTCCATCTTTAAAAGTTATTAAAACATCTATCGGCATAGGCATTTTACCAATGCGCTGCAAAGTAACAACCGTCTTATTATCGATCACATTGATATCACCGATTTTATAATCAATCGTTTTAATGCTGTTTACCCAATATTCTTTATACCACTGTAACTCAAGCCCGCTCACCTTTTCAGCCACTCTTACAAAATCATTGGCATTGGGGTGTTTAAAATGCCATTGATTATAATATTCATGCAATGTTTTATTAAATAAACTATCGCCGATAATATAACTCAACTGCTCTAAAAATACGGCTCCTTTAGAATAAGCAGCGGCACTATATGCAAAATTCGTATTATAATGATCGGAATGTGTACTCATGGGTTCTTCATACGGGCTTTTTGCCAAGCTGAAATAACCTGCATAATTACTGCTTTGATGAAGCGGTAATCGTTGTGCGGCAGCTTCATTGTTTCTTTTAATGGCAGCTTTCGCATTATCATTGATGAAAGGAGATTGCATTGCATAATTTTCATCATACCATGCAGATACTTCAGCTTCAGCATAACTGGTAAAGCCTTCATCCATCCACGGAAATAAACTTTCATTTGTTCCCATCATGTGCTGATACCAGCTATGCATCCATTCATGAAACACCGTTCCCAAACTTGCATTTTTAATCAATGTTGCCATTGCATATTCCATTCCACCATCTCCACCTTGTATAAAAGAATATTGCGGATATTGATATTTACCAAATCTGCTTTCCATATACGGCAATACTTTTTCAGCAGCCCACAATACATTATTCCAGGCACTGTCTGTTTTTAAATCGCCTGCTTTATAAAAAGCATTCAGCATAACACCTCCCACTTTTTTAGAAATATGTTTGTATTGCGGATCTGCAGCCCAAACAAAATCATGAATATTTTCTCCTTTAAAAGTCCAGGTGATGGTATTCGCTGTTATTGCAGGAACTTTTGTACCGGGAGTTTCATAACCATAACCGATTGTATTTGCATTTTGTAAAACACCGGTTGCTGCAACCAGATAGTTTTTATCGATGGTGATCTTCACATCATAATCACCCCAAACACCATAAAACTCACGGGCTATATAAGGATTGGCATTCCAACCCTGATAATCATATTCCACCATTTTAGGATACCACTGACTCATACTATACCGAATACCCTCTGCATTATCTCTTCCGCTTCTTCTTATTTGCAATGGCACTTGTGCTTCAAACACCACATCGATCAAAGTTTTGGAATGCGGTAAAATGGCCCTATCTAATTTAACTTCTACAATCGTTTCATATTCACGCAATTTTTGTTCTTTGCCATTGATGGTAACAGATTTTATTTTTTGATAACCGATTTCTGCATCTGATAATTTACTGATGCGATCTTTAACACGTGCATCCCAGTCGGGTACCTGATCTCCTCTTCGGTTGGTCATCACTGTTTTCCCTAATTCTCTGCTGCGCACATCCATACTGCTATTGGGCTGAAATGCATTCCAATAAGCATGAAAGAAAATATGATTGAGCGTATCGGGAGAATTATTGATGTATTCAATTTTCTCTGAACCGGTAAACCGATTGGTGATCACATTCATATCTACATTGATATTGTATTTGATATGTTGTTGCCAACGATCGGGTTGTGCGGTAACAGATGACAGAGATAAGATGACAGATGACAGGAAGAAAATTCGGATGATATATTTTTTCATACAATAATTTTAAATAGACAATGCTTCTTTTTTAAGCTGGCCTTTTTTATTAAAGAATAAATATTTTTTTTGAACATCATTTTTACGAACCAAAATTCTATACAATGTTTCATTGTCTTTGGAAGTAATTTCTTTTACACCTCTCACATCCCAATCATTGTATTTGCTTTTTTGAAAGCCATCTTTTACATCATCATTCAGCGCCTGAAACTCTATTTTCTTTGCAGTTTCCAACCAAGCCCCTTTTGAATCAAATTTAACTTCATAAGTAAATCCATCGTTGGTGAAATCTGCTTCAAAGTTTACCAAATTATCTTTCCAGGTAACCATTTTGGCATTGGGAAATTTTTCTTTGAAAGATTCCGTCACTGCTGAGGGTATGGATCTAACCTGGCCAAACGCTGTAATGCCCGTAAAGATTGATAGTACAGCTAAAATAAACACTCTTTTCATTTTCATATATTTATTATTCTTTTCCTTGAATGACAATTACAATTTCGCCTTTTACTGTTTTTGTTGTAAAGTATTCGCATACTTCCCGTAAAGTACCCCTTTTATTTTCTTCAAATAATTTTGACAGTTCTCTTGTTACACTGCAATTTCTTTCCGCACCAAAGTATTCAATAAACTCTTCTAATGTTTTTACCAAACGCATCGGGCTTTCATAGAAGATCATGGTTCGTTCTTCCTGCGCCAATTGTTTCAATAAAGTTTGCCGCCCTTTTTTCAAAGGTAAAAATCCTTCAAATACAAATCGATTAGAAGGAATACCACTATTCACCAATGCCGGAATTAAAGCTGTTGCGCCGGGCAATGATTCTAGTTTTACATCCTGCTTAATGCATTCACGAACCAATAAAAATGCAGGATCAGAAATGCCGGGTGTACCTGCATCTGTAATCAACGCCATTGTTTTACCGGCTTTTAATTGATCAACAATATGCTGAACGATTTTGTGTTCGTTATGCTGATGATAAGGAGACAAGGGTTTTTGAATATTGTAATATTGCAATAATTTAGAAGAAGTTCTTGTATCCTCACATAAAATAACATCCACTGTTTGCAATACTTCTATCGCACGCAGGGTGATATCTTTTAAATTGCCAATGGGTGTTGGAACGAGATAAAGCATGCCTGTTAACCCCCTGAAGGGAGAATTTGAAGTTGCATCTATTACTTGGTTATTTGACAATCAGTGAAATTTAAGACTTCCCTTTAGAGATTGAGGGTTTCAATTTCATAAAACTCCATAACCGGATTGGCCAATAATTTTTTGGCTGCATCCTCTGCTATCTGCTTTGCTTCTGATTCTGAAGATGCATCAATAGCCAATGTTACATGTTTTCCTACACGAACATCTTCAACTGAATGAATCTCTAAATTTTTCAACCCGCCTAAAACAGCTTTTCCCTGCGGATCTAACAAATCCTTTAAAGGCATTACTTTGATTTGAACATTAAATGTCATGATTCGTTTTATTATAAATTAAAGATATAATGACGTAAGCAATAAAAGTGAAGGCAACGGCAAGCCATCCAAATAATAATGCCGATATTACAGCAACGATTAAAATTAAAATAAACGGCATCAATTTTTTCATCGACACATTAGAAAACTTCAATGCCAACATGGGTAATGATGAAGTCATTAAATAACTCACCGATAAAACCAGTCCATACCAAAACCATTTATTTCTGCATAGATCAATAATGAATTCATAATTCGAAAACCAATACACCAAAGGAAAAGAAGCGATCAATAATCCTGCTGCCGGAATAGGGACCCCTTTAAATCCGGCAGATTGAGTTGTATCGATATTAAATCTTGCTAGGCGATAAGCACCTGTACAGGGAATAATGAATGCCGGCAATAGCCAAAAAACATTTATATCTAATCCATTGGGTTGTTCCGCATAACTTAAACGAAGAAATTGATAAATAATTAAACCTGGTGCTACACCAAAACTTACTACATCTGCCAATGAATCTAATTGCGCTCCCAATGTTGATGAGGCTTTTAATAATCTTGCAACAAACCCATCCAAGAAATCAATTAATGCAGCAATGCCAATCATAACACTTGCCCAATAAATTTTTTGAGGTATTACAACAACTTGCTGACCGCTATTATCCAAAGCAATGGTTAAACCCGATTGCATAATAAAGACAATAGCGATACAGCCGAAGAATAAATTAAGCAGTGTAAATAAGTTTGGGATGATAGACATCTGTCCACTGCCGGCCGTCAACCGATTTGCACTGTCAGCCTTTTCCATAACTTTATCATTACTCATTTCCTAAAGATTTTATTAATGCCTGAATCATTGCTATTAATTTTTCATATCTGCTATACATTTCAGAAAATACTTTTTCATCTATAAATTTTCTTTGACGCGCCAAATAAAAACAACTAATTACTTCTAAAGCCGATCGATTTGCAATGATTAAAAATCTTTTAAATTCGGCATTCGAGTGCAGAGTTGAACCTTCTGTAATATTTAATACAACTGAATCTGCTGCTCGTTTTATTTGTGATGTTAAAATAAATAATTCATCTTTTGGAAAACCCTTAACCATCTCAGAAACTTCGCCGGATAACTCCAAAGCCAATTGCCAAATTTTTAAATTCTCAAATTTAAATGCCATGATAATATTCTTTAAAAGATAACTTCGGTCGACTATAAACGGTTGACTTTTGACCTTTTACCTATTCATTAACGCTTCTATGTCTTCAACTGTTATCGGAATATTTTTCATCAGATCAATATTTCCATTCTTTGTTATCCAAAGATTGTTTTCAATGCGTACACCCATCTGTTCTTCTTCAATGTATATACCCGGTTCAACAGTAAACACCATTCCTGCTTTAATGGGTTCTGTTCTTGTTCCCAGATCATGCACATCAATTCCTAAATGATGTGAGATACCATGATATAAATATTTTCTATACGCTCTGTTTTCTTTGTCTTCATTTTTTACATCTGCCTTTTTCAATAAGCCAATTTTCAAAAATTGTTGTGTAGCTTCTTCTCCTACTTTATCTGTATAGTCAGCTATAGAAATACCCGGTTTCAATAAACGTTTTGCATAATCGTGCAAATGCAAACATGCATTGTAAACTGTTTTTTGCCTGCGCGAAAATTTACCATTCACCGGAACGGTTCTTGTTAAATCTGCACAATAACTTCCATACTCTGCACCAAAATCCATCAATATCAGTTCTCCATCTTTACATTCATTATTATTGCTAACATAATGCAAGGTTCTTGCTCTATCGCCGCTGGCAATAATACTTCCATATGCTTCTCCGGTTGCACGTTGAGATAAAAAACTATGTAAAATTTCTGCTTCAATCTCATATTCCATTACACCCGGTTTAATAAATTTTAACAGGCGACGAAAAGTAAGATCAGTTATATCGATTGCTTTTTGTAAAACTTCAATCTCTTCTTTTGTCTTGATGCTGCGCAATTCCTTCATCAATTTTGCTGCACGCAAATAATGATGCAATGGGTATCTTGACTGCATTTCATCTACAAAACGATATTCTCTTGATTTAATTAATGAAGCTTTTCTATCATTTTCATTCGTGTCTAAATAAATATGATCCGCTAAATGAATCCATGTTTGCAATAACGCATCCAGACTATCTAACCAAACAATAGAAGTGATGCCCGAAATTTCAGTTGCTTCATGTTTACGTAATCTTTTGCCATCCCATTTTTCTTTTAACTCATTTGGCCTTACTAAAACCAAAACCTCCCGATATTTCGGATCGGGATTATCCGGGAATAAAATCACCATCGAATCTTCTTGTGAAATTCCACTTAACCAAAACAAATCGCTGTTTTGTTTAAATCGATGAATGGCATCACCGTTCATGGGCCATTCATCATTGCTAACAAAAATGGCGATACTGTTGGGTTTCATTTCTTTAATAAACCGTTTGCGGTTATTAATAAAAATGGCTGGATTTAATGGAAAATATTTCATCTGTAGTATTTTGAATGGTTGCAAGATAAACTATAAAAAGTATTGAAAAAGTCGGCATAGAAATATGTGCGTATTTGAGTGCTTTGTTAATTATTTAAAAAAAACAACAGACAATATAACAAAATACGAACATTATCGTAATATTGTACGAAATAAATCGTAAAACAAATTTATTCATCTAAAACAACTCAACATGAACACATTCTTAAATTTCAGGAAACACTTGCTGGCAATGGCTTTCATTGCAATCGGCTTTTCATCAAAAGCAAATATTTTTGATGACTTTACTTCGATGTCAGTCATTTTTTGCGAAGGAGCGCAGCAAGATACCACACCGGTTCATAAAAAAGCAATGAATAAACATGAGGAAAATTACAATGCAGCAGAAGTTGATAAAGCTTTGCAGGAATTAGATAAAGGAATGGCTGAATTAGACAAGCAAATGAAAAATATTGACTTTCAAAAAATGAATAAAGAAATTCAGGATGCGATTGCAAATATTGATTTTGATAAGATTAAAAAAGAAACAGAAGCGGCGATGAAAGCTATTGATTGGGAAAAAATAAATAAAGATGTAGAAAAAGCTATGAAGGAAGCTGAAGTTAAAATGAAAGATTTTGACAAAGAAAAGTTTGAAAGAAAGATGAAAGAAATGGAAGAAAAATTAAAAGCGAAGAACGGTGAACTGAAGATTAATTCAGAAAAAATAAAAAAGCAGGTTGAAGAAAGCATGAACAAAGCAAAAGACAATATAGAAAAAGCAAAAATTGAATTACAAAATATAAAAGATTTTACTGATGCTCTGGAAAAGGACGGGGTGATTGATAAAAAGAAAGATTATAAAATTAAAGTGCAGGACGGGGCATTGTATATTAACGGCAACAAGCAATCTGATGAAACATTTCAGAAATACAAACAATATTATAAAAAAGACACGTTTACGATTAACAGTGACGGAGATCATATCTCATCTTTATAAATACCCCCCGATAAAAAACCTTCGGTAGTTCCAGAAGGTTTTTTTATTTCAATTTGCACAATTACATGCCCAGATTTTCTCCTGTAAAACTTAATGGCAATAACATACTTGATCTTGCAATCACATACACTTTACCTTCTTGTCCGGATAAAATTAATCTGATTGGTTTGTCAAATCTTGTTTCATGTTCTAATAAGGCTTGCCGGCACATACCACAGGGAGAAATAGGATGCATACTATTGCCGTTAACATTATGATTGTGATAACTGATGGCCATTGTTTCAATGGGAACGGATGGATACATTGCAGCTGCTGTTGCCAATAAAGCACGCTCTGCACAAATACCCACCGGAAAACTTGCATTTTCCTGATTGGTTCCTGAAACCAAATGATCGTTTGCTAATTTAGCAACGGCGCCAACACAAAAATGAGAATATGGTGCATATGCTTCATCTGTAATTGATCTTGCCTGATCTAATAAAGATGCATCTTCAACAGATAAATCTTTTATGGAATCATACACGTCAAATTCAAAATTGTATTGTAAATGCTTCATACAAAAACATACTGATGTTTGTATAAAACGTTATATCAGTTAATTAATTGTACGGAAAATGCGTTTCCAACGCGGACCTTTATCCCAGCTAAACCAAATGAGAGATGCTTTTCCAACGATATGTGTTTCGGGAACAAAACCCCAGAAACGGCTATCCTGACTATTGTGACGGTTGTCTCCCATCATCCAATAATAATTATACCTGGTTGTGTATGTGTTAGTTTCTTTATCGTTAATAAAAAACTTTCCATCTTTTTCTTCTAATTTATTGCCTTCATAAACAGTAATCAATCTTCTGTAAATAGCAATATTATTTTGAGTAAGATGAATCACATCATTGCGTTTAGGAATATATAAAGGGCCATAATTATCTACACCCCAATGCAAAGTAGTATCGTAAGGAAATATTTTGAATTGACTTTCACTTAAACTGAAAGGAATAACATAAGGTTCAATGGAGCTAACGCTCGGATGCTTAATTAATTTGGCTACATCACTTTCTGTTAATGGAATCAAATAAGATTTTGATTGCTCATACTCTTGTTGCAAGTTATTGTACAACTCCTCTGTTTTCTCATCTGTTCTGACTTCAATATCATAATCATTTTTCAATGATTCAAAATCAATGGCTGTTCCTTTAGTTTTTACAACATAATATTTTTGAGCACCTGCCCCGATAAATGCTTTGTTCCCATTTACATATAACAACCCATCTTTCACCTGAATGGTATCTCCGGAAATACCAACACATCTTTTGATATAATTATCTGTTTTATCAAAGGGGTGAACAATAATATTCTCACCATACTCCTGCCAAACAGCATCTCTGCCATTTTGCCTTACAAAATCATAATATGGTTGTGCAGAACCGTACCCGGGTAAATTAATAATCGTATCCCCTGCAGGAAAATTAAAAACAACTACATCATTTCTTTTTACTTCACCAAAACCAACTATTCTTTTATATGGCAATTGAAGCCATTTTAAATAAGATGGTGTTGTTTCAGATAAAGGCATGGTGTTGTGAACAAATGGAAAAGATAATGGTGTGATGGGAATTCTTGCACCATAACTCATCTTACTCACAAATAAAAAATCATTTACCAATAAGGTTTTTTCCATACTGCCGGTTGGGATAACATAAGCTTCAAAAACAAATGTTCGAATGATGGTTGCAGCTACCACTGCAAATACACCTGCATCTACCCATTCACGCGAAGATGATTTTCTGTATGCCTGAAACACTTTATTGCTGCCCCATTTTACGTCTTTTGAAAAACCGAGATATGGAAAATATACAAACGGAAAAAGTGTAACCAATGTATGATGCAATAAATTGAACTTGCCAAAATGCATGGTAAATATAATGGTGATCCAAATAGTAATGAACTGACCAGCAATAGGAATTAATTGCAACCAAAACCAAACTTTTTGAATCTTACATGTTTCAACAATTAACCATGTATTATAAAACGGAACAAATGCTTTCCATCCGTCAATGCCGGCTTTTTTAAACATACCGTAAATACCAACATGCCATCCGATAATACCGATAATAAATAAAATTAAGCCCATATTATTTTTTTAAGATTGTCAAATGTAATTAAGATTGAATGACGAGTCGCTGATAAAGATGAATTATTGCAAATAAGATTGTTAAAAATATATAACCCCATTTATTAAACATGATTAATCACATCATCTGCAGTAATGGTTTTCCCGGAAAGAATTACCAACCGTTCAGTAATATTTCTTAATTCCCGGATATTGCCCGTCCAGTTATGTTGCTGCAATGCTTCCATTGCTTTTTTATCAATGGCTTTTTTTGATTGACCGTAATCATTCGCTATATCCTGTAAAAATTTATCTACCAATAAAGGAATATCTTCTTTTCTTTCATTCAAAGATGGCACGTGAATTAATATTACACTTAATCTATGATAGAGATCTAACCTGAAATTCTTTTCATCAACTTCTTTCAATAAATTTTTATTGGTTGCTGCAATCACTCTAACATCCACACTAATTTCTTTTTCGCCACCTACTCTGGTAATTTTTCCTTCCTGCAATGCACGCAATACTTTTGCCTGCGCACTTATACTCATATCGCCTATTTCATCTAAAAACAAAGTACCTCCATTGGCTTGCTCAAATTTACCGATGCGTTGTTTAATGGCAGAAGTAAAAGAACCTTTTTCATGACCGAATAATTCGCTTTCAATTAATTCGCCCGGAATAGCAGCGCAATTCACTTCTATCATTGGTGATCCTGAGCGGTTACTTTTTTCGTGCAGCCATCTTGCCACTAATTCTTTACCACTTCCGTTTTCACCTGTTATTAAAACTCTTGCATCGGTTGGTGCAACTTTATCAATGGTTTCTTTTATTTTTTTAATAGAATCACTTTCACCAATAATCTGTTCCGTCTTACTCACTTTACGTTTCAACACTTTTGTTTCCTGAACCAAATTATTTTTATCCATTGCATTGCGAATGGTAATTAATAATCTGTTCAGATCCGGTGGTTTTGAAATATAATCAAATGCGCCTTTCTTCACTGCTTCTACTGCAGTTTCAATGTTTCCATGTCCGCTAATCATAATCACAGGAACATCTGAATTATGATGATATGCTTTCTGCAAAAATTCTAGTCCATCTAATTTTGGCATTTTAATATCGCACAAAACCAAATCATAATTAACGGAAGTGAATTTTTTTAATCCTTCTTCACCATCTGCAGCTTCTTCCACTTTATAACCTTCATTGCTTAAAATATCCTTCAGCACATTTCGGATTGAACGTTCATCATCAATGATCAGAATAGTTGACATATGATTTATTTGTTGCTAAGATAAGCGGAAGTTTTTTATCTCATTGTCAACATATCTTTGCTGCATGACGAAAGTTTATTTAAAAAGAAAAATTGCCAACCGCATATTCAATGGTCATCCTTGGGTATTTAACAATGAAGTAGAAAAAGTTGCGGGTGAAGTAAAAGCCGGTGAGATCGTTGATGTATTTTATAATGATGAAAAATTTTGCGGCAGGGGTTATATCAATCCCAAATCACAAATACTCGTTCGCTTATTAACAAGAAAGAAAGAAGAAATTGATGAACTTTTTTTTTACAACAGAATTTTACAAAGCTGGCAGTACAGACAAAAAATCGGGTATACAGAAAATTGCAGATTGATTTTTGGCGAAGCTGATGAAATGCCGGCATTGATTATTGATAAATTCAATGATTATTTTGTGATACAAACTTTATCACTGGGTATGGATATTTGGAAACCAGCGATAGTAAAGGCTTTGCAACAAATATTTTTACCCAAAGGAATTTATGAACGCAATGATGTTCCGGTAAGAGAGTTGGAAGGATTAACACAGCAAAAAGGATTTTTATCTGCACCGTTTGATACCAATATTATTATCACTGAAAATAATTTAAAGTTTCATGTTGATATTGAGAACGGGCAAAAGACAGGTTATTTTTTAGATCAGCAAGATAACAGAAGAGCGATTCAGCATATTGTGAAAAATGCGGATGTACTTGGTGCATTTACTTATACCGGCACTTTCGAAATTCATGCTGCACATTATGGTGCAAAATCTGTTTTAGGATTGGATATCAGTGAAAATGCAGTTGCACAAGCCAATAAGAATGCTGCATTGAATGGATTGGATGGCATTTGCAAATTTGAAGCGATGAATGCATTTGATGTATTGAAACAATGGGGTAAAGAGGGAAGACAGTATGATGTTGTAATGCTTGATCCGCCTGCATTTACAAAGAGCAGAGAAAATATTGATAAAGCCATAACAGGTTATAAAGAAATTAATTTACGCGGAATGAAGTTGCTTAAAGATGGCGGATTTTTGGTCACCTCAAGTTGTACGAATCTGGTAAACCCTGAAATGTTTTTGCATACAATTGAAATGGCTGCAAAAGATGCCAGAAAAAAATTAAAACAAGTGGTATTTAATGCACAAGCTGCAGACCATCCGATTGTTTGGGGAATGGAAAATACCAATTATTTAAAGTTTTTAATTGTGGAAGTAAGGGATAAATAGTTATTTTTACATTGCAGGAAAACAGCTGCAAGCATGAATTATCCCAACAAAGAAATTGATTATTCAAACGAAAGAAAATATTCTGGTTACGGTTTGTTTAACTTCATTTTTTTTGCATTGATAGCAGTACCAATATTTTATTCAATAATTTATTTTTCTGCTCCAAGTCAAAAGCTATCAATAATTCAATATTTATTCATACTTTTTTTGTGGATCTCAGTATTATTTTGGGCTGGTGTTAGAAGGTATAATTATTTTATCATCAATGATAAAGCATTAATCGTAAAAAATATTTTCTGGCCTTATAGACACATTATTATCTACATCAATGATATATTAGAAACAAATATTGAAATGAAAGGCAGTGGCAGCAGAAGTGCTGTGATGGTTTTATCTGTAAGAAGAAAAGATTTATCACTTGAAACTTATTGGTCAGATAGCTTAACATTAAAAAACTGGAGAGATTTAAGAAATGACTTAATACACGCTGGAATTCAGGTAAATGTAAATGCTTATATAGGAAGACTTGATTAATTATTTGTTACAGTATAAGTGTGCGACGCAACAAAGTTAAATGGAATTACAACAGCTGATAACAAAACTATTTCACTACCTGAAATTTTCCAGACTCAATGATTTGTCCGCTTTTATCACGCAATTGAAAAACATAAATACCGCGGTAATAATTATTATCTAATGTCAGAGAGAGCTTACTTGCATTAACAGGTAACTCGGCCATTTTCTTTCCCATAAAACTATATACCTGTAAAATATATTGTTTATCATAATCACGGGAGAATTCAAAGAAAACAATGGATGTTGCAGGGTTAGGATATAATTGAATGATCTTTACCGGATCTTCCGGAAATGGATTCGGTGCAACTGCAATAAAACCACTTACTGCAAGTGTAAAAACCAATAAAACAATCAAGTATAACTTCTTCATTCAATTTGCTTACAATGATAAAATTACGAAAACAATCAAAACGCTGTCCCGCTATTTGTTAATATAACGACAAAAAAGCCTGGCAATTGCACCAGGCTTTTATTTTAAAAAATTACAGATTGCTTAATGTGCTGTTAATTGCTTCAAAATTGGGAAGATCGCCTGCACTTTCCAATACTTCAGCATATTGAATGATGCCGTTTTTATCAATAACAAAAGCAGAACGCTTACTAACACCTTTCATCCAACCAATGAATGCTTCGTAAATAGCCCCATAAGTTTCTGAAACTTCTTTATTAAAGTCACTTAATAAAGGAAAATTTAAATGTTGTTCTTCTTTAAATTTTGCCAAAGTAAAAGGGGAATCAACGGAAATGCCGAAAACCTGCGCATTTACAGCATTATAAGAAGCTATATTATCTCTGATGCTGCACAATTCTTTTGTACAAACACCCGTAAATGCCATTGGAAAAAATAGCAATAACACATTTTTTCCTTTATACTCGCTTAATGTGACTTTATTTTTATCTGTGTCGATCAAAGTAAAATCAGGTGCCGTTTGTCCAATTTCAATTTTCATGTTTATTTATTTTGTTTGCAAATTTAAATTGAATAACAAAATTTATTGAATAAAGTTTTTATATGCCCTTTCGCCCCAATATACATATCCCTTATTTTCTTTTTTAGTTCCGATTAATACAGAATGAATAAATCCGTTTCTTTCAACCTGCATAGTGTGAAATATTTTTCCGTAAGGGTTATCAATCAGAAAAAAATTAATCCGATTATTCATTGCAGAATATTGAACAGCACTATCAGATCTTGTGATGGCAAAATTAAATGACAAATCTTTCATCATCAATTTACTTCTATACCAAGTGCCGCCGGTTGGGGATACGAGGGGTTTCCCATTATACATTACCACACTATCATTATAGGCAAATACAGTTAAATGTGTGGTTGATGATTGCTTGAGCCAACGTTGTAATTTACGTGTATAAGCAGTATCATAATTATAATCACTATCTAAAAAACTAATTCTCTTAATATTTGAAGGGATTTTTGGAACAGATTTCAAATAGGCAAATATGAATGATCCGCCACCACTATGTCCGTTTAAATGATAATAATATTTGGAAAGATGAATTATTTCAGGAATTGTATCTAAAATGGCTTGTGCTAATTTTAAATAGTCATCGTGCTTTGTTTTCCATGCAGGCCATGATTTGTAATCATTTTCCAAATACACAACAACAATATTCTCATCGGTTATTTTATTTCGAACAAACTTTGTTTGTGCTGCAATATGCTGAATATCAAAATGCCAATCATCTCCTTGCTGCATTTGCTTTCCCATTGTTTGCGCAGTAGTGTTACCATTGGGCAATGCATATAAAATCAGTTGTGTTTTTTTATGGAAAGTATAATTGCCCGGGTAATCAATTGTAATGGTAACATCATTTCTAAAACGAAAAGAATAGACAGCACCTTTATTCGCAAACAAAGAATGAGCAGCAAACAGAAGAGTGAATAAAAATATGCTTCTCTTATTCATGCTATAAATATCCTAACTCTTTCAAACATTCCTTCAAACTTTCTTTCCAATCTTTTAATGGAATGTGAAATTGATGAATGAAATTTTGTTTATCCATCACAGAATACATTGCACGTTTTGCAGGGGTTGGATAAGCAGAAGAAGGAATAGGTAATACTCTGCAATTTGACCCGGATAAGGATTGTATAGCAACAGCAAAATCGTACCAGGAAATTATTCCATCGTTACTGAAATGATAAATATTAGTTGACAGATGATTGTTAGCAGATGACAGATAGTTAATTATCTGCATAATTGCTTCTGCTAAATCCCTGGCATAAGTTGGTGAACCAATTTGATCGTTCACTACTTTGATTTCTTCTCGTTCCTTCATCAACCGCAACATCGTTTTTACAAAATTATTGCCATGTGCACTGTACACCCAAGAAGTTCTGATAATAATTGTTTGAGGATTATTTTGAACAGCCAGCTGCTCTCCTTTTAATTTTGTAAAACCATATTCATTCAATGGATTGGCTGAATCACTTTCTGTATATGGCTTTGAAGAAGTTCCATCAAAAACATAATCAGTTGAAACAGTAATAAAGCGGCAATTGATTTTTGCACACTCCTTTGCAATCAATCCAACAGCAGTTGCATTGATTGTATAAGCCAATTCTTTTTCTGTTTCTGCTTTATCAACTGCAGTATAGGCAGCGCAATTAATAAAATATTGCGGACGATATTTATCAAAAAAAGGGGCAATGGTTTCAGTCTGACTTAAATCGAGTTGATGCCGGTCAGCAAATAAAAAATTAAATGAAGTTGAAAATTTTGATGAAATTGATTCTAATGCATCACCTAACTGTCCGTTCTTCCCTGTTACTATAATTAATGGATTGGTCATGTTTATAAACTCCAATATTTTCTGGAGTTAATTTTATTACGATAAATTCCTTTTAAATCAGCGATCAACGCATTGGGTTTGGTTATGGAAGCAAAATAAGCATCATCCATTTTTTTATACTCATTATGCGGAACAGTAATAATCACTGCATCATAGTTATTCGTCAAATTCTTTTCTAATGCAAAACCATATTCATGTTTCAGTTCATCAGAATTTGCATAACTATCCGTTACATGCACATTCAAATGATAAGATTTTAATGCATTCACCACATCCGCCACTTTAGAATTTCTGATATCTGTTACATTCTCTTTAAAAGTTGCACCCATCACCAGCACTTTTGACAGCTTTACATTTTCAGCATTCTCCAATAAATGCATCAGCACTTTTTCTGCAACATGTTTACCCATTCCATCATTGGTAACGCGACCAGCAGTAATTATTTTTGAGGTATACCCGAGATGAGACGCTTTATAAGTTAAATAGTAGGGATCAACACCTATACAGTGTCCGCCAACCAAGCCAGGATAGAATTTCAAGAAATTCCATTTAGTTCCTGCAGCTTCCAACACTTCATAAGTATTGATATTCATCTTATCGAAGATGATCGATAATTCATTCATCAAACCAATATTCAAATCACGTTGTGTGTTCTCTATAATCTTTGCAGCTTCTGCTACTTTAATAGATGATGCTTTATGAATACCGGCTTTCACAACTAATCCATAAACATTTGCAATAACATTTTTTGATTCTTCATCACAACCAGAAACTACTTTTACAATATTGGCTAAGCTATGTTCTTTATCTCCGGGATTAATTCTTTCGGGTGAATAACCTAATTTAAAATCAATGATGTTTTTTAATCCGCTAATTTTTTCAATCACCGGCAAACAATCTTCTTCCGTACAACCCGGATACACCGTAGATTCAAAAACAACATAATCGCCTTTCTTAATTACTTTACCAATGGTTTCAGAGGCTTTTAATACCGGTGTTAAATCAGGAATATTATGTTCATCCACCGGTGTAGGTACTGCAACAATAAAAAATTTTGCCTTTCTTAATTCATCCAATGAATGGGTAAATGCAATATCAGCCCCATCAAATTCTTCTTTACTTAATTCATTACTAGGATCAATGCCGTTCTTCATCATCTCTACACGATTGGCATTAATATCAAATCCAATCACTGATATTTTTTTTGCAAAAGCCAACGCAATGGGCAATCCAACATAACCCAAACCAATGACTGCTAATTTTTCTTGTTTATTGATGAGCGATGAAAGCATTGTTATTTTTTATTGATAAATTCTTTCGGTAATTTATATAACTCTTCTTGCGGAAGTGATTTAAAGTAATCGTATGTTTTCTTCAAACCCTCTGCCCTGCCTACTTTGGGCTCCCATCCTAAAATTTGTTTTGCTTTGGTAATATCCGGTTGCCGTTGTTTGGGATCATCAACAGGTAATGGCTTATAAATTATTTTTACTGAAGAGCCGGTTAACTTTAATACTTCTTCTGCAAAATCTTTTAAAGAAATTTCATTCGGATTACCAATATTCACGGGAGATGAATAGTTACTCATTAATAAAAGGTAAATGCCTTCTATTAAATCATCCACATAACAGAATGAACGTGTTTGGCTACCATCACCAAACACTGTTAAATCTTCTCCCCGCAATGCTTGTCCGATAAAAGCAGGCAATGCTCTTCCATCATTCAATCGCATTCTTGGTCCATAGGTATTAAATATGCGAACAATCCTGGTTTCAATACCATGAATATTATGGTAAGCCATGGTCATCGCTTCTTGAAAACGTTTCGCTTCGTCATACACTCCACGAGGCCCTACCGGATTTACATTACCCCAATATTCTTCGCTTTGCGGATGAACCAACGGATCACCATAAATTTCACTGGTTGATGCAATTAATACTCTTGCTTTTTTATCTTTTGCTAATCCTAAACAATTATGAATCCCTAATGATCCAACTTTTAAAGTTTGAATAGGAATTTTTAAATAATCAATCGGACTTGCCGGTGATGCAAAATGTAAAATATAATCTAACGTACCCGGGATATGAATAAACTTTGAAACATCATGATGATAGAATTCGAATGCTTTTAATTTAAAAAGATGTTCAATATTTTTTAAATCACCGGTAATTAAATTATCCATTCCAATCACATCAAACCCTTCTTTAATAAAACGATCACATAAATGCGAGCCTAAAAAACCAGCTGCACCTGTTATTAAAACTCTTTTGTTTGACATAATTTATTTAATTAGGGTTAATTCCTGCCAATGCTTATGTAATGATAACCTCTTTCACGAATTTGTTTCACTTCAAAAAGATTTCTTCCGTCGAAGATTACTTTGTTTGCCAATTTGGATTCCATCAATTCAAAATCCGGTGTTCTAAATTCATTCCATTCTGTTGCTATGATTAATGCATCGGCTTTTTTTAATGCATCATATTGATTATCTGCATAAGAAATTTTATCGCCAATCAATCTTTTTACATTGCCCATTGCCTCAGGATCAAAAGCAGTAACGGTTGCCCCGGCTTCTGCCAATGCATCAATTAAATACAATGCAGGTGCTTCTCTTATATCATCCGTATTGGGTTTAAATGCCAAGCCCCACAATGCAAAATGTTTTCCTTTTAAATCATTATTAAAATAAGATTTTATTTTAGGAATGAGATGCAATTTTTGATTTTCATTTACATCTTCAACCGATTTTAAAATTTTAAATTCATAATTTACTTCTTCGGCAGATTTAATTAATGCCTGTACATCTTTAGGAAAACAGCTTCCGCCATAACCGATTCCAGGAAATAAAAAACGTTTTCCAATTCTGTCATCACTTCCTATACCTCTTCTTACCATATCTACATCTGCCCCCAATTTTTCACACAATTGTGCAATTTCATTCATGAATGAAATCTTCGTTGCTAAAAACGAGTTGGCTGCATACTTCGTAAGTTCTGCACTTTTTTCATCCATAAAAATTACCGGATTACCTTGTCGTACATAAGGCGCATATAAATCGCCCATCAGTTTTCTTGCCCGTTCCGATGTTGTACCAATCACTACCCTGTCAGGTTTCATAAAATCATCAACGGCAACTCCTTCACGTAAAAATTCGGGATTACTTACTACATCAAATTCTCCTTTATAATTAGCGGCAATGGCTGCATGCACTTTATCAGCAGTTCCAACAGGAACAGTGCTTTTATCAACGATTACTTTATAATCGGTCAAAATTTTTCCCAATTCAGTTGCAACACCCAATACATATTTTAAATCAGCTGAACCATTTTCGCCCGGTGGTGTGGGCAATGCTAAAAAAATAATTGCAGCATCTTCAATTCCTTTTTTTAAATCTGTTGTAAAAGATAAGCGGTGTTCCTTTAAATTTCTTAAAAATATTTTTTCTAACCCGGGTTCATAAATGGTAATCTCACCACTTGCTAACTTATTAACTTTACTAGCATCGATATCGATACAAGTAACGTGGTTACCAGTTTCAGCAAAGCATGTTCCCGAAACCAATCCAACATATCCAGTTCCAACAACTGCAATCTTCATAATTAATTATTTATATAGTTTAATACTTCTGTTGTAATAGAGCTCAATTGTTCCTCATCCAATTCGGTATGCATCGGTAAAGAGATTACTCTTTCTGTTAACCAATCTGTTGTTTTTAAATTGTAATGATCCAATCCAAATGAAGCAAACATTTTTTGCTTATGACCGGGAACAGGATAATAAATCATTGATGGAATTTTTTTCTCTGTGAGATACACATTCAATCCATTTCTATCTACCTCATTCAATACCAAAGTATATTGATGATATACATGCGCTGAATAATCAGCAATAAAAGGAGTAATTATTTTATGATGATTTTTGAATGCATTATTATAAAACGCCGCAGCCCTCTGTCGTGCAGCAATATAATGATCCAATTCTTTAATCTTAATATTTAAAATAGCTGCCTGAATAGAATCTAATCTGGAATTGCATCCTACCACATCGTGATAATATCTTTTACTCTGACCATGATTAGCAATCATCTTCATTTTATCTGCCAATGCATCATCATTTGTAAAAATTGCACCTCCATCTCCATAAGCACCTAAATTTTTGCTCGGATAGAAAGAAGTGCAACCAATATGCCCGATACTTCCGGTTTTTTTTCTTGTTCCATTGCTGAAAGTATAATCGCATCCAATGGCTTGAGCATTATCTTCAATCACAAATAGATTATATTCCTTTGCAATTTTCATGATGGGCTCCATGTTTGCCGCATGTCCGTATAAATGAACAGGAACAATTGCCTTTGTTTTTGGTGTGATGGCTTTTTTGATTGATTCCACATCTATGCAAAAAGTTTGGGCATCTACTTCAACAAAAACAGGTTTTAATTTCAACAATGCCACCACTTCGGTTGTAGCGATGTAAGTGAAAGATGGAGTGATTACTTCATCTCCGGGTTGCAAATCCAAAGCCATCATAGCAATTTGTAATGCATCGGTACCATTGGCACAACAAATGGTATGTTTAGAACCCTGATAATTATTTAAAGCAACAGTAAAATCCTGAACTGCTTTGCCATTAATATATGCCGCAGAATCCAATACTTCATGAATTGCCGCATCAACTGCTGTTTTAATTTTGAGATACTGGTTTTTAGTATCTACCATTTGTATAGGCCTCATAATCACATTTAGGTGGCTGCAAAACTACTGTAAAAAATCGTGAAAAATGAATATACAATGGCTTATTGTTCACATCGTATTTTCAGTGAAATTTAATCTGTTTATTTGTACTTTAATGAAACATTTAATTTGAAAACACTATACAATCTGTTCGTTTTTATTTATCCTAAAATTGCATGGCTGATTAGTTTTAAAAATACTAAAGCCAAATTGTGGTTAGAGGGGAGAAAAAATATTTTTGAAAAACTATCCATTGCATTTAAAAATAATCAACATAAAATTATTTGGATGCATTGCGCATCGCTTGGAGAGTTCGAGCAGGGACGGCCGGTTTTAGAAAGAATAAAAAGCGAAAATCCGGACTATAAAATTTTGCTTACTTTTTTTTCTCCCTCCGGCTATGAAGTGAGAAAAAATTATACCGGCGCAGATTTTATATTTTATCTTCCAATGGATTCAGCATCCAATGCAAAACAATTTTATGATATCGTTCGGCCCTCCTTGATTCTTTTTGTAAAATATGAGTTTTGGTTTTATTATAATACAGAAGCAAAAACCAGAAATATTCCGTTGCTGTTAATTTCCGGTATCTTCAGAGAAAACCAACCTTTCTTTAAATGGTATGGAAGTTTGCATAAAAAAATGTTGCATTGTTTTACTTATTTCTTTATTCAAAATGAAGAATCGCTTGAATTACTGAACAACATTGGCTTTGGTAAGAATATCATTCTAAGCGGCGATACCAGATTTGACAGAGTAATTACAATTGCTCAGCAATTCAAATCCAATCCAATCATTGAAAAATTTATTGAAAATAAAAAAGTAATTGTTGCAGGAAGTACCTGGTTGGAGGATGATGAAGAATTAGATCATTATGCCAATACGCATCTTGAATTAAAATTTATTATTGCACCTCATGATATAGATGCAGAAAGAATTGAAGAATGCAAATCACTTTATAAACATTCAATTCTTTATTCGCAATTAGCTAATAATGAATTGCCAACTATCAATCAGAATGTATTGATTATTGACAATATGGGAATGCTTAGCAGTCTGTATAAATATGCTACCGTATGTTATATTGGCGGTGCATTTGGAGAAGATGGTGTACATAATGTTTTAGAGGCTGCAGTTTATTTTAAACCGGTTGTATTCGGGCCTGAATATGATGAATATGCCGAGGCAGTTGAATTGCTTGATGCAAACGGCGGCTACACTGTTGAAAATGTTTTAGAATTA